>ERZ795054.4021-NODE-4021-length-11084-cov-3.518814_pt1 | contig 11084 bp, 6 predicted proteins | sample MGYA00375138_ERZ795054 | MGnify/ENA primary metagenome ERZ795054 (study PRJEB30183, sample SAMN05720215) | anaerobic digester metagenome | isolation source: active sludge of municipal wastewater-treating anaerobic digesters | place: USA | collected 2014-12-23 ...
CGCTCGACGTGCGCTACAAGGGGAAGAACATCGCCGACGTGCTCGACATGACCATCGAGGAGGCGGCCGAGTTCTTCAAGCACGTGCCGCTCATCGCCCACCGCATGAACACCCTGCTCTCGGTGGGGCTCGGCTACATCAAGCTCGGGCAGTCGGCGCTCACCCTCTCCGGCGGCGAGGCCCAGCGCGTCAAGCTGGCCTTCGAGCTGGCGCGCCGCGCGACCGGGCGCACGCTCTACTTCATGGACGAACCGACGACGGGCCTCCACTTCGCCGACGTCAAGCAGCTCATGGAGGTCATCCAGCGCCTGGTGGACACGGGGAACACCGTGGCGATGATCGAGCACAACCTCGACGTCATCAAGCAGGCCGACTGGATCATCGACCTGGGGCCGGAAGGCGGCGCCCGCGGCGGCACCGTCGTGGCCAAGGGCGTTCCCGAGGACATCGTCAAGGCGAAGAAGTCCTGGACCGGGAAGTACCTGGCCGACAGCCTCCGCGCCCCGTGAGGCAGGCGCCCGTGGGGCGTGCGCCCGGAATCGGGCCGGCCGGGCGCCTTCCGCGCGGCGGGCGCATTGCCGAGCGCGCGTCCCTCGGCTAGAATCCTCGCCATGCCGCCAACGCGCCGCGAGCGGGGAAGCGCCCGCCGTCCGAGCTTTAGGCTCCCGCTCCACGCCGCCTCGATAATCGCGCTGGCCGTCTCCGGCATGCTCGGTTACGCGGCCGCCCAGGATGCCCCGGCGCCCGAGGAAGCGGCCGCTGCCGTCGGCGAGACGGGCGCGGACGCGGACGCTTCGGCGGAAATCCCCGCCGCCGCGGAAAGCCCCGCCGCCGAACCCGACCTGGCCGAGGCGACGCTCGTCATGGACCTCGAGAGCTCCGACCTTTCGGACCTGGTCGCGCGCAGCCGGGAGCTGGGGCTGCCCGAGACGGGAACCGAGGCCGAGCTCCGCGCGCGGCTCTACGCGCACTACGGCCTCGAAGCGCCCGAAGCCGTTCCGCGCGAAGGGGTACGCGTGCGCGTCCTCGCGGCGGACACCGCCCGCTCCTTCGAGCTGGACGGGGAGCGACTTACCGTACTCGAGGGCGGCGTCTCGCTCGAGCTCGAGGCGGAGGACGGCGGCGTCCACCGGCTCTTCGCCGACTCCGTGGTCTACAACGCCGAGCTCGGCATGGTGTACGCGCGCGGGCACGTCACCTACCGCACCGATGGCGCCGAAGCCTTTACGGGCTCCGCCCTGGCCATCGACCTGGGCAGCTGGGCCGGGCGCTTCCTCGGGGGCCGGACCCTCCGCGACGCCAGCATCGGCGAAGCCGACGGGCTCTTCTTCGAGGCGGACGAGATCATCCGCTCGGCCGGGGAGGCCGCCTCGTTCCGCGACGGCGTCATCACCTCCTGCGACCTGGAAGACGACCCGCACTGGTCCATCCGGGCCTCGCGGGTGTGGCTGCTCGCGCCGGGGGAATGGGCCATCGGCAACGCGTGGCTCTCCGTCGGCGAGGTGCCGCTGCTCTGGCTGCCCTTCTTCTATTATCCCGGGGAGGAGCTCGTCTTCCACCCCGTGTTCGGCTACCGCGACCGCGAGGGTCGCTTCGTGCAGACTACCACCTACCTCGTCGGCGCCAAGCCGCCCGCCGAGGAGTCGACGCTGCCCCTGTCCCTCGCCGGGGACGCGGGCGACACGGGCAAGACCCTCGAGGGTTTCTTCCTCAGGACCGATCCGGACGCCGAGGCGGAACGGGGCTCCGACTACGTCAAGCTGATCGCCGATGCCTACGGCAAGCTCGGCTTCGCGCTCGCCCTGGACTGGAAGCTCGCGGAACTGCCGCTCGGCGGGACGGCCGAAGGTTCGCTCATGCTCGCCCGCAGCCGCTCGGTGTTCCTTTCCGGGGGCGGCTACAACCCCTACATCGCCGCCGGCGGCTGGGCGAGCGTCTGGAACGACTCGCGCTTCCTCGGAGCGGAGCTGCCCCTCCGCTTCGCCTTCGATTCATCCCTGCGCTTCCAGGGTTCGGGCGCCAGCCTGACGATCAGGACTCCCCTGGCCTCGGATCCGTGGATGAACCGCGATTTCCGCGACCGCAGCGAGGACATGGACTGGCTCTCCTTCCTCGATCCGGCCGAGGAAGCGACGCCGCCGGCCAAGCTCTCTTCCTTCGCCCAGGGACTCGACTTTTCCTGGAACCCGAACCTGTCCGTCCTGAAGCCGTGGGTGGAGACCTTCTCCTTGAGCCGCTTCAGCTCTTCGCTCTCATGGACGGCGCGAACGCGCACGCAGGGAGCGGACGAGGATCACGCGCTCTACATGGCCGATCCGCTCCGCGACTACTTCGCGCCGGAACGGCTCCTCGTCGCGGACACCCAGGTCTCGCTGCGCGGAACGCTCCTTTCCGTAAAGCCGGCAGCCGCCGCGGCCGCGCAGCCGCCCGAAGGCCCCGCCCTCCGAGCGCCCTGGAGCGCCGATCCCGCTTCCGGGGACCGGTCCGAGGATGCCGGCGGGGCATCCGCCGCCGGCGCGAGCCCGGCTGGCCCCGCGCCTTCGCTCAAGGGCTTCGCCCCGCCCGAGAGCGCGCCCTCTCCGGCCGCGTCCAGACCCTCGGGCACGACCGCAACCCTGACGTGGACCCTCGGACCGGCCGGTTCGGTGGAGCGCCGTTTCTCGACCCTCGGCTTGAGCGGTCCCGGGGACATCGACCTCGATCCGTGGTACGACCTCGCGGTCGCGCGCGTGTCCGGCCAGCTTTCCTTCGCCTTCGGCCTGCCCGCGGGCTTCGCCGACGGATCGCTGGTGCTGAACGGCAACTACCAGGACCAGGTCCATGCCACGCTCTCCGCGGACGCCTCCGCGGCGGAACGGGACGCCTGGCTCCTGCAGGACGCCAAGTTCGAGGGAGCGAAAGCCAACGCCTCCCTCAAGCTCGGCCTGAAGCCCTTCGGCGCTTCCGGACCCTTCGGCGGGCTCTTCGAATCCGAGCTGCCCCGCTCGCTCGGCCTTTCGTGGAGCCTGGACGCCAGGCTTTGGTCGCGCGCCTGGGAGTCCGGGACCGGCAGCGATCCGGTCTACGCGGTCGAGTCCTTCGCGTGGGACCGCGATTCGCTCGGCGCCCACCAGGCCTCGCTGAGCTTCGCCCCAAGCGTCGCAGGATACGCGCAGAGCCTCTCGGTTTCCGCCTCGCTGCCGCCGCTCAGGCAATCGTATTCGGGCAAGGTGGACCTGCGCGCGAACGGCCTCACCGTCTCGGCCTCCACGCGCTGGGCCGCGCGCGACGACGCGGGAACCTTCTCCTGGGATCCGCTGGCCGCCAACGCCACCTGGTCGCCGAAGGGCCTGTTCCGCTTGACCGGCAACCTTTCGTGGAACCTGGAGGAAGAGCGTCCCGAGAGCGCCCGGGCCGCCCTCGACGCGGGGCCCCTGTCCTTGGGCATTTCGGCGAGGCACTCGATCGGATATCGGCTCGAGCTCGAGACGGCCCCGCTCGGCTGGCAGCCGGCAACCGGGTCGGAGCGCTTCCGTCCGAGCGACGCCTCGCTCTCGCTCTCCGGCGACTGGAATCCGGAACCCTTCTGGAAGGACCGGGTGGACCTTTCGCTCTCCGCCTCGCTCGCGGCCTCCCAGAGCCTGCTCAAATTCACCGACTCGTCCCTCGCCCTGAACCTGCGCGCCGAGCTCAAGGTGGCCGAGCGTCTCACTTTGAGCTTCACGAGCGTTTCCCGCAACCAGTCGCTCTGGCGCTACTTTCCCGGCCTCTTCGAATTCCCCGGTACCATCGAGCCCGTTAACCCCGTGCGGGACATCCTGGATTCCTTCGACTTCTTCTCGCCCGGGCAGGAAGGGCGCTACCGCAGCCTCTGGAAGCTCTCTTCGCTCTCGGTCAAGCTGGTCCGCGAGCTGCACGACTGGGACCTTTCGCTCGAGCTCGGCGCGAAGCCGGTGCTGCGCGCCGATGTGACGCCGAAAACCTACGAGTTCGAGACCTCGTGGACGGTCCTGGCGGTCTGGCGCGCCATCCCGAAGATACAGACCAAGGCGACGGGCAAGGACGGCGAGTTTGCGATCGAGTAGGGGCGGACCGCGGCGCCCCCGCCTCGCCGCGAGGGCTCGCGCCCGGCAGGGCTGCACGGCCGGGCGTATCGGTTGATTTTTCCGGGGCGCCGGGTTACGATGGCGGTCCGAGAGGCAGTATTGGAAGATTGCATGGCCATGGCGCTCGACGACACCGGGCTCCTCGCCGAGGTGTGCGGAGCCAATGACGGCAACCTGCGCGCGGCCGAGCGGGTCCTCGGCGCCCGCGTTTTCACCCGGGGCAACGAAATCTTCCTCGAATCCGCCGACGAGGCCTTGCGGAACCGTTTCCGCCGCCTGGTCGGGGAGCTCGTGGACTCCGTGCGCGACGGCATGCCCTCGTCGCCCGAGCTGGTTGCGGCCATCGCCGCGAGCATCGATCCGGAGCGGGGCGCGTGCGGCGACGCCACGGCCGAGGGCTTCAAGGATTCGTGCGTGCAGATTCCGGGGGGCTTCGGCAAGATCTACCCCCGGTCGCCGGCGCAGTCGCTCTTCCTGAAAGGCCTTTCCAATTTCGACGTCTGCTTCGCGGTCGGACCCGCCGGCACCGGCAAGACCTACCTCGCCGTGGCCTGGGCGCTCCGCGAGATTCTCTCGAAGAACCGCCGGAAGCTCGTGCTGACCCGACCCGTGGTGGAAGCCGGCGAAAGCCTCGGATTCCTGCCCGGCGACCTAGCCCAGAAGATCAGCCCCTACCTCCGCCCCCTCTACGACGCCATGGAGAGCCTCGTGCCCTTCGAGGCGGTGCGGCGCCTCGAGGAAAGCCACGCCATCGAGATAGCCCCGCTGGCCTACATGCGCGGCCGCAGCCTCAACAACGCCGTCATCATCCTCGACGAGGCCCAGAACACCACGCGCGAGCAGATGAAGATGTTCCTGACCCGGCTTGGCCAGGGCTCGCAGGCCATCATCACGGGCGACGTCACCCAGGTGGACCTGCCGCGCAAGACCGAGTCCGGGCTCGCGCACGCCGTGAAGGTCCTCAAGGACGTGGAGGGCATCTTCGTCTCGCGCCTCGACGCGCGCGATGTGGTGCGGAATCCGCTGGTTCGTTCCATCATCAAGGCCTATGAAACCGAAGACTGAGCGGAGCGTCGGCGCCGCGGCGGCCCGGCTCGCCGCGGTGGCGTTCGGCTCTACCAAGGTCAGCCGGGTGGACCGCCTGATCCTGGCGGGCGCCTTCGCCGCCAGCATGGCGGTCGCCGCCCTGCTCGGACCCGGCGGACCGCTCTCGGAAGGGGCTGTGGTCTCGGACTTCGAAGTCGGCAAGGTGGCCGAGCGCGATGTCGTCGCGGTCCGCGACCTGGTCTACGTCGACGAGGCCGCGACCGAGATCCGGCTCGACGCCGAGCGACGGCTCGTCCCGGCGGTCTTCGTCGTCGACGAGGAAGCCTCCACGGAGATCTCGCTCGAGCTCGAGCGCTTCGGGTCCTACCTGGCCGAGCTCCTCGCGCGGGAGTCGGGCGAGTCCCGCGCCCTGGCCCTGCAACGCGACTGGCCGGGAACGCTGGGCAAGGATGCCGCCGCCTCCCTGCTCGCGCTGCCCGATCCCCGGGCCGCGGTCGACGCCGCGGCGCAGGCGCTTGCCGAGCTGCTCGCGCGCGGCATCCTCGAGGTTCCGGACGCGGGGCTGGAGGACTACAACCCCGACGTGTTCGAGATCAGGCGCTGGCGCGACGGCCGCCTCGCCTACGAGCGCGTGCCGGTCGAGCGCGCCCCCGTGCTCAGGCGCGTTCCGGCGCTCGCCGACGAGCTTCTGCGCGCCCGGGCCCTGCCCGCGGGGCGCCGCGAGGTGGCGGCCGTGATCGTCGCGAGCTTCGCGGCCGTCAACGCCCCGTTCGACGCCGAGCAGAGCTCGCGCCGCATGGAAGCGGCCCTGGCCAGGGTCGAGCCCGTCGTCCGGCGCGTCGAGCGCGGCGAGTACCTGGTGCGCCGCGGCTTCGTCGTCACGGAGGCCGACATCGAGCGGCTCCGCGCCGCCCGCGAATCCAGCCGGCGCTTCGACTTCGGCCGCGTTTTCGGGGCCGCCCTCGTCATCGCGTTCGCGCTCGCCATCGGCACGAGGGCGGCCGCCAGCTCGCTCTCCGGCGTCGCCTTCTCGCGGCAGACCCTGCTCGTGACGCTCTCGCTGGCCTTTTTCATGTTCGTCGCGGCGCAGCTCGTCCGCCGCTTCGTCCCGACCGGACCGGGCCTGCCGCCCTCGGCCTTCCTGCCCGCGGCCTTCGCGGCCATCATCGTGTCGCTGCTCGTGTCGGCCCGCTTCGCGACCAGCTTCGCGGTGGTCACGACCCTCCTCGTATCGACCGCCTTCGGGCTCGACCCCCGCGTCATCGTCACCGTCCTGGTGGGCTCGCTCGCGGGCGTCTTCGCCGCGCGCGACGCGGACAACCGCATCGACCTCGTGCGCGCCGGCGCGGTCCTCGCCCTGATCCAGGCCGGCGCCTCGATCGCCGTGGACCTGGTGTCGGGGGCGGAGGCGGCGACCCTCCTCCAGGCCGCCGTGTGGTCCGGCCTCAACGGCTTCTTCTGCGCCATCCTGGCCATCGGCCTCCTGCCGCTCCTCGAGCAGGCCCTGAACGCCCCGACGCGCTTCCGGCTCATGGAGCTCTCGGACCTGAACGCCCCGCCGCTCAAGCGCCTTCTGACCGTAGCGCCGGGCACCTACGCCCACTCGGTCACGGTGGCGCACCTGGCGGAGACCGCCTGCCGGGAGATCGGCGCGAACCCGCTCATCGCGCGGGTGGGCGCCTATTACCACGACATCGGCAAGATAGACCAGCCGGAGTATTTCATCGAGAACCAGGCGGGCGGCCGCAACAAGCACGACGACATCAATCCCCGCCTCTCGGTGACGGTCATCCGCTCGCACGTCAAGCTCGGCGTCGAGCGCGCCCGCGCCCTGGGGTTGCCGCGCGAGGTGGTCGACATCGTCGCCCAGCACCACGGCAACGCCCTGATACCCTGGTTCTTTGACAAGGCGCAGAAGAAGGACGCCGCGGCCGCGCGGGAGGACTATTCCTATCCGGGACAGCCGCCGGCGAGCCGGGAGGCCGCGGTGGTGATGCTTGCCGACGCGGTGGAGGCAGCCAGCCGCACGCTCAAGCGGCCGTCGATCGGCAAGCTCGAGGACCTGGTCCGCGGCCTGGTCATGGAGCGCGTGCGCGACGGCCAGCTTTCGCGCGCCGACCTGACCTTCCGCGACCTCGAGACCATCGTCGCCTCCTTCGTCAGGATACTCGCGGGACACTTCCACTCCCGCATCGAATACCCGAAAATACGGGAGAACGCCCGATGAACAGGATAGCCGTGAGCGCAGAAGGACTCGAGCCGCCTCCGTGGACGGAGAGGCTCCGCGCGTTCGCCCTTTCCGCGCTCGACGCCCTGGCCATCGACGGCTGGGACGTCTCCGTCCTCCTCTGCGACGACGCGTTCATGGCCGACCTGAACGAGCGCTATCGCGGAAAGGAAGGCCCCACCGACGTCCTTTCATTCGAGCAGGGGGAGGACTGGGACGATCCCGAGGCGGGACCGCGCCACCTCGCGGGCGACATCGTCATTTCGCTCGAGACCCTGCCGCGGAACGCCGCGGAGTTCGGCATCGCCGAGGACGAGGAGCTCAGGCGCCTGGTGGTCCACGGCCTGCTCCACCTTTCGGGGCTCGACCACGCGACGAACGAGGCCGCGGAACCCATGCTCGCGCGGCAGGAGGAAGTCCTGGCTTCCATCTCCGGGGAGCGGATCCTGTGAGCCTCGGCGATCGCATCCGGGCCGTCCTGGCCCGAGGGCGCGGGAAAGGACCGCAGGCGGAGAACGCCGTCGACGAGGCCGAATCGGTGGCCGAGCGCCGCGACATGATCCGCGGCGTCGAGGAGCTCTCGGAGACGACGGTCAAGGAGATCATGGTGCCCCGCGTCGACGCGGTGTTCCTGCCCATCGACGTGCCGCGCGAGGAGCTTCCGGAAACCGTGGTCGAATGCGGCCATTCGCGCATTCCCATCTACCGCGACACCATCGACCGGGTCGAGGGCGTGCTCTACGTCAAGGACCTGCTCAAGGCCGTCATCCGCGGCGACGACCCGATCGACCTCGCGGCGGTCGTCCGCAAGCCCTTCTTCGTGCCGGACTCCAAGCGCATCGACAGCCTGCTCCGCGAATTCCGCCGTCGCCACGTCCATATCGCCATCGCCATCGACGAGTACGGCGGGGTTTCCGGCCTCATCTGCCTCGAGGACATCATCGAGGAGATCGTCGGCGACATCCAGGACGAGTTCGACGACGAGCGCGAGGACGTCGTGACCATCGGCGAGGGCATCTGGATCGTCGACGGGCGGCTCAACCTGGCGGACCTGAACGAGGAGCTCGGCCTCGGCCTGCCCGACGACGAGTTCGACACCCTCGGCGGCTTCGTCTTCGACCTGTTCGGGAAAATCCCCGCCCGCTACGAGAAGGCGGCCTGGCGCGAGCTCGACTTCATAATCCAGGACATGGACGGCCACAAGGTCGACTCCGTCAAGATAGTCCGCCGCCGCGCCGAGGGCGCGTCGTGAGCGGCCGCCCCTTCCGGGCGCTCGCCGCGGCGCTCGCCCTCGTTCTCGCGGGCTCGGTCCCCGGGCCGGTTGCCGCGCAGGAAAGGTCGGCGACGGCGCTCGCCGCGAGGGCGAACGAACTCATGTTCGCGCTCTCATGGTACGAGGCGGTCGAGACCTGGTTCGCGGCTCTCGAGGTCAATCCATCCTATTACGAGGCCCTGCGCGGCCTCGCCGCCTGCTACCTCGAGCTCGGGGAATACGCCCAGTCGCTTGAATACGTCGCGCGAGCGCGCCCCTTCCGCAGCTCCGACCCCGCGCTCCGGAACATCGAAGGCTTCGCGCTCATCGGGCTCGGCCGCCTCGACGAGGCCCGCGCGGCCTTCCAATCGACGCTCTCGGGCCTGCCCAACGACCTCGAGGCCCGTTTCGGATTGACCCTGCTCGACCTGCGCGCCGGAAGGCCCGCGGACGCCCGCGGGCGGCTCGAGGACGCGCTGCGCATCGAGCCGCGGAACGCCCGCGCCTTGCTCTCCCTCGCCCTGCTCGCCCTCGATTCGGGCGCCGTGCGCGAGGCGCGGACCCGCATCGACGAGGCGCTCCGCCACCACGCCGAGGAAGCGCGCGCCTGGTTCGTGGCCGCGAGGGTCGCGCTCGCCGAGGGGAACGCCGCCGGGGCGGCTGCGAACGCCGAGACGGCGCTCGAGCTCGACCCCTCGGACGCGGACGCCCGCGGCCTCCTGGCCTCGATCCGCCACCGCCAAGGCGATTTCGCGGGCGCCGCCGCCCTGATGGAGGCCGCCGTCAAGGCGAACCGCGACGACGCCCTGGCCTGGTACGCCCTCGGGCGCGCCCGTGCCGCTTCCGGCGACACCGCCCGCGCCCTCTCCGCCTACCAGGCCGCCATCCGCGTCCGTCCCGACGACGAGATCACGAGGCTGGCGGCGGAAGACCTCGTCATGGAGAGCACCGCGCTCGAGGATCCCTCGCGCTCCGCCTGGGCCGACTGGCGCTTTGCCCGCGCGGCCTCGTTCCAGTCGCTCCGCGAATACGAGCGCGCCATCGCGGAATTCCGGCGGGCCCTGAGGCTCTACCCCTACGCCGCGGCCGGGCGCAAGGCCTACGCGGAGCTCCTCCGCCTGCGCGGCCTCAACGGCTCCTACCTCGCCGAGCTCGAATTCCTCGAGGAGCTCGGCAAGGCCGACCGCGATTCCCGCGACAAGGCCGAGTCCTGGCGCTCGCTCCTTTCCGATTCGGTCGCGTTCCGCTGGCGCGTGGACCAGTTCGCCCTTCCGAAGCGGCCCTACCGGCTCGTCGTCGCCATAGATCCTTCGAGCGCCTCGACCCTGCACCCGGACGCCGAGGCCGTGGCGGCTTCATATTTCCGTTCCGTGTTCGCCGCTTCCGGCCTGGTCCGGGTCGAAACGCGCATCGTCCGCGCGCCCGATTTCGCGGGAGCGTGGCGTGCCGCCCGCGAGCTCGGCGCGGACTATCTGGCCATCGCGGGCTTCCGCGAGACCGCGCGCGAATGCTCCTTCTCCGTCGCGCTCCATTCCGCCCGCACCGGCTCGCTGTCCGCAAGCTTCCGTTCGGTGCGCTCCGGCAACGACCGCGTGCAGCGCGTCGCCGAACGGGTCGCGCTCCGCGTCCTCGAGTCCCTCGAAATCCGCGGCTCCCTCCTGGCGCGCGAGCGCGAACGCGTGCTCCTGGATCTCGGCGCGCTCGATGGCGTCGCGGCGGGCGACGAGTTCCTCGTCTACCGCAAGGGCGACGTCGCGCTTCCCGCCTCGGGCCCCGGCCTCGTGCGTCCGGCTTCGGGTCCGCTCGCCGCCATCACGGTGACCGCGGTCGACGAGGAAGTCTCCGAGGGAACCTTGAAGAGCGCCGGTTGGTTCGACCGCGTCAACGTGGGGGACACGGTCCTGCGCAAACCGGACCCGGAAGGCGGGGCGAAAGCCGCGCCTGCGCCCGTCGCGGAACCCATGTATACGGGCCTCTTCGACGAGGTCTCGGGGCTGCGCTAGGAATCCCGCCCCGCGCGCTTTCCGAAAAATCGCGTGTCCAGGGAGAATCGGCGGAGAGCTTTATCAATGCCCGCCAGCGGGGGTCCTGTCGCGGTGCGACACACCCCATTCGCTGACGCTCAGGGGCGCGCCGCGCCGCGCCACCCCCCGCGCGGCGCGGCACGGCTCAAGCAGTCGCCGGGTTTGCCCAAGCACGCCGCATTTCCGTGAAGGCGCGGGGCGGGAATCCGGGCGGAGCTCCTCGGCGGGCGGGTGCAGGGCGCTCCGCCGGGTTTGCCCAAGCACGCCGCATTTCCGTAACGGCTCGGGGCGGGTTTCGAAGCGCAGCGCCTCGCCGGGCGGATGCGGCGCATTGCCGCCGTGCCGCGCGGCAACGCGCCCGCGCGGATGCGTCACGAGCGAAGCGCCCGCATCGACGCCCGGCCGGAAAAGCGCTGCCCGCCGGATAGGCGGCGTGCTGAAATTGCGAT
>ERZ795054.4023-NODE-4023-length-11081-cov-6.088337_pt1 | contig 11081 bp, 10 predicted proteins | sample MGYA00375138_ERZ795054 | MGnify/ENA primary metagenome ERZ795054 (study PRJEB30183, sample SAMN05720215) | anaerobic digester metagenome | isolation source: active sludge of municipal wastewater-treating anaerobic digesters | place: USA | collected 2014-12-23 ...
ATAAATCAACCCGCGCTCGTAAAGCGTGACAAAGGCCTCGCGGACGGCCTTGGACAGGCCCTCGTCCAGGGTGAAGCGCTCGCGGCTCCAGTCCACGGAGTCGCCTATCTTGGCGATCTGCCTGCGGATGGTCGACTTGTGCTCGTTGGCGACCTTCCAGGTCTCCTCCACGAACTTCTCCCGGCCCAGCTCGTGGCGGTTCTTGCCCTCCTTGCGGAGGCGCTTCTCGACGACGTTCTGCGTCGCGATGCCCGCGTGGTCGGTGCCGGGGAGCCAGAGGGTCGGCCGGCCGCACATGCGGGCGTAGCGGACCGAGATGTCCTGGAGGGAATGGTTGAGGCCGTGGCCCATGTGGAGGACCCCCGTGACGTTCGGGGGCGGGATGACGACGACGAAGGGCTTCCTTCCGTCGACGCCCGCGGGCTGGAAGAGGCCCTCGGCCTTCCACGCCTCGTAGATGCGGTCCTCGAAGGATTTGGGATCGTAGGCCTTGGCCAGCTCGATCGCTTTCATAGGGAAGCCTCCATTTCCAGTCGCGCGCGCTCCTTTTTCGACGCGCGCCGCTTCTGGTCAGGGTAACAGAAAGGCGGCTGGCATGGAAAGGGGCGGCGCGGGCGCCGAGAGGCGCCGAATTCGGTTGACTGGGGGCCCAGGGGGGTCTAAAAGTATCCAGATACTCCAAGGAGGGAATTCTTCGACATGACGTACAGGACAGAACGGAGGCTGGTCGGGGCGGGAACCACGGCCGCCGCCGCCCTCCTCTTCCTCCTCGCGCCCATCGTGGCCTCGCGGGGGATCAAGCTCGACGCCGCCCTGTCCCTCGGAGCCGCCCTCTTCCTGGGCCTCTACGTCTTCCGCGAGGCGGTCTACGGGACCCTGGACCGGATCATCTACCGCCGCCGCTTCAGGAAGCCGGAGACGAGGATCCTCCTCGACTTCGCCGAGCGGGTCGGCGCCTCCTTCACGATCCTGGACCTCATCGAGGCGATCCGCGAGACCCTGGAGCGGCCGGCCGACATGGGCGCCATCCTGGTGCGCTCCAACACCTGGGAGCTCATCTACCAGAGCCCCTCGGCCGCCGCGACCGACCCCAAGGTCCTCGAGGCCCTGGAGAAGAACTTCCGCGACTGGTCGGAGGGCTTCAGCTTCATCAACGCCGACTACTCGATCGCGAGCTCCAACGAGGGGGCGCGGGGCTTCTTCGTCTACGCGAAGGGCTTCCACTTCTTCGTCCTCACCCGCCTCTGCTCCATCATCGAGCTCGAGGCCTTCAGGACCCTCTACGGCGAGCTCTCCATCTACTTCGACCGGGTCATCACGATCTCCGACCTCTTCGAGGTCGCCTCCCTGTCCAAGGAATGGCAGCTCGTCGCCGAGACCCAGCGCTCCTTCCTCCCGAAGGCCCTGCCCGAGGTCAAGAAGCTCGAGCTCGCCGTGGCCTACCGCCCCCTCGTCAACGTCTCGGGGGACTACTACGACGCCATCAAGGTCGACGAGAGCAGGACCCTCCTCCTCATCGGCGACGTCTCGGGCAAGGGCCTCGCGGCCGCCCTGATCATGGGCATCATCGTCAACACGATCCGCGTCGCGGAGGACAAGTCGGACCTCGCGGCCCTGGTCCGCGCCGTGGACGCCGCCGTCCGCGACATGGGCTTCGACGACAAGTACACCGTGCTCTTCCTGGGCCTCGTCGACACGGCCAAGAAGACCCTGCGCTACGTGAACGCCGCCATGGCCGACCCCATCATCATCGCCCAGACGGCCCTCGGGCCCAAGCTCAGGCGGCTCGAGCCGACGATGGGCCTCGTGGGCCTCGTGCCCATCGACGGCGAGATCAAGGTCGAGGAGATGCCGCTCAGGACGGACGAGGTCATCCTCCTCGCCTCCGACGGCGTCACCGAGGTCGCCGACGCCTCGGGCGCGCGCCTGGGCGAGACCGAGCTCTTCGAGCGGACCCTGCTCCAGGCGGCCAAGCTCCCGCCGGAGGACTTCGTGGGCTCCGTGACGAGCCTCATCTACAGCTTCGTGGGAGACGCCGAGCTCAAGGACGACGTCACCATCCTCGCGGCGAAGGCGGGCAGGCTATGGGACTGAACTTCATCTCCTTCCTCGCGGCCCTGGGGATCGCCTTCGCGGGCCTCTCGATCCAGAGGCGCGGCTCGCGCAACGCGGCCGCCCGCCTCCTCCTTGTCGTCGACCTCTTCTCCTGCGCCTACGCCGTCCTCCACGGCCTGGGGACGGCCCCGGGCGGGGCCGACCACGCAGCCCTCCTCCGCGCGGCCTTCGCCTGCCTCGTGGTCGCGGCCGGCTTCCTCCTCGCCTACGGCATCAACTTCCCGTCCAGGCGCGGCCGCTGGTCCTGGCCCCTCTCCGCCCTCGCGGTCGCCGCCTCGGCCGCCGCGGCGTATTTCGTCGCGACGAGCCTGGACTTCATCGCCATCGTCCGCGTCCTCCCGGAGGGCGTCCTCGTCTCCACGGGCCGGCTCTTCTACCCCCTCGTCGACCTGGTCGCCGCCGTCGGCCTCCTCGCGGCCGTCCTCCAGGGCTGGCGGTCCTTCGCGAGCGCCGACCGCATCACGCGCCAGCGCTCCGCCCTGGCCCTCCTCGCCGTCCTCCTCTCCGCGGGCGGGACCTGGGCCCTCATCCGCCTCTTCCCCGAGCGCTCGGGCTTCCGCCGGAGCTTCGTCCTCCTCCCCCTCGCGCCCCTGGCCTCCGCGGCGGTCTCCGCCTACGCCTACTCCCTGGCCAGGATCTTCGACTGGAGGGAGAACGGCCGCCGCCTCCTCTCCTACCTGATCCTGGGCCTCCTCTTCGGCCTCCCCGCGAGCGCCGCGATTGCCTTCCTCGCCTACCTGGGCCGGGTCTACCCGATCGTGCCGGTCCTCGGTGCGCCGATCGTCTTCGTGACGGCCTTCCGCGGTGCCAGGAGCTTCTCCGAGCGCTCCCTCTCCCGTCTGGGCTCCCGCCGGGAGTACCGCGAGGAGCTGGAGAGCGCCCTGGCCCACATCGACCTGTCGCGGGGCCGCGACGCGGTGCTCTCCGAGCTCCACGAGGAGCTCTCCGAGCACCTGGGCTTCAAGGACCTGGCCGTCCTCGTGGAAGACGACCGGGGCTTCCTCAAGACCGTCTACGCGCCCTCCGGCGGGCAGGCCTCCCTCGGCCGCGACTCCGCGCTCAGGGAGCACCTGGAGCGGACGGTCCACACCGTCCTCCTCCGCTCCGAGGCCCTGGCCTCCCCCGCCCACGAGCGCCTCCGGGACGAGCTCCTCGAGCTCTTCGACGCCCTCAAGGCCGAGGCGCTGATCTTCGCCAAGGAGGGCCGGCGCGTCATCGGCGCCTTCGCGATCGGCGCGCGGAGCTCGGGCGCCGACTTCACGGACTACGACTACGACACCTTCAGGTCGATCTACGGCAAGCTCTTCGTCTTCGCCTTCTACCTGAAGAACGTCGCGCGCGAGTCCATCCTCTACACGGTCGACCGCGAGCTCGCCCTCTCCGACCAGATCATCCGCTTCGCCCTGGAGAAGGTCGACCCCATAGAGGACCCCGCCGTCGACGCCGCCTGGGCCATGCGCTCCACGCGGCGCCTGGGCGGCGACTTCGTCGACTTCGTGCGGCTCACGAAGGACCGCTCCTTCTTCGTCCTGGGCGACGTCTCCGGGAAGGGCCTGTCGGCAAGCATGAACATGCTCGTCCTCAAGTCCATGATCAGGACCTTCCTCCGGGCGGAGAAGGACTTCACGAGCCTCGTGCAGAGGGTCAACCTCTTCATCAAGGAGAACCTGCCCAAGGGCTCCTTCTTCGCGGGCGTCTTCGGCTACTTCGACTTCGCCAAGGGCGCCGTCTACTTCATCAACTGCGGCGTGCCGGCCATCCTCCTCTACTCCCCGAGCTTCGACGCCTTCATCGAGGTCCAGGGCGAGGGCAAGATCCTCGGCTTCGTGCGGGACATCAAGCCCTACCTGAAGCCGCGGAAGCTCAGCCTGCCCGCCGGCTCGGCCCTCCTCGTCTCCACGGACGGCGTCCTGGACGGCGAGAACATCCGCGGCGAGCGCTTCGGCAAGGACCGCCTGCGCCGCTCCGCCCACGAGAGGCTCGGGAAGAGCGCCCGCGAGCTGGCGGACGGCGTCCTCGACGACCTCCTCGCCTTCACCGACAAGCGCCAGGAGGACGACCTCACCCTCCTCGCGATGAAATTCATGCCAAGGAGCGCCAAATGACCCAACTCGACATCGTGGAGCGCCGGGACGGCGACAGGCTCGTGGTCGCGGTCGCGGGCCCCGTGAACAGCTACACCTACACGGACTTCCAGGAGAAGGTGAGCAAGGCCCTCGCCGCCCATCCCCTGGTCGTCGTCGACATGGAGAAGGTGACCACCCTCTCCTCCGCCGGGATCGGCGTCCTCATGGCCGCCTTGGACGAGGCCGAGGCCGAGGGGAAGCGCATCGTCGTCCTCAGGCCCTCGGAGATCGCCAGGCTCGCCCTGGATTCCACGGGCTTCGGGGAGCGCTTTCCCGTGGCGCAGAACATCCGGGACCTGTAGATGGCCGAAGCTCCCAACGCGGCGGGGGAGAAGGCTCCCCCCCGCGCGCGGGCTGCCGAGGCGACCGCCCGCATTCCGGCCCTGCCCGCGGGCGTCTTCGCCTTCGAGCGCTTCGTCGACGGCCTCGCCTTCGCCGGTGCCGGGGAGCGCCACCGCCTCAAGCTCGCGGGCTCGGAGATCTTCGACAACATCATGCACCACGCCACCCCCCTGGAGGACGGGACCGTCATCGTCCGGGCGGCCAGGCGCGGCGGCTCCCTCTTCCTCGCCTTCCACTTCAAGTCGCGGACCTTCGCGGCCTACGCCGCCTCCTGCGCCGACGAGGGCGCCGACGCCGAGGGCCCGACCTTCGACCGGGAGCGGCGGCGCTGGCGCGGCATAGGCCTCCGGATGTGCCGGAACCTCGCCCTCTCCGTGCGCTTCCGCTCGGGCGGCCGCCTGGACCGCATCTACCTCCGCTTCTCCCCCTCGGACTAACATCCTCCCTTCCTCCTTCCGTCCCCCTTCCGCCTTGTCGGGCGACGCCACCTACCGCCGATCCTTACCGCCGCCACCTGAAGCCGGCCTCGAACGCCTCGAGCCGCCCCAGGCAGCCCTCGATTGCCCCGAAGGCGCGGGCAGTTTTTTCCCCTGGGCGGAAATTATCGCCCGCCGCCGCCGGGGCTTGCCTGAGGAGCGCCTCCGGCCGCCGGACTAGGCGCGGACCAGGCGCCGAAAAGACATCGAAGCAAATCACAACAGGACAAACACATAGGCAAGATCGGCGGCTTTTGTTCACGAATTCCGCGCCTGTCGCGCGCCCTGGCACGGTCCTTGCTTAATAGTAAGTGCCGCCGAAGAAGCGGCGCCGGCCCTGGGCCGGGTACCTCGACAGAACGAAGGAGTTCGATATGAAGAAACTCGCCATCGGCATCGCCCTGTTCGCCGCCACCGTCGGCATCGCCTCGGCGCAGGGCTTCGGCGGCGGCCCGATGATGGGCCGCGGCTATCCCTACCAGGCCGCGCCCGGCGCCGTCCAGGCCGCCCCCACGGCCAAGACCATCGAGGGCAAGCTCGTCTTCGTGGACGGAGTCCCCGCCCTCCAGGCCAAGGACAAGACCTACCTGGTGCACCTGCCCCGCTTCTACTACTACGCCTACACCGACGGCATCAAGGAAGGCGCCGCGATGAAGCTCGACGGCTACGAGCTGCCGACCGTCCCCGGCCAGGACAAGCCCTACTTCCAGGTCACCAAGGCCGTCATCGCCGGCAAGACCTACGACTTCACGACCCAGGCCTTCGGGCGCATGGGCGGATTCGGCGGCGGCGCGATGGGCGGGCGCGGCGGCATGATGGGCGGCCGCGGCGGCCGCTGGTAAGGAATACCAGGTCCAGGCCCGCCGCCCGAGGCGGGCCTGGACCGCAAGGGCGAGCCGCCCGCGGACCGCTCCCCGACCGCGACGACCTCGCTCTTCCCCTTCGCCGGCCTTCCCCAAGGCCGGCTTTTTCCTTTTCCCGCCCCCTCCGGCGCTCCCCCCCAAGTATTGCGCGCCATCGAGCCCCGGTAGTAGGATGAAGCGGTCCCGAATCGCCCGTCCCGGAGGAACATGCCATGAAACGAAGCATCGCGGCCCTGCTCGTCCTCGCGTCCTGCCTCGCCCTCTCCTGCGCGAAGCCCCAGGCCCTCAAGGGCCGGACCATCGTCGCCGTCACGGAGAACGCCTACACGCCCCTCAACTTCGTCGACCCCAAGACGGGCCAGGCGATGGGCTGGGAATACGACGCCGTCAACGAGATCGCCAAGCGCCTGGGCGCCAAGGTCGAGTGGAAGGTCACCGCCTGGGACACGATGATCCAGGCCGTGCGCGACGGCCAGTTCGACGTCGGCATGGACGGCATCACGATCAACGACGAACGCAAGGCCCAGGTGGACTTCTCCGTCCCCTACATGGTCTCCCAGCAGTTCATGCTCGTCCGCGCGGACGAGGCCCGCTTCTCCGACGCCAAGGCCTTCGGCGCCGACCCCAAGCTCCTCGTCGGCTCCCAGGCGGGCACGACCAACTTCTACGTCGCCGTCTACAACGTCCTGGACGGCAACGAGCAGAACCCCCGCATCAAGCTCTTCGAGACCTTCGGCGCCGCCGTCCAGGCCCTCCTCGCGGGGGACGTCGACACCGTCCTCATGGACGCGGCCTCGGGCAAGGGCTATGTCGGCGCCAACCCCGGCAAGCTCAAGATCGTCGGCGAGCCCCTCGGGACCGAGGAGTTCGGCTTCATCTTCAAGCCGGGCTCGGACCTGGTCGCGCCCTTCAACGCCGCGATCGAGGAGATGCGCAAGGACGGCACCCTGGAGCGCCTGGACACGAAGTGGTTCTTCGAGTACAAGCCCTGACGTCCCGCGGAAGGACCTAGCGCGATGGCCGAAGCCGCCCCCGGAGGGCGGCCGCCCCGAAAGGCGGCCGCCCTGCTGAAGAGCCTCCCCTGGTGGCTCGTCCTCCTCGTCCTCCTGGGCGGCTGGGCCCTCGTCTCCGCCCTGTCCTCGCCCGGCTACCGCGTGATCCTCAAGGCCGTCTCCCGCGGCCTGGGGGTGACCCTCGCGGTCTCCGTCGCCGCCTACGCCGCCTCCCTCCTCCTGGGCCTGGGCCTGGGACTGGCCCGCGTCTCCCGCGCGAGGCCGGCGCGGGAGGCGGCGACCTTCTACATCGAGCTCGTGCGCGGCCTCCCGATGCTCGTCATCCTCTACTACATCGCCTTCGTCGGGGCGCCGGCCCTGGCGGCAGGCCTCAACTCCCTCCTCGCGCCCCTCATCGAGGCCGGCGTCCTCGCCAAGGTCGAGGTGCGGGGCTTCGACTTCGCGACGCGGGCCGTCCTGGCCCTCACCCTGGGCTACGCCGCCTTCATCGCGGAGATCTTCCGCGCGGGCATCGAGAGCGTCGACAAGGGCCAGATCGAGGCCGCGGAGGCCCTGGGCCTGTCGCACGGCCAGATAACGCGCCGCGTGATCCTGCCCCAGGCGCTGCGCAACGTCCTCCCGGCCCTGGCGAACGAGTTCGTCGCGGTGGTGAAGGACTCCGCCCTGGTCTCCGCCCTGGGAGTCCAGGACATCACCCAGCTCGGCAAGGTCTACGCGGCCTCCACCTTCAAGTTCTTCGAGACCTACAACGCGGTGGCCTTCTTCTACCTCTGCCTCACGGTCTCGCTCTCCCTCCTCGTCCGGGCGCTCGAGAAGCGCCTGAAGCGGAGCGCGGCCTCGTGAGCGCCTTCATCGAGATCCGCGGCGCGAGGAAGCGCTTCGGCGCCGCGGGCGAGATAGTCGCCCTGGACGGCGTCGACCTGGACGTGGCCAAGGGCGAGGTCGTCCTCGTCATCGGACCCTCGGGCTCGGGGAAGAGCACCCTCCTGCGCGCGGTGAACCGCCTGGAGCGCCTCGACTCGGGCTCGGTCCTCGTGGACGGCGTCCCGGTCACCTCGCCCCGCGCCGACCTCCGCCTCGTCCGCGAGGAGGTCGGCATGGTCTTCCAGAACTTCAACCTCTTCGCCCACCTCTCCATCCTCGAGAACGTCTGCCTGGCGCCCCGCCTCGTCAGGCGGCTCCCGAAGGCGGAGGCCCTCGCGCGAGCCGAGGCCCTCTTGAGGCGCGTCGGCCTCGGGGACAAGCTCGCGCGCTTCCCGCGCCAGCTCTCCGGTGGCCAGCAGCAGCGCGCGGCGATCGCCCGGGCCCTCGCGATGAGCCCGAAGGCCCTCCTCTTCGACGAGCCGACGAGCGCCCTCGATCCCGAGATGATCAGCGAGGTCCTGGACGTCATGAAGGGCCTGGCCGCGGAGGGCATGACGATGCTCGTCGTCTCCCACGAGATGGGCTTCGCCCGCGAGGCGGCCGACCGCGTCGTCTTCATGGACGAGGGGAGGATCCTCGAGACGGGCAGCCCGGCCGAGCTCTTCGGAAGCCCCAGGGAGGAGCGGACCCGCGAGTTCCTCCGCCACGTCCTTTAGGCCCCTTCCCTGGCCGAGGGCGGCCGCCTCCACTACACTTTTACTCGGGATAGACGAGCAAGGGGGCGCGCCGTGCGGGAGACCGATTTCAGGCTGAAGGACCAAGAGGGCGTCGAGCTCTTCGTCAGGCGCTGGGAGCCCGGCTCCGGGAAGCCCAAGGCGGTAGTCCAGCTCGAGCACGGCGTCGCCGAGCACTCCGGACGCTACGCCGCGACGGCGGAGGCCCTGTGCGCCGCCGGCTACGCGGTCTACGCCGACGACCATCGGGGCCACGGCTACAGCGCCGAGGCGACGGGCGGACTGGGACGGCTCGGCCCCGGCGGCTGGGAAGCCGTCGTCCGCGACCTCGGCCTCCTCTCCGACCGCGTCGCGGAGGAGATGCCGGGCCTGCCCCTCTTCCTCGTCGGGCACTCCTGGGGAAGCTACCTGGCCCAGGACTACGCCCAACGCTGGGGCCATCGCCTCGCGGGCCTCGTCCTCGTCGGCACGTCGGGAGGCCAGCCCTTCCTCGTCAAGGGCGTCGGCCCCTGGGTGGGGCGGCTCTTCGTCCTCTTCCTGGGGCGGGACCGCCCGAGCCGGATCGCGGACGCCTTCGCCTTCAAGCCCTACAACAGGCCCTACCTCCCCTCCCCGACGGATTCGGACTCGGACTGGATCTCCCGCGACATCGAGGAGGTCAGGTCCTTCGTGGACGACCCCGCCTGCGCCTTCCCCCTCACGACGGGACTCTCCCTGGAGATGAGCCTGGCCTTCCGGCGGCTCTGGCGGCCCGGGATGGAGGCGCGCATCCCGAAGAGCCTCCCCATCCTCCTCATGTCGGGCACGGACGACGCGTCGAACGGGCGGCTCAAGTACCTCCTGCCCTTCGCCGAGCGCCTGCGGAAGCGCGGCCACGAGGACCTGACGCTCAAGCTCTACGAGGGCGCCCGGCACTGCATCCTCCACGAGACCAACCGCGGGGAGGTCAAGGCCGACCTCGTCGCCTGGCTGGACTCCCGCTTCGGGAAGCGCAAGGCGGGATAGCGCCGCGCTGCGTCGATCCGGGTCGCCCCGCCCTCGTTGACGCGCGGCCGCGGCTCTGCTACCAAGGAGGGGCGGAGCCAGCCTCCGCGAGGAGGCCGTCCCTGTCCGACGCGTTGGTGTTCCAGAGCGACTTCGGCGTCGCGGACGGCGCCGTCTCCGCCATGTACGGCGTCGCCTATTCGGTCGATCCCTGCCTCAGGGTCTTCGACCTCACCCACGACATCCCGCAGTACGATGTCTGGGAGGCCTCCTACCGCCTGGTCCAGACCATCCAGTACTGGCCCGCGGGCACGGTCTTCGTCTCGGTGGTGGACCCCGGCGTCGGGAGCTCGAGGCGGAGCGTCGCGGTCAGGACCAGGGGCGGCCAGATCGTCGTCACGCCCGACAACGGCAGCCTCACCCACGTGAAGCTCATGCTCGGCGTCGCGGAGGCGCGGGAGCTCGCGGAGAAGGGCAACAGGCTCTCGGGCTCCGAGCTCTCCTACACCTTCCACGGCCGCGACGTCTTCGCCTACACGGGCGCGCGCCTGGCCGCGGGCCGCGTGTCCTTCGGGGAGCTCGGGCCCGCCCTCGATCCCGCGACCCTCGTCGAGCTGCCCCACGTCCCGGCCGTCCGGGAGGGCGACGCGGTGACCGGCACCATCGACGTCCTGGACGTGCGCTTCGGAAGCCTCTGGTCGAACATCCCCCACGGCCTCTTCGAGGGCCTGGGCGTGCCCTACGGCGGCCGCGTGGAGGTCTCCATCAGGAACGACACGCGGGAGCTCTACCGGAACACGATGGCCTACGCGAAGTCCTTCGCCGAGGTCAACGTGGGCGAGCCCCTCGTCTACATCAACTCGATCCTCAACCTGGCCGTCGCCATCAACCAAGGCTCCTTCGCGCGCGCCTACAACATCGGCACCGGCCTCTCCTGGAAGCTGGCCGTGCGGAAGGCGCCGCGCGTCGTCTACGAATGAAGAAAGGGCCGCCCCTCGCGGGGCGGCCCTTCGCTGTTTACGGCCTTCGGGCAGGGGTCAGTTCTTCGCGTAGGCCGCGGCGTTGACGCCGGCGATCCTGCCGAAGGTGACGATGTCGGCGAGGGCGTTGCCGCCCAGGCGGTTGCCGCCGTGGACGCCGCCCGTCACCTCGCCCGCGGCGAAGAGGCCGGGGATGGGCTCGCCCTTCGCCGAGATGGCGCGGGCCGAGGTGTCGATCTTGACGCCGCCCATCGTGTGGTGGACGGCCGGCGTGACCTCGATCGCGTGGAAGGGGCCGACGGAGAGGGCGCGGGGCATGTCGGGCCGCGCGAAGTCCGCGTCCGCCTTCGCGGCGACGAAGCCGTTGTAGCGCTCGATCGTCGAAGCCAGGACCGCGGGGTCGACGCCGATCTTCGCCGCGAGCTCCGCGGGGGTCGCGGCCTCGACCACGATGCCCATCTTCACGTAGTCCTCGATGGCCTTGAGGCTCTTCCGCACCGAGGTGTCGAAGACGAGATAGGCGGTCTTCTCGGGAAGGCCGAGGATGGCGGCGGAGACCACGTCGCGGGTCCGCATCTCGTTGC
>ERZ795054.4024-NODE-4024-length-11076-cov-6.291897_pt1 | contig 11076 bp, 10 predicted proteins | sample MGYA00375138_ERZ795054 | MGnify/ENA primary metagenome ERZ795054 (study PRJEB30183, sample SAMN05720215) | anaerobic digester metagenome | isolation source: active sludge of municipal wastewater-treating anaerobic digesters | place: USA | collected 2014-12-23 ...
ATGAGCCCGGGCAGGCCGCCGTTTTCTTCGAGAAAGGGGATATGGGTGATGTCGTCGAGGTTTACGATCGCACCGAGATCCCGCGCCTTGCGGAACTCGTCGGCCGGGGTGTCGTTCGAGGTGAACATGATCTGCTCGCCGGTTATTCCCACCCGTTCGGCCATGCACAGCTCGGCCATGGAGCTGCAGTCGGCCCCGAATCCTTCCTCTTTGAATATTTTCATGATGTGGGGATTCGGGCAGGCCTTGACAGCGAAGTATTCCCTGAACTCCGGGGCCCAGTCAAAGGCGGCCACGAGCCTGCGGGCGTTTTGCCTCATCGCCTTTTCGTCGTACAGGTGAAAGGGCGTGGGGTGCTTTTCGATGATCCGCTCGATCTGTGCTCTGGTGAATGGCGGCGTTTTCGTTTGCATGGTCGGTTCCCCGGCTTGTGATGGACCGCGGGCCCGCTTACAGGCGAAGGATCGGGCCCGGCGCTCAGAAGATGATACATACGGGCGATGCGTGACATTGTCAAGAATTAAAGTGTCCGGGAATGCCGGTAGATTCCTGAATGGTGCGATTTCAGCCGCGAATATTCCTTTTCAACCGCTTGATCGCGCCGTTTTGATTTTTTAGATTATTTAAATACTGATGTATGTTATGTTCTTGCTTTTTTTAACCGTATGATTAAACTAGTTTTTCAATGGGAGTGTCAGCCTTCGTATCTTTCATGCATACGCCGGTTTCTTGCCGATCCCGTTCTATAAAAAATACAGACAGCACAATACAATACCTACGAGGTTGTTAAGCAATGAACAAGTCCAGGGAGAAAAAAGACATACAGCGCTCAATCGAGGGTTCGAAGATTTTCACCGAGGTGATGATCAGCAACAATAAAAGGCTCGTATACGCTTTTATCGTCATATGCAGTATCGCCAATGTCGTCGTCACCCTTATCAAGTTCACGGGCAAGGGCTCCAAATACCTCGATTATTCCGATATCCTGCTCGAGATAGCGATTATCGTAGTCGTATTGTCTCTGACGATCTTTATTTCACGAAAGCTCGGCGGGAGCAAGCTGTCCGGTTATGTTTCGATAACGGGCGTCATGTTATCGATTTTCGTGTTCGTATACTCGTTTTACGGATCAAGCGAGCTTTTCGCATCGCTGTACATCATACTCGCCCTGAGCATATTCTATTTCGATGTGCGCCTGTCGGTATACGGCCTGGTTACGGTCGTGATCACCCAGACGATCCTGTTCGTGCTGAAGCCGGAACTGATTCCCGGGGGGCCGGCGAGCAATGTCATTGTGCGCTACGTCCTGTTTTTCATGGTCGGCGTGAGCTCCATTGCAGGGTCGCTGGCGACCAGGCATGTGCTGCAGCTCGCCATCGAGAAAAACGAGGAGTCCCTGGTGAATCTCGGCAGCCTCAAATCCATTGCGGGCACGCTTGCCGATTCGACCGCCGTGCTCAGGACCCGGGTCGGCAGCCAGAACGAGATTTCAGACGATCTTCATAAGATTTCCCAGGACCAGGCCGCGGCCCTCGAGCAGATCAGCGCTTCGCTCGAGGAGCTCTCGAGCAATTCCGAATCCATAAGCACCATAGCACAGAACCTGTACAGCGAACTGCAGATAACGCTCGACGCGGTCAACGACCTGAAGTCCGTCAACGACAAGACCCAGACGAGCTCGGACGCGATCATCTCGAGGCTCAACGAGGTGAACGACTACTCCAACAATTCGGCCGACCATATTCGGGTCACGCTCGAGAAGTTCCACATTCTTCAGAACAAGAGCCAGGAGATGTCGGATTTCATCGAGCTCATCAACGATATCGCCGACCAGGTAAACCTTCTTTCCCTCAACGCGGCCATCGAGGCGGCCCGGGCCGGGGATTCCGGAAGGGGTTTCGCGGTCGTGGCGGACGAGATATCGAAGCTTGCGGACGCGACGTCCGAAAACGCCAAGGAAATCAACCGGATCATCAACGAGAACCAGAGCCTGATCATTGAGAGCGGCAAGCTCATCGAGCAATCCGCCGGCATGATGTCCAAGCTCAACGAGGCGATCGTCAACATCCGCAGGGAGATATCCGAGGTGAGAAACCTTATCGGCGACATCGACACGACCATCAAGACGATAAAAAACCTGAACGTCACGATCCACGAGTCGAGCAGGACGATAGAGAATTCGACGACCGAGCAGAAGAGCGCCACGGTTGAATCGAGCAAGACCATAACCGAAGTGGCGGCCAAGGCGCAGGACATCGTCAACGCCTCTATGTCGATTGCGGATTCGACGAAAATTCTGAATGGCCTGTCCGAAGAGTTCGCGAAAATAACCGCAGAAATGACCAAATAGCGAGGAAACATCAATGAAGCTTGGAATAATCGGGCTGCCCCAGACGGGGAAGAAAACCCTTTTCGGCCTGCTGACCGGGAACGCCCCGTCGGACGCGGCCGCCGCGCAGAAAAAGGCGCTTCCCGGCTTCGCCCCGATACGCGACGACCGCTTTACCGCGCTTGCGAGGATGTACGGGCCGAAAAAGGAGACCCCGGCCCAGATTGATCTTCTCCTCATGCCCAAGATCGAGAAAAACCCCGAGTCGGACACGCCGCTCTTCAGGGAAATGGCCGATGTCGACGCGGTCTGCCATGTGGTACGGGCGTTTTCCGACGAGGCGGTCTACCATATCGACGGCTCGACAGACCCCGTCAGGGACATCGACGCGATCAACGGCGAGTTTCTGCTGCACGATCTTCTTTTCATCGAAAAACGGCTCGAGCGCATGGCCAGGGAGCCGAAAAAGAAGGCCGATCCGTCGGCCAAAAGAGAGGAGGAGATCATGGCGGCCTTCAAAGAACAGCTCGAGCGCGATCTCCCGCTGAGGCTCGTGCCGCTTGCACCGGATGACAGGAAAATCATCAGGAGCTATCCTTTGCTCACTCTGAAAAAGCTGTTCATTGTCCTGAATGTCGACGACACTGCTGCAGCCGATGACTCTCTCATGCGCAGGGTGAGTGAACGCTTCGCCTCGCACGAGATCGGCATCATGCAGGTCGCGGCGCGTATGGAGGGCGAAATATCCTTGCTTGAAAGCGAAGAGGAAAAGAGGGCGTTTATGGACGACGCGGGGATCAGGGAGCCCGCCCTGAACGTGCTGTCCAGGCTCGCGATGGATTCCCTGGGGCTTATTTCGTTTTTCACCGTGGGCAAGGACGAGGTGAAGCAATGGCTCGTCAGAAAGGGATCCTCTGCGCCCGAGGCTGCAGGCGTCATTCACAGCGACATACAACGCGGATTCATAAGGGCCGAAGTGATCAAGTACCTCGACCTGATCGACCTGGGCAGCGAGGAGGCCGTGAAGAAGGCCGGGAAGCTGCACGTCATGGGCAAGGACTATATCGTCGAAGACGGGGATATAGCGAGCTTCAGGTTCAATGTCTGATCCCGGCCATGTGTCGGTTGCAGCCTCTGCCGGCCGGTATCCTGCTGATCAGACGGCTCATCCGAAAAATGCATTCTGACATAATTCTGCTTGACAATCCTCCCGGGGTGTGAAAAAAGTCTTTTGTCGTTGATTGAATATTATGTCTCATTTTTTCATCTCCGTTCAGAAACGGATAATCCGGAGTCGTGAATGAACACCTGCTGCAAATTAGACGATACCTCTCGTTCATTGTCATGGAAGTTTCCGGTTCACATCGGGTTTGAGGCGACGACAAACTACCTCTATCAGCTCAGTTCGATAAACCTTTCCATGACGGTAACCTTCGATCTTTCAGAAACCGAAGTCGTCCATTCGTCTTTTATCGGCTTCATGATAGACTTCAAGGAAAGGATTGTTCGAAGCGGGGGAACTCTTGACGTCATTTTCTCTCCGCAGCTCAGAAAGCATTTCACCCGAATGAATCTTTACCATCATTTCGTATCTGAAGACATCCTCAAGGCCATATAATAATAAAAAAGGCGCAGCTTATCACCTCAAACCCCCCGAAGGGGGTTGTGGTGATAAAAGCGATGTAATTTCTCTTGAAAGTCCCTCTTGGGGGATTCAGGGGGGAATTATTTAGCGTCGATCCATTTCATCATTTTTCTCAGGTCGGCTCCCACCTTTTCGATGAGGTGCTCGCGCTGCTTCGCCTTTATGGCATTGAAATTCGGACGTCCCTTTTCGTTTTCCTCGATCCACCTGCGGGCGAATGAACCGTCCTGGATCTCTTCGAGAATTTTCTTCATCTCTTTTCTGGTCGCATCATTGACGATACGGGGTCCGCTCACGTAATCTCCGTATTCGGCGGTGTCCGAAACCGAGTATCTCATGTAGTTGATCCCGCCCTGATAGAAAAGGTCCACGATCAGCTTCAACTCGTGAAGGCATTCGAAGTAGGCGATTTCGGGCTGGTATCCGGCCGCGACAAGCGTGTCAAAACCGGCCTTGACGAGTTCCGATGCCCCGCCGCACAGGACGGCCTGCTCGCCGAAAAGGTCCGTCTCGGTCTCCTCCTTGAAGGTGGTTTCGAGAACGCCGGCCCTGGTCGAGCCTATTCCCTTGGCGTACGCCAGCGCGGTGTCCTTCGCGTGTCCGGAGGCGTTGTTTTCAACGGCGATGAGCGACGGCACGCCGGCCCCTTTCTGGTATTCGCTCCTGACGAGATGTCCCGGGCCCTTGGGCGCGACCATGATGACGTCGATGTTTTTCGGGGGCACGATCTGTCCGAAGTGTATGTTGAATCCATGGGAAAAAACGAGGGTCTTGCCGGGTTTCAGGCTGGGCTCGACATCCTGCTTGTAGAGCTTGGCCTGGATGTGGTCCTGCGCCAGAATCTGGATCAGGTCGCCCCGTTCGGCCGCTTCTTTCGACGATACCGGCTTGAAATGGTGGGATTCGGCCAGCTTGTAGTTGTCAGTTCCGGGAAGCTCGGCAACGATTACGTGGAGCCCGCTGTCGCGAAGGTTCTGCGCCTGCGCGTGTCCCTGGCTGCCGTATCCGATTACGGCGATTGTTTTATCCTTTAACACTTTCAGGTCGGCGTCATTGTCATAATACATCTTAGCCATGATATTACTCCTTTTATTAAAAAATTTCAGGTAAACTCGAAGCGCCCTTCAGGATGCCGGCAATTCACTGTTCCTTGACCAGGGATACCCTTCCTGTCCTCATCAATTCCTTGATTCCGTAAGGTCTGAGCAGCTCGATGAAGTTATCTATTTTATCGGGTTCTCCTTTCACGCCGAGCGTTATGCTTTTAGGGGAAATGTCGGCTATGTCGGCCCTGAAAATCTCTCCCAGCTGGTAAATCTCGGCCCTCTTGCTCGCGGGCGCATTGACCTTTATCAGCACGATTTCCCTCTGAACGCAGGGAAGATCAGTATGGTCCGTCACTTTAATAACATCGATCAGCTTGTTCAACTGTTTTTTTACCTGTTCGATGACCCGGTCATCGCCCCTGACAACGATAGTCATCACCGAGATATTGTCCTGCTCCGTGGCGCTGACGGTGAGGGAGTCGATGTTGTATCCGCGGGCCGAGAAAAGCCCTGCAACGCGGGCCAGGACCCCGAACTTGTTTTCAACTTTTACGGATATAACATACTGTCTCATGCCAGCTCCCTCATTATCGTGTCCTTGACCGATTTTCCCGCGGGCACCATCGGGTAGACGTTCTCCTCGCGGTTGACCGCAAAATCGATTATGATCGGCCGATCGTTGATGGAAAGGGCCTTCTTGATCGCGGCCGCCACGTCCTCTTTTTCCTCGACCCTTATACCCGCCGCACCGTAAGCCTCGGCCAGCTTGACGAAATCCGGGGCGAAATTTATGCACGTGTGGGAATAGCGTTTCTCGTAAAAGAGCTGCTGCCACTGCCGAACCATGCCCAGAAATCCGTTGTTGAGGATTGCAACGATGACCGGGAGCCTGTGCTGCACAGCCACGATGAGCTCCTGTATATTCATCTGGATCGAGCCGTCGCCCGCGATGTCGATGACGCGCTTGTCGGGCCTGGCCAGCTGGGCGCCGATTGCCGCGGGAAAACCGTATCCCATGGTTCCCAGTCCCCCGGAGGAGATAAATGTCCGCGGCTGCGTGTATTTGTAGAACTGCGCGGCCCACATCTGGTTCTGGCCGACCTCGGTGCAGATGACGGCGTCTCCCTTGGTCAGCCGGTAGATTTCCTCAACGACGAACTGCGGCTTGATCATGCCTTTCTGCGGCTGGTCGTAGGTGAGCGGATGCTCCTCCTTCATTTTCATGACTTCCTTGATCCATGGATCGATGGACGGGGCCTTTATCATCTTGTTGATTTCATTAAGGACGTGCCTGCAGTCGCCCACAATGGGAACGTCGACCAGGACGTTTTTACTGACCGATGCGGGGTCGATGTCGATGTGGATGACTTTGGCGTTCGGTATGAAGGTCTTGATGTTTCCCGTGACCCTGTCGTCGAATCTCGCTCCAATCGCGATGAGAAGGTCGGATTCGTTGACCGCGTGGTTCGCGTAATAGGTTCCGTGCATCCCCAACATTTCGAGGGAAAGCCGGTCGGTTTCGGGATATACCCCGAGGCCGAGCAGCGTCGTCGTAATGGGTATGCCGGTCAGCTTGACGAAATCCCTGAGTTCCCTGGATGCGTTGGATATGATCACTCCGCCGCCCGCGTAAATCACGGGCTTTTTCGAAGCCTCGATGAGCTTGCAGGCCTTTTCTATCTGCACGGGGTGGCCTTCGTACTTCGGCTTGTATCCGCGAATGTCGATTTTTTCCGGATAATGGAATTTATGTTCGGCGTTGGATATGTCGACCGGGACGTCTATAACAACCGGGCCGGGCCTGCCGGTGCCGGCGATGTGGAAAGCTTCTTTAATTATTCTCGCGAGGTCTTTGACGTCCTGGACGAGATAATTGTGCTTGGTAATGGGCCGGGTGATTCCGGTGACGTCGACTTCCTGAAACGCGTCGTTGCCGATCATGCGTGTCGATACCTGGCCGGTGAAAACGACCAGGGGCACCGAATCCATGTATGCCGTCGCGATACCGGTTACGAGGTTTGTCGCGCCGGGCCCGGAAGTGGCGAGGACCACGCCGGTTTTTCCCGAGGCCCTGGCGTACCCGTCTGCGGCGTGTACCGCGCCCTGTTCATGTCTGCTCAGTATGAATTTAAAAGGCGCATTGAAGAGCTGGTGGAAAATGGGAATGACCACCCCCCCGGGGTAGCCGAACATGTATTCGACATTCTCCTTTTTAAGCGATTCGATGATTATTTGTGCGCCGTTTGCCTTCAACACTACGCTCCTTAATGGATTTGGTTATCGGTCGGATGCGGTTTTCAGCCGCATTTCCCTGTTGTCAGGCTGATAAGACTCAGGTATCGTTTAATATTTGTCAATTTTTTTTCTTTTACGGCCTTTAAAGCTTGAATTTCTTCGAATAGTGCTGTTATGTATTCAAGCATGTTTATTTGGGACAGCTCCATCATCATATATCTCGGGTGTGACGGAACGGACCGATGCTTGAAAAATTATTAGATGAAGTGTACAACCAGGTCAGGAAAGAGAACGCCAAGGAGGATTTGACGGCGGTGCCGCATTCCGACGATTTCGCCAAGCAGATCCAGTCGATACTGGGCATACCTCCCGCTGACCTGAAAATGTACGTGAATATCCTGAAAGAGGCCCATAAGGTCTTCGTTTTTGAAATAGTCAAGGACGACCCCGATCATGAGATCAAGAGGATCGACGGCTACGTCGACGCCAATCTGCAAACCATAACCCGTCTCAAAAACTATTACCAGAGCAGGCTCATGGAGGAATACGAGAAAAGGTTCAAGAAGCGCGTCCTGGTGCATCAGATCGTGAAAGAGATATTCCCGAACATCAAGCTTTACAACAACACGTCCCTCGGCTTTGTGGCGAACAAGGCCATCATGCTCGAGGAATACGAGAAGCTCATAGAGAAGGAGTACTCGGAATTTTCTGAAGAATGGAAAAGCCGGCGCCTTCAGGAAATTATTGAAGAGCAGAAGAAGATTTCCTCACGCAACGCAAAGTCGGAGGCTGGGACCGATTCATGGGGCGGCGAGGGTTCTTCGGCCGCAGCCGGATCAACCAGGCGGGCGATCGATTCCGAGGAATACAAGGATTTTCCCAACAAGAACACCAAAGAAGCCGTCCGGAAGATGCTCAAGGTCTACGGAATCGATTTTTTTTACCGGGTGCATCTGCGTAAATACGATTTTGAGGTCATCATCAACGCCATAGAATGGCGTGAAATCGACAGAAAGACCGATTTGAGGATGCTCAAGGAGCACCTGAAAAAAATGAAAATGAATTACGAAAGGGACCCGGAGCTCGAAAAATATTCAGATCAGATGTACAGGCTCGAGAGGATTATTTCCCGTCATATCTCCACGGCCCGGGCCTGAATCGCCGCAGCATCTCCCACCCGTGGCCGGGCGCCTTTTTTTCGAGCCCGCAAAAAATAAAAAAGTTGACCTCAGGTCTGTTTTGCTTTTAATAACACCCCGAAGGCCGTTTTATGACGGTGGCCGGTATTGCGGCCCGGGTTTTATCGCAAAAAAATTAGTTCAATGAAATTACTTAAATCATCAATCATCGCTGTCGCGCTCGTTCTGAGCCCATCGGTCATGTATGCAGGCGAGTTCCTGAATACGATCATGTCCATCAATATCGGGATAGCGTATGGATTCCCATTCGGCGGAATCGTGGAGCATGAAAATGAGCGCTATTCACTATATTCGCCTTATGAAGACCTCTGGGTTAAACCGACCCATTCTAACACTTCGTTCTCCTGTTTCGCCGATCTCGCCCCCTTCGACCCCTTTATTCTCGGCAACGAGGCCCATGCCCTGAAAATCGGCGTCAGGGGCGGATACCGGCTTCATAAGATCAGGCAAAGCCTGGTCATCAAGAAGAGTAAAAAAAAGGAAAAGGACTACAGCGGGATACTGATGGGTTACGACCGCTGGATGATCGGCCCGGTGCTTCGTTACGCTCCCGTGATCCAGGTCGGCGGCATGGGAGGCAACTACACCGCGATCGGAGGCCTTACTTTCTACGTACTTTTCGGCCAGTATGTCGACGCGGAGCTTACCGCTTTTCCGGCGAAACGTAAAAAAGAGGGCAGCTCGTCGGTTTCGCCCTATCAGTCCAATTTTCACGGATACACGGTCGATCTCGGCATCGGCGGAGAGATCTCGGCGGGCATGATCAATATCGGCCTGAACGTGTTCTATACGTACCTCGACATTGATCTTGACCGCAACATATACAGGGATCTGGGAGAGAAATCATCCATCCACGAGATAACCCTGGAAGTCTACGCGGGAATACCCATCGAATGGTGGTGACCGGTTTTTCTATTTCGCGCAGCGAGCCCTGCCGCTCTTGTAATCCTCGAAGCTCACGTTTTTCAGATAGCACCTGTCGTTGATGTATCCCAGCAGGGGAAGAAACACGTCCTTGTCTATGAATCCGGGTATTCTCGTGATGACGTTTTCGTCCTTGTCCATGAAGAGCACCGTGGGAAGGCCCGACACCCCCATGATCTGCGCGAATTCCTGGGGCGCGAGCCTGTGGTTTTTATAATTGAGCGTTGTCCCCGACATGGTGTCCACGCGGATGCATACGTAGTTTTTCGAGAGGCTGCTTGCTACCGAAGGGTGGCTGAACGTTTTTTCGTCCATCACCTTGCACCACCTGCACCAGTCGGCGTAGAAATCGACTACTACAGGCCTGTTGTATTTCCGGGCCAGCTTGATGCCGGTGTTGTAATCATGCCATACCGTTTTTTGCTGAGGCAGGCCGGTTTCGGTAAAACCCGGGATTAAAAGGATCATCGCAGCAAGCATCAATTTTTTGTGGAGCATCGGTCCTCCGGGGCCACGAAATTTTCCGTGTCCGTCTGAATCTTTGTGTACGGAATCTCCACGATCGTCAGTCATGGAAATTCCGTAAAAATAAAGCAATTACTAAAATATTGAAATACCGGAAAAGGTCAACGTTTTTTTATTGACGATGCAAAAAAATAATCCGTACAGTGGGGCATGAAATCCGTCGACATCGCCTTTTCACCGTGCCCGAACGACACATTCATCTTCCATGCCATGCTTCACGGCCTGGTCGACGGGCGCGGTTATGAATTCAAGCCGCTCATCCATGACGTGGAGACCCTGAACAGGCTCGCCTTCGAGGGTTCCACTGCCGTGACCAAGCTTTCATTTTACAGCTATCTTCTTCTCAAGGAGCGTTATGCGATGCTGTCGTCCGGGGCTGCGCTGGGGCACGGGTGCGGGCCATTGCTCGTCGCGCGCCCGGGAGCGAAGAATACAGGGCGGATGTCGATCGCGGTGCCGGGAATGCACACGACCGCATATCTGCTGCTGCGCCTGTGGTTCCCGGATGCGGCGGATGTCACGGAGCGGCCGTTCGACAGGATTATCGCCGAGGTCGCTGACGGAAAATTCGACGCGGGCCTCATCATCCATGAAGGAAGGTTCGTGTATATGGATTCGGGTCTTGTGCGATTGGTCGACCTCGGCGAATGGTGGGAGGCGGAGACCGGCATGCCCATCCCTCTGGGCTGCATCGCGATGAAGAGGTCGTGCGGCGAAGGCATGAAAACCGACGTGGAGGGCATACTCCGAGAATCGGTCGTGTACGCCAGGGCGAACAGCGGGGCCTCGCGCGTTTTCGTGAAGCGGTACGCGCAGGAAATGGACGACCGGGTAATCGACGAGCATATCGGCCTGTACGTGAACGATTACACCGTGGATCTCGGCGAAAAGGGCGCGGCCGCGATCGAGAGGCTCGAGGGAATGGCCCTGCGGGCGGGGCTCCTGTGACCGGGATCGTGATGGCCACCATGCTCGAGGCCGGGCCGTTCATCCGCGGCATGGGGCTCGCAGAAATCCCCGGCGGGCCTTTCCCTGTTTACCGGGGCGCTGACGCCATTCTTGCCATCAGCGGTATCGGCAAGGTCAACGCGGCCGTGGCGGTCGCCTATCTGGCCTGCGCGCATTCGCCCTCGCTGGTGCTGAACCTCGGGGCCGCGGGGTGCACGCGCGCCG
>ERZ795054.4027-NODE-4027-length-11074-cov-4.627099_pt1 | contig 11074 bp, 13 predicted proteins | sample MGYA00375138_ERZ795054 | MGnify/ENA primary metagenome ERZ795054 (study PRJEB30183, sample SAMN05720215) | anaerobic digester metagenome | isolation source: active sludge of municipal wastewater-treating anaerobic digesters | place: USA | collected 2014-12-23 ...
GCGCGGGACCGGGCTACGCCCGTCCCGCGGCACCGAAGCTTCGCTTCGGCGATCCACCGTAGAGCGCTCAGTGCTCTGGAGATGCCCTGTGGATTATGAAGCTATTGTTATAGGCGGGGGGCACGCGGGGACCGAGGCCGCCTCGGCCCTTGCCCGGCTGGGGCACCGGACCCTCCTCGTGACCCAGAACCCGGACGCCATCGGCCGGCTCTCCTGCAATCCCGCGGTGGGGGGCCTGTCCAAAGGCAACCTGGCCCGGGAAGTGGACGCCCTGGGCGGGGAGATGGGCCTTCTGACGGACGCCTCGATGATCCAGTACCGGGTCCTGAACCGGTCCAGGGGAGCCGCCGTCCAGGCCCCCCGGGCCCAGGTGGACAAGACCCTCTACTCGGCCCGGGCCCGGCGCCGCCTGGAGTCCCTGTCGGGCCTGGACATCCGCATGGACACGGTCACGAACATCCTGACCGACCGGTCCGGTACACGGGTCGAGGGGGTCGTCACAGAGCGGGGAGAGCGGATCGGGGCGGCCGTCGTGGTCCTGACCACGGGCACCTTTATGGAAGGAAGGCTTTTCATCGGGGAATGGGAGGCTTCCGGGGGCCGGCTGGGGGAGGGGGCGGCGCTCGGCCTGGGGACAGAGCTCCGGGCCAAGGGTTTTACGGTAGGCCGCATGAAGACCGGCACCCCCGCCCGGGTCCGGGGCCGGTCCCTGGACTACGGCCTCATGGAGCGCCAGGAGGGCGAGCCGCCCCGTCCCTTTTCCTTCCGGAACGACGGAGTGGTCCGCCCCTCGGTCCCCTGCTGGATCACCTACACGAATGAGGCCTCCCACCAGGCCATCCGGGCGGGGCTGGACCGCTCGCCCCTGTACGGCGGGAAGATCACGGGCCGGGGCCCCCGCTACTGTCCCTCCATCGAGGACAAGGTGGTCCGCTTCCCCGATCGGACCCGGCACCAGGTCTTCGTGGAGCCCGAGGGCCTGGACACCGACGAGATGTACCTGAACGGACTTTCCTCCTCCCTGCCCGAGGATGTCCAGGAAGCCTTCCTCCGGACCATCCCGGGTCTGGAGCGGGTCGAGATCGTGCGGCCCGCCTACGCGGTGGAGTACGACTACCTGGATCCTCTTCAGCTCCGTCCCTCGCTGGAAACCAAGCGGATCCGGGGCCTGTTCACCGCGGGGCAGACCAACGGGACCTCCGGATACGAGGAAGCCTCCGCCCAGGGTGTCCTCGCGGGGATCAACGCCTCCCGCCGCCTTCGCGGGGAGGAGCCCCTGGTCCTTCCCCGTTCGGAGTCCTATATCGGAGTCCTGGCGGATGACCTGACCACCCTGGGCACCCAGGAACCCTACCGCATGTTCACAAGCCGCGCCGAGCGCCGCCTTTCTCTGCGCTGCGACACCGCGGACCGGAGGCTCACGCCCCTGGGTCGGCGGGAGGGCCTGGTGGACGACGCGGCTTGGGAGCGCTTCGAGGCGCGCCGGGCGGGGATCGAAGAGGCCGCCGAGCTCCTGAGGACACGGAAGGTCACCGCGGCCCACGCGGCGCGGGTGGAAGCTCTGTCCCCGGAGCAGGCTACGGAGCGAGTTCTGTCCCCGCCGCCCCCGGGCGTTCCTCGAGCTCCGTCCCCGCTGGCTCCCCACGTCGGCGAGTCCTGGGACCGGGCGGTCCGGGATCCCCGGGCTTTCGGCCTGGACCTGGTCGATTTCTTGCCCGAATTGTCGGCTCTGTCCCCGGATCAGGTCGAAACCGCCGTCCTGGACGCCCGCTACGAAGGCTACGCGGCCCGGGAGGCCCGTCAGGCCGCCCGGCTGGGCCGGTCGGAGGACCAGCGTATCCCCGAGGGCTTCGATTACCGGACCGTGGAGGGTCTTTCCTCCGAATCCCGGGAAAAACTCGAGGCCGTCCGGCCCCTCACCCTGGGACAGGCGGCCCGTATCCCGGGCATCCGGCCCGCGGACGCGGCCCTGCTGATGGTGAAGCTGGCAAGGGGCGAGTGAGAGGGACGGCGCCGGTTCATTCCAGATCCAGCACCAAGCGAAGGCCCTCCTCGACCCGGCGGAGGGTGGAGGGTCGGACAAGGCCGACTCGGGAATCCAGGCAGGATTTATCCAGGGTGACGACTTGGGAGATGTTCACCACCGAATCCCGGTCCAGACCGGACTCCTCGCTCTCGAGCAGCACGTTCCCCGGCGCCTCGGCCAGCCGGAGATTGGACGTGAGCACGGCGCAGATCACGGTGGAGATCCGGCTGTCGTTGAAGCTGTCCGATTGGAGGAGCAGGACCGGCCGGCGGAATCCCGGGGCGGAGCCCGAAGGCACCCCGAGGTCCGCCCAGCGGATCTCACCACGACGGATCGGCATCGGAGACAGCCTTCCTCTGAGCCGCCGCGAGATCCGGATCCAGGGGCTCCGGAGAGCCCGAGTACACCGTGTCGAGCCGCTCGCGTACGGATTCCCGGGAGTGGGAGCGGATGAACTCCGAAAGGGCCCGGGAAAAGAGCCGGCTCCGGGGTATGCCGAGCCGCTCGGCCGTGCGCTCCGCGGCCTCGTACAGGTCGTCGGGGAGGGAGACTGCGGTCTTCATATCCCTAGTATAACTCCGGTTATACCGCAGAACAAGGAGTAACCGTGATATTCAACATAGGGACATAATGGACGTCAACGATTTTACGACACGCTTCGTATTTTGTACAGCGCATCCGTCAGCCTTCTCCTCTCCTCCGCCAGGTCGTAGCGGTTCTGGATGTCCAGCCAGTATTCCGGATCGTTTCCGAAGTACCGGGCAAGGCGCAGGGCTGATTCCGCATTGATCTTCCTCCGGCCCCGGAGGATTCCGGAGACCCGGGTGGCGGGGATGCCGGAGTCCTTGGCAAGGCGGTAGATCGAAATTTCGCGGGGGACCATGAACCGCTTCCGCAGGATCTCCCCGGGGGAGGGGAAGGTCGATCCGGACATGGCAAGCTCCTGATAGAAATTGTTATCGGCTGGGATAACCGTAGGACGGGGCGGGCGGGGCGTCAAGAGTTCTTTCAACATTCCTCAGCTCTGTCCCCGGCGAGGCCCACGACGGATCAACCTCCAACCCCGGCTTGTCCAGCAGGTTGAACCTGCTACGTCGTTAACGAGGAGGAGAGTGTCGTGAAGGTTGTAAGGATGTGGACCCGCTTTGAGTGAACGGTGTGGCGGCGCCGGATTTGGTATGCTTCTTATAATACGCCCGCGATGGGACCAATTTGCAGGCCATAATGCACAATATTCTTGACAAGTTGTCACGAACAAGATACTCTCTTCCCATGAAAACTCTTCCGGTAGGCGAGTTGAAGACTCAATTTTCCGAGGTCCTCGAACGGGTGCGGCAAGGGGAGTCGTTCGGTATTCTCTATGGTAAAAGGAAAAAACCCATTGCGTTGATAATTCCTTACACTGAAAAGACATCACAGGAGGAGCGCGCGTTGGGTTTCCTGGAAGGCAAGGTCACCGTGAAGTTCGCGGCCGACTTCGGCATCACCGAGGAAGAGCTGCTGAATCCGGCATGAAGTACCTGCTGGACACCCATTCCTTTCTCTGGTCCATCGCGGATTCCGGAAAACTGACGAAAAAGAGCATCAGGATCCTCAAGAACCCGGGCAATGAAGTGTTCGTCAGTTCCGTCACCTTGTGGGAAATCGCGATCAAGACAAGGCTCGGCAAGCTCGAGATAGAAGGATTTTCGTTGGATCAGTTGCCGGGCATTATCGAGCACCTGAGGTTCGGCCGGATCGATTGTACGATGGAAGACGCGATCGGATATGCCGGACTGAAGGAACCGACCCACAAGGACCCGTTCGACAGGATGCTAATCCTGCAATGTATACGCCGAGGCTTGACCATGATCAGCGCCGACGCGGAGTTCCCGAAGTTCGTGCCCTACGGGCTCAAGCTGATCTGGTGAGAAATCCGAGCTCTATCCCCGGGTCGGGTATGCAGGGCGTGGGGCGGCATCCATGGCCTCCTAATACCGGGTTTCCATCTACAACGCCGCGGCATCGGGCGAGGAAGGCTTCTTGTTGGTTACCCTGAATCCTCTCCGAAACCCTCCGAGTCCCGCAAAATCGACAAATTCCAGGAATATGTAAAGCTCGATATTCCCGATCCCCTCCTTCGGCCCCTGTTTCTAAGTTCTTTTTGTAAAATCATTTAAAAATCCATGAAAACCCTTTGAAATCGGAATTCGCACCTTCTCAAGGTTACAAAAAACTTCTTTTTTTCTTGACACCCCATTTTGCGAAGGCTATACTGCCTCAAAGTGATAGGGGAGCGCCGGACCGTAGGTTCAGCCCCCTGCCAACTCCACAAGGAGGAATTTCAGATGAAGAAGCTTTTCGTTCTTCTCCTCGCTCTCGCCGTGGTTACCGGCGCTTTCGCGCAGGTCACGACCAGCATCAGTCTCCAGGGCCAGGTGAAGGTTCTCAATGAGGACAGCCAGGGCCAGTTCGTTCCGAAGGGCGACACCTACGATACGTTCACCTTCAAGGCGAGCACGGACACCTACGGCTTCAGTATGACGGACACCAACTGGCTCACCGGGCTTACGGCTCCTGACGGCTTCCAGGGCTTCGGTGACATCCGCGACTGGAACGTGTGGTACAAGCTGGCCGACGGCAAGGTGAAGGTAACCTTCGGTAACCTCCGCGACGCCACCTTCCGCACCACCCTGACCGGCTGGCTCGCTGATTTCGGCGCCATGGACCGGATTGCCGGCTACGGCCTCTTCACCACCTGGATGCCCATGGACGGTCTCACCGTCGGCCTCAACCTGCCCTTCGGCCTCACCGCCGAGGACACCGCGGACGTCCTGCAGAAGGCTGACATTGGCCTGCAGTACAAGATCGCCGACGTCGGGACTCTGAACGTCCTCGTCGATCTCAACATGGTCGGTGATGACAACGTTTTCGAGCTCGGTTTCGCCTACACCGGAGTTGAGAACCTCACTGCCACCGCGATCTACAAGGGTGAGCTTGATGCCGAGATCCACTCGTTCGTCGTCGAAGGCGACTACGTAATGGACGCTCTTGAGGCTGGCGCCAGCTTCATGGGGATTGCCGATGCCTCGACCGATTTCGCCTGGGAAGTGAACGCCTACGGCTACTATGACATCACCGAGAAGATCTACTCCGGCCTCGAGATCTACTACTGGAGTGACGAGACCTACGACTTCTGGGGTAACCTCGGCTACAACTTCGGCAACGGGCTCAAGGCTGATCTCTCCCTCGGCTACAATGCCGATTTCTACTACGCCGTCGCCCTCAAGTACGCCGTTACCTTCTAATCCAAGGTAGCACCATACCGAGTATGGAGGGGCCGACCCGCAAGGGTCGGCCTTTTTTTGGAGAAACCGAATGGTTCAGATCAAGCTTAAACCGGGATTCGTGGTACTTGCCTTGTGTCTGGTGGGGATCGTAGTCTCCTGTGCAGGATCTCCCGAGGCGGCTGAGGGAGATGTAATTCAGGTGTCCCTGCTTACGGATAGACAAATCAGGAATATATATGGAACTGAGTTGCAAGAAAATCCATTCCTTCCGCCTGCAGGGCTGTTCACCCGATCCAAGATGCAGTTTTTTGTATTACGGTTTGAAGGGCGTTCCGAGTACATAAACATCGAGAACGTGAAAGTTCGATATGGTGATTTTTTTGCCAAGTCTAAAATATTCGGCCCGGAGGATTTGAAAGCGTTTTGGGAAGCCCGGGATACGGATACGGATGATATAAAAAGTCAGGCTCTACTTGCAAAAAAGTATCGAACCATTAGTACGTTTGTAATAGATCCCTATAAGCCTTTTAGGATAAAAACCAATCTTTCCAAGGTTATGGTGATTGTTTCCGAAATACCTTCGGAATCGGAAGCTGTCCCGATACTGGAGTTGGCCTTCAATAATGGACAAGAATCTTTCTCAAATGAGTATACGGGGGTCGAATTAACTATGTAGAGAAATTCCCGGGGGGACGGAACGCCCCCGGGGGACAGTGCTCGCCTTCTGTATAGCGCAAGCAAACCAACCCTACACGGGAACTCCCCGTGGGACAGTGCTCGCGCAGGTACTCCCCGGGGGACAGAGCTTACCTTCTGTTTGTTGCAAGCAAAGTATCCCTATCCCTGCGTATCCCCGGTATGCGTAAACCAAGGGAACTTCATGACGGCGGTCTCTACCACGTCACTGCCCGGGCGAACCGGAAAGAGATGATCCTGGACAACCGGGGCATGAAGGATCTCTTCCTTCAGGTCGTTGCCCGGGCTCGGAAACGGTACGACTTCCGGATCGAGAATTTTGCCCTTATGGGGAATCACTTCCACCTCATGATCCGCCCGGGCCGCAGGGAATCCCTCTCCCGCATTATGCAGTGGATCCTGAGTGTGTTCGCCATGGCCTATAATCGTATCCATGGGTACGTCGGCCATGTCTGGGGAGAAAGGTTTTTCTCGCGGATCATCCGTACCTTCGCGCAATTCTTGATGGTCTTCGAGTACATCGACCGGAATCCCGTCGAGGCAAAGCAGGTCGACCAGGTCTGGGAATGGGAGTACGGAGGATTGTGGCATAGACGGACGGGCCGGCGGGATCCCCCGGGGACAGAGCTCTCATTGGTGAAAGCCCGCCTTGACTCCCCCCGCCCCGTCCCCTAGGATACTTGCAGGAGCGTTGCCGTGGCGAACCGAGCGAACGACTGGCTGAGGCAGGCGGAAGAGGAACTCCTCTGGGCAAAGGACGCTTTGGTTTCGGGCCGTTGGGCCTTGGTCTGCTTTACCTCTCAACAGGTTGCGGAAAAAAGCCTCAAGGGTATGGCGATACGGCGGGGCGCCGCGCAAATCAAGAGTCATTCGGTCAAGGATATAGCGGCGGCCCTGGAGATCGACGGTGAACTGGACGAGATGGGCCGGGTGCTGGACCAATACTACATCACGACCCGGTATCCGGATGCCTTTTATTCCGGTTCGCCCTTCGAGTATTTCACGAAGGGTCAGGCCGCCGAAGCCCTCCGCTACGCCCAGGCCTTCCTAGACCGGGCCCGGGCGGAAATCCGGGGGCCGGACGCCGCGACATGAACCCGGACGAACCGGTCATCGTCTGGAACACCCGGGATCCCCTGGGCGGCCTTACGCCGGCCCAATTCGAGGCGGAGCTCCGGAACCGGCTGGCCGGCCGGGTGGAGGCGGCCTACCTCTTCGGTTCCTACGGCACCCCGGAGTTCGACCGGGACTCGGATGTGGACCTCTTCCTGGTGGTCCGGACCGCCAAGCCCTTCCTGGACCGTTTCCTGGACTTCACGGATATCCAGGACCTCGTCCCCGCCATGGACCTCCTGGTCTACACCCCCGACGAGTTCGAGTCCCTGACCTCGGACCCTTCCCCGGGCTTCTGGACCAGCGCCGTCGCGAGCCTGCGGCGGGTGCTTTAGGGCTTTTTACCGCTTCTTCACCGGGGACCGCTCGAAGCCGGAGAGCTTCAGGCTTGGATCCAGGTTGGGGTTCCAGGATCCGTCGTCGGTGTAGATGACCTCCCCGCCGGGTCCTACCCAGCGGTGTTTCCACTCGTTCGAACCGAGCTCCACTTCCTTGGTCCGGGGATTCACGTAGAGCTCCTGGGAGGTGAGGGTCAGGTACTGGTCCTGCTGGATGGCGGCCATGGTCTGGGACCGGCTCTTGGCGATCTCGGCGTCCACCCGGGAGATGTCCCGGAGGGTGGCCGCGGCGATGTCCGCCCGGCGAGCCTGGCCGGCCATCTCGCCCTGGAGCCACAGGGGGTTGAGGGCGAAGGAGTTGACGACGGTCCGGGCCACGGGGCCCCAGACCTCGAACTCGGCCTCCGGCGCCCGGGCGACGATGGTGAAGGGGTTGTCCCAGAGCCCGGCGCCCATCATCGCGTAGCCTTCCACCGCGGCGAAGAGGATCTCCTTGAACCGGACGCCGCCTTCCTCGTAGGTGACCGTGAGGGTCGCGGCGTCGGCGTGGAAGGCTCCGCCCTGGCTGCGGATTGCCTGGGCCGCGGGCATCTGGTAGACCGCGGCGACGATGTCCGGTCGCTGGGCGGTTTCCACCACCTTCACGTTCCGGGCCTGGGGATGGAGGGCGGGGAAGAGCATCCTGCCCAGGAAGTCCGCGGCCCGGGGATAGGCCACGACGGGCATCCCGTTCCAGTTGCCCCCCAGCATGGCGTTGGACGGCGAGGGCTGGGCGTAGTTGATCTTGGGAATCCAGCGGATCTGGACCTTCCCGGTGGCGTCCTTGGCCACGGCGAAGTCGATCTTGGCCTCCGTCGCGTTCCCGACTCCGCCCTGGGCGGCCAGGGGGTTCACCCGGACCATGCCCCCTTGGGTGATCCAGCCCTTGGGCACCAGGACGAAGAAAGCGCCCTCGGTCTTGTCGAGGTACTTGGTGAACACCAGGGGAGGGGAGGCCGCCGCGGCCGGGAGGGCCGCGGCGATCAGGAGCAGGGACAGAGCTGAGAAGAAAGCCAAAAACCGAACCGGTACTCGATCGAAGCTCCTCACGGCGCCCTCCCTTCCCTCGATGGTACTGTTTTTACCGCTACCCCGCGATCAGCCCCGCCAGCTTCTCGACCGTAAGGCCGAGATGGGCGGCCACCTTGTCCCCGGGGCCGGAGGCCCCGAAGCGGTCGATGGAAAGGACGTCTTTCGGGGTCGTGGTCAGGGCGTCCCAGCCCCAGGCGGTCCCGGCCTCCACGGCCACGACCCGGGCTCCGGTGGGCATGAGCACCCTGAGGACCGCCGGATCCGCCGCTCGCAGGAGCTCCAGGCTCGGCACCGAGAGGACCCGTACGTCCCGGCCGACCGCCTTGTCCGCGGCGGCCAGGGCCAGGGGAACCTCGCTGCCCGAGGCCAGGACGACCACGTCCGGCTCGGCCTTGGAGTTGCGGACCACGTAGGCCCCGAGTTTCATGGTCTCCCGCCAGTCGGGATCGGCCTTGGCCAGGACGGGGAGGTTCTGCCGGGTCAGGGCCAGGACGGTGGGGCCGTCGGTCCGTTCCAGGGCCAGGCGCCAGGCCTCGGCGGTCTCCTCGGGATCCGCGGGCCTAAGGACCCGGACGTTCGGGATGCAGCGCAGGGAGGCCAGGTGCTCGATCGGTTGGTGGGTCGGCCCGTCCTCGCCCACGAAGATGGAGTCGTGGGTCAGGATGTAGATCACCGGGAGCTTCATCAGAGCCGCCAGGCGCAGGGAGGGGCGGAGGTAGTCCGCGAAGACCAGGAAGGTGGCGCAGAAGGGGCGAAGGCCCCCGTGGAGGGCCAGCCCGTTGGACACCGCGGCCATGGCGTGCTCCCGGACTCCGTAGTGGATCATCCGGCCCGCGGGGTTGGCGCGGGAGAAGACTCCGCCCTCGGGAAGCTGGCTGGAGTTGGGGCCCGTGAGGTCCGCGGACCCTCCCACGAGGTTGGGCCAGGCGGCGGCCGCGGCGGCCAGGGCCTTGCCGGAGGCGGCCCGGGTGGCCAGGCTCTCCCCGGCGGCGAAGGCGGGGGCCGCGAAGGGGGCCGAGGCCTTGCCGGCCAGGAAGGCGTCCAGTTCCTTGGCCTTGCCGGGGTTGGCGGCCTTCCAGGCGGCGAACAGGGCGTTCCAGGCTTCCCGGGTCTTCCGGAAGGCGGTCCGGCGGCCCTCGAAATAGGAGACCGCTTCGGGGGCCACGTAGAAGTCCGCGTCCGCGGGGACGCCCATCGCCTCCCGGGCCCGCTTGATCTCCTCGGCTCCCAGGGGCGCCCCGTGGACCTTGTGGGAGCCCTGCATCGTGGGGGCGCCCTTGCCGATCACGCTCTTCAGGATGATGAGCTTTGGCCGCTCGAGGTCGGTCTTGGCTTCGGCGACCAGGCGGGAGACGCCCGCGAAGTCGTACATGTCCCCGGAAAGGACCTTCCAGCCGTAGGCCTGGTAACGGCGGGCGACGTCCTCGGTGAACGAAAGCTCTGTCCCCCCGTCGATGGTGATCTTGTTGGAATCGTAGAACACGACGAGCTTCCCCAGGCCCAGGTGGCCCGCCAGGGAGGAAGCTTCGGCGGACACCCCCTCCTGGAGGCAGCCGTCCCCGGCCAGGGCGTAGGTCCAGTGGTCGATCACCGGGTGGGCGGGGGTGTTGAACCGGGCGGCCATCATGCGTTCGGCCATGGCCATGCCCACCGCGACGGCGATCCCCTGACCCAGGGGGCCCGTGGTGGTCTCGACGCCCGGGCAGTGGCCGTACTCGGGATGCCCCGCGCAGGGGGAGCCGATCTGGCGGAAGGCGCGGATGTCGTCCAGGCTGACCTTGTAACCGGCCAGGTGCAGGAGGGAGTAGAGGAACATGGAGCCGTGCCCCGCGGACAGGACGAAGCGGTCCCGGTCCAGCCAGGCGGGGTCCGAGGGGTCGTGCTTGAGGATCTCCCCGTAGAGGAGGGCGCCCAGCTCGGCGCAGCCGAGGGGGAGGCCCGGGTGGCCGGAATTGGCCTTCTGGATGGCGTCCATGGACAGGGTCCGGACGGTCAGGGCTACTTTCGAAAGGGCGGCGGTATCCATGCGGGACTCCTTATCTATATAGAGCTTCGGCCGCGGCGCCGATCGGGCCGTGGACTCGGAACGATTGTACGGGTCCCGGCGGGAATGGGCAAGGTCTCCCCGGGAGGCGCGGGGCGTGCCGCTCCGTCCGGCGGGGGCGCGTCGCGCGGGTCAGGCGGAAGGATCCGGGTCCGGCCGGCCGGCCCCGCCCGCCGGGAAGGCGAAGGCACGGAAGGCCCGGGCGTCCAGGGGCTTGGAGACCAGGTAGCCCTGGATCTCGTCGCAGCCCCGCATCCGCAGGGCTTCCAGCTGTTCCGCGGTCTCGACTCCCTCGGCCACGGAGATCATCTCGAAGGACCGCGCCAGGGCTATGACCGCGGTGGCGATCTGGGCCCCCTCGTAGCGGTCCGTGATGGGATCGATGAAGGCCTTGTCGATCTTGAGGACGTCCACGGGCAACTGGTCCAAATACCGCAGGGAGGAGAAGCCGATGCCGAAGTCGTCCACCGCGAAGCGGACGCCCATGTCCCGGATCTCGTTCATCACGGTGACCGTC
>ERZ795054.4028-NODE-4028-length-11074-cov-4.626282_pt1 | contig 11074 bp, 11 predicted proteins | sample MGYA00375138_ERZ795054 | MGnify/ENA primary metagenome ERZ795054 (study PRJEB30183, sample SAMN05720215) | anaerobic digester metagenome | isolation source: active sludge of municipal wastewater-treating anaerobic digesters | place: USA | collected 2014-12-23 ...
CCTGGTCGATATCGAACGTATCCAGAAAATGCTTTGAGATCTTGCCGGTTTCGGCAATTAACCTGTCATCTGACAGGTAGCTTATTGATTCGGAGAAATATTTCCTTTGACTTTCACCTGATTGAAGGTCATCGGCCTGCAGTCCCAGCCTGGTCAGTACCATTTCTGTGGCTGCTTTAATATTAAAGAAATCGGTAGGAGTGGTCTTATAGTTCCAGCGCTGCTTACCTCTGTTACCCGAGATGAAGATGTCGAGGGACTTCCTTTCCGAGAAATCGTCAACCGCAGGCACGGATTTGCCTGTTTTCCTGTAAAAATAACAGTTACCGAATTCATATAATTTCAGATCAGTATTCTGACGGTTTATATTCCAGGCTACAGAACTGAGACCTCCGAATAGAAGAGACTGCCTCAAAGCATTCAGATCTGAACTGAGCGGATTTGCAAGCATTACAAGCTGATCCCTGTCAAATACTTCCGGATCATAGAATGATGCCGGATTCAGGGAATTGCACATAATTTCAGAATAACCGTTGGCAGTTAGCATATCGGAAATAATATTCTGTAACCTTTCCCTGTCGGGTTTTTCGGCAAAGTAAAGCGTTGAATTTACATGCTCGTCTATTTCAATATTATTATACCCGTAAATCCTCAGTATTTCTTCAATTACATCAGCTTCGCGGTGTACATCTACCCTGTATAACGGGATCTCAAGAACCAACCCGTCAGAGGTCTCGTTCAGTATTTTCATATCAAGTAAACCCGTTATCTTTTTGATCGTCTCAGGCTCAATCTTCTTCCCGATGAGCCTGGCAATATTATGGTAGGTGATACTTATTTGTGTTCTTTTTATTACCCGCGGGTAAATATCCACAATATCCGATGATATTTTCCCTCCTGCTATTTCCCTCATCAGGAGAATGGCCCGTTTTAGCGCCCATACTGTTCTTTCCGGATCAGCACCACGTTCGAACCTGAATGAAGCGTCAGTATTCAGGGAATGCCGTCTGGCAGTTTTCCTGATCGTGACAGGATTGAAATATGCACTTTCAAGAAAGATGTTTTTTGTTGTGGCAGTAACCCCCGATTTAATGCCTCCGAATACACCCGCGATGCACATGCCTTCACTTACATTGCATATCATAAGATCTCTGGAAGATAGGCTTCTTTCCATCCCGTCGAGTGTGATGAATTTCGATTTGTCGGGAAGATTGCGGATGATCACTTTTTTCCCGTCGATCCTGTCGGCATCGAAAGCATGTAGCGGTTGTCCGATTTCATGCTGTACATAATTGGTGATATCGACAACGTTATTTATGGGATTGAGCCCTATTGCTCTCAATTTGTTTTTGAGCCATTCAGGCGATTCACCGATACTGACACCGCTTATAGTTATACCGGTATACCTTGGGCAGTCAGTAGAGTTCTCTATTAGCACCTCATATGGATTGTCATTATTATCAGGTTTGAAATTATCGAGTGAAGGAAGTTTTGCTTTGACTGTAAGTCCTTCATTGATGTTCAGATAAGCTGCAAGGTCCCTTGCAACACCGAAATGGCATCCGCTGTCGATCCTGTTGGGCGTGAGTCCGATCTCAAAAACGGTATCTTTTACAATATTGAAATATTCTGATGCATGCGTACCCGGTACAGCATTTTCATCGAGCACCATTATTCCTTCATGCAATGTTCCAAGCCCCAGTTCATCTTCGGCACAGATCATTCCTTCTGAAAATTCACCTCTTATTTTTGATCTTTTTATTTCGATACTTTCCTCACCTTTAAAAACCCGGGTTCCGATGGTGGCAACAGGAACTTTCTGTCCGGGAGCGACATTTGGAGCCCCGCATATGATCTGCAATGGCTGGGAAGCGCCGATATTAACGGTTGTGACGGTAAGCTTATCGGCATCAGGATGTTTTTTGCATGTAAGTACTTCTCCGATAACAACCCCTTTCAATCCACCCTTAACAGATTCCCATTCTTCCATGGCTTCAACCTCCAGACCGATACCGGTGAGGATAATTGATAATTTCCGGGGTTCAATATCTATATCGAGGTAATCCTTTAGCCAGTTATATGAGATCTTCATCGTGGTTTATTTATTTGCCAGAAGTCCGAAGACCGAAGTCCGAAGTCAGGAGTCCAGTTGCTCATCTTTCTTCCGACTTCCGTCTTCGGTCTTCTGACTTCCTAACAGAACGCAAAAGTAATAATTTTGGAAAATGTTTTGATCACCCTCTGCTTTTTAAGCTGTAATTTGTTTGAGAATCTTACTCCTGCCGAAAAAATCAGGAAAATATATTATCAGGAGTCAGATCATATTTCTCAAATGTAATTCTTAAAATAAAACTATGACCCCGGATGGCATCTGAAAAACACCATGGTCTTCGGGCAGGTTTCAGCCGGTGTCCCGGAGAGACGGACCGTACCATTGTATGGGTCCATAATGTTTCTGCAAGTGTGTGGCCGGAACTACGTATTAAACTACGTATTAAAATACGTAGTTGTGTTGTAAATTACAGATAGAAAACGCTTTGTTGTGGCATTTGAATTGGCGGGACAATTACATCCGGGAGGCAGATTGGCAGGATATCTTTTCAGATGCCGGTGATAATCAATTTTTCGTATAGAAATTTTACTTAGACTGCAACTTAAAATTTTTTTGTTCTTACCGGAAAATTTACTAAATTTCATAACTAATTGAATATTAGTATATTGTTTTAATAAACCTTTTCATGAAAAGCAAATTTACCACTCTTAAAGCTTTAATTTGTATTCTGTTTATCCTGCTGATCAGCTCACTGACAAACCTTCAGGCTCAGGACTACCTTATCAGCTATGCAGGCGCCGGTGCAAGTACAGATGTGGATTCAGTCATAATTGAGAATCTGATGCAGGGTACAACAATGAAAATGAAGGGAAGCGAAACGCTCCGCCTGACTGTGGTAACCGGTATTGAGTCTATGAATGAAGAGGAATCCGGTACTGTATGTTTCTATCCCAACCCTATGAAAGATCAGGCAAAAATGCAGTTCATCCTGCCTGAACGGGGAGAAACAATGATAACATTGTATGATATTTCCGGAAGGAAAATTTCACAAAGCAATGATTTCCTGGAAAGGGGCAGGCATGTTTATATTATCCGGGGTATTAAAGGAGGCATTTACTTTGGGAAAGTGACTTCCGGCCGGTACTCCTGCAGCGGCAGGTTAATAAACTCGGGATCATCCGGAGGAATTCCTGAAATAGCTTATGAGCACACACTTTCTATAAAGGCAAAGCCGGAAGGTATAAAGGGACAGGCAGTTGAAAAGATGATGCAATATTTCACCGGTGACAGATTAAAAATGAAAGGAATATCAGGTATTTACAGTACTGTACTGACAATTGTACCCACATCAGATAAAACAGTCACCTTCAACTTTCATGCCTGTACCGATGCAGATGGCAATCATTACCCGGTCGTCATTATCGGAACAGGCAAAGGAGCCAATGGCGAACCTGATCCTGAGAACAAATCGGGTGATATAGTAGCAATGGGTTCGAACCTCATTGCAATGACATTTGATAACGGAACTGCTGTAAACCATGCCGATAATCAGGATATCTGGAGTAATTATAAGGCTTACTGCTACTATAACAATAATTCAGCCTATGCCGGAAATTATGGACTTTTGTACAACCAGCAGGCAGCACTTTATGGCCGTCTGTGCCCGATTGGCTGGAAAATACCTTCTGAAATAGCATGGAATAATCTTATAGATGGACTTGGTGGTGGAGGCTCTGCCGGTGGTCCCCTTAAAGAAACAGGAACTATTTTCTGGACAACCCAGAGCTCCGACACAACAAATTCAACAGGATTTTCAGGGAGGGCCGGCGGAAGGAGGGGAGGAGGTCAGTTTTGGGATTTAGGATTACGGGGTTATTGGTGGGCCAGCACGACTTATACCGGCTATATCTTTTATATGGAAATTTTTACAGATTCTGATGGCGCTAAAGTTTATAGGACTTATGGTGCTGATCCGGGTTTTTCTGTCCGGTGTTTTATGAAGTGACAACAATCTGATCATTCGAAATAATTAATCTTTATCCAATTCTGTATAAATAAATAGCCAAATGACCAGCCTTAAGAAAAAGATTTATTATCAAAGTTTTGTGCAGCTCAATTATAAATACAACAGATAATTATTTACGAATCATATTATTTAATAGGAGGAAATTATGAAGAATAAATTATGGATACTGTTATGGTGACCTTGTCAATAACTTTTACAGTTCAGTTGAATGGTCAGGATGATGAACCTCAACTTAAGGACACTCAATGGTTTTCGGGAATGCCTAATTATACTATCTATGAGGCTCAGGATATTGAATTTGACAGTTATAATTTCTGGAACGGTAAGAACTGTACAACCGTTGAAGGCAGAAAATTCAGAAGGGTTTACAATCTGAAAGAGGATGCCCGGAAAGCTAGTGTAATTCAAATAACCCGTAATTATTCCAATGCCATTACAAGTATGGGTGGGACAATTATTTTTAATGGGGCACCTCAGGATGCTGAATGTGCTGAATTCAATGGCTTAAATATAGTTGTCGGGAAAGCTGTTAAAGGCAGCGATGAGTTGTGGGTCGAAATTTCAACCCTCGGCGGAGACGATTATTATATGACTATTATTTTAAAGGAATTAATGAAGCAGGATGTAACTGCAAGCAGTATGTTTGAAGCTCTGAACCGTGACGGTCATATTGCTCTGTATATAAACTTTGATACCGGCAAATCGATCATCAGGGACGATTCAAAACCAATAATAGACCAGATTGTCCAGATGATGAAGTCTAATCCTGTTCTTAAAATCGGAGTGGAAGGGCATACCGATAATGTAGGTTCTCCTGCATCAAACAAAACCCTTTCTGAAGCAAGGGCAAAATCAGTGGTTTCTGCAATCGTTGCACAGGGTATTGCTTCTGACCGGCTCAGCCCTGTGGGATTTGGCCAGGATAAATCCGTAGCCGATAATAATACTGAGGAAGGAAGAGCGCAAAACAGGAGGGTGGAATTGGTGAAGAAATAATCCGGAGACCGAAGACGAGAAAAACGAAATTGAACCAGAATCTGAGACCTGGAACATGATACACAAAGTAAGTTCCTGTCTAAAATAGTTGTATACATAAAAACTATTTCATATATTGCGTTACATAAAATATGTAACATAAAATATGAAAAAGAATCCCTTCCTGATAAGCGGGTATATTTCTCCTGATTATTTCTGTGACAGGGAGAATGAAACGGAAACAGTAACAGAAGCAGTACGTAATATAAGACACCTGACCATCTTTTCTCCAAGAAGAATAGGAAAGACAGGACTTATAAAGCATGTTTTTCATATAGCAAAGCAACAGAAATACTTTATTCCTGTCTATACCGACATCCTTGCCACAAGTACACTCAGGGAGTTTACCGAGTGTTTCGGCAAATCAGTTCTTACAACATTGGCTAAGAATGAACCTGCTTTAAGGAAGATAGTTAAAAGCCTCTCTTCGATCAGACCAAAGATCAGTATAGATCCTATATCCGGCGAACCATCAGTTGGTTTTACTGTCAGTAATGAACGGGAAGCTGCAGCCTCCCTTGAAATTGTCTTCCGTTATCTGCAGGAACAAAAAAGTCATTTTGCTCTTGCCATAGATGAATTTCAGCAGATAGCCGCTTATCCCGAAAAGCATGTCGAGGCGGTTCTCAGAACCCATATTCAGAATACAACTAACGTCAGTATGATTTTCTCGGGAAGCCGTAAACATATTCTTACTGGTATATTCTCAACTCCTGACAGGCCATTCTATAACAGCACTCAGGTAATGGAGATAGGGAAGATACCACTTGATGTTTATAAAGCTTTTATACTTGAAAAATTCACCGGGAACGGATTGAAGATAGAGGAATCTGCCACCGACTACCTCCTTGAACTTACCTCAGCACATACTTTCTATGTCCAGTACATCTGTAACCGTCTTTTCAGTGAACAGGGAAAAACCGACCGGGAAGCTGTAGACAGGATGCTTATTAAGATTATAACCGAAAATGAAGCAGTATATGCCAGTTATATAAACCTTTTAACACCTCTTCAGTTCAGGATACTTCGCGCAATTGCCCTCAACAACGGGATACAGAATCCAACCTCAAGTGAATTTATCTCATCGTATGGCCTTGGAGCTGCGAGTTCAGTAAGCCTTGCTGTCAAAAGTCTTACTGATAAAGAATTCATCACAACAATTGACAGTAAGTACGTTCTGAACGACCTTTTCTTCAACAGCTGGCTGAAATACAAGGGAAGCTCTGTCTAGCAGGAAAATCCATGGTGGAGAGAACCCAGCCTGCAGTGACGGGTCGACAATCCTCTTAAAGAAGGCGGCAAGTTCGGGAAGACTCTTCTCTGAAATAATATTCATATTTGCAGCCTCGGGGTGAGAATATGGGATCCCGACTTCATAAATGAACTTCTGCGGATTCCGTTTCCTCCTGACCAGTGTATTATTGAAGACTGCTCCTTCAGGATATCCGAAAGCCCGCGACTGATCAAGGCACATCATCTCAGGAAGCCACCGGATCATAACAGTTCCGACACTGTTGTTCTTTACCGCCATGTCAAATTTACAATCGATCATATTGGCAGCTCCTGCGATCTGGTCAAACAATAATCTTATAGCACCACCTTCACTTTCGTAGCGGTGATCAGCTTCGGCCGGCAAAGCCTGAAACGCTGAAAACCTTAAATCCAGAAACTCTGAAATTTTTTTAACATAATTTAGTCAGGAATCATGATTTGCAGAATATAGAATATAGAAATCCCCTGAAAAGAGAAATGGGGACAAGTATTAATCAATAATTATTAAATTATGAAAAAGTTATTTATTTCAGGGTTTATCTTTATAATGATATCCCTGGGAATGTCGGCACAGGTCGGAGGACCGATCAAAATCGAAAAGAAAGGTATGAGAAAGAGCTATATTCAGGATGGCAAAACCATCGATGCAAAACAGCTTGGTACCATTCTTGCATCAGACCAGGCAGCAGTAAAGCCTTTAAGGACAGCCAGGATCACGGGTTATATAGCTTATGGTCTCATTGGAGCCGGGACTGTTTCAGCCGGATTCGGACTCGTCAATTCTGTTAAAGCTGCACAGGCTACAAATGATGGAGATCTCTCGGGTTCCACGGATTATTCAAACAAGAGTACCGCAAATCTTCTGATTACTGCCGGATGCTTTGTTGCAAGTCTTCCGTTTATGCTGGTTTCCAATTCGCAACTCGGAAAATCCATTAACCTTTACAACTCCTCGCGTAAAACAGGTAGCCTTAACAGGATTGATCTTCATGTGGGTCTGACCGGTAACGGAGCAATGGTCAGGGTAATGTTCTGAATTATTCTATCGTACCTTGTGTACTCGTGCTTTTGCCGGGGACATGGCGCAAAGGCACAGAGGCGCAGGGGCGTAAAGGAGTGACGGCACAACGACGCAGAGCCATATAAGCATTAAGTCGCATTGTTATGGAAATTCTAAAAACAAATAAAGATGAAAAAGATCATTTCAGTATTAATACTTCTTCCCTTATTCCTTAACATTTACGGACAGGAAGAATCATCAAAGATCCCCTCATATAAAATGAACGTCGCGTTAGGAATAGGGAGGGATTACGGAGGTTTTGGCGGAAGGTTCACATTTTTACCAACGGAAAGATTTGCATTATTCGGAGCTCTTGGTTACAATTTAATAGGTGCCGGTATTAACGGTGGTGGGTTTGTCAGGATATCTCCACAGAAGAGGGTATGCCCTTTTGCAGGTGCAATGTATGGGTACAATGCTGTGATAAAGGTTACGGGATCGATTGAGTTCAAAAAAGTATACTATGGGCCGACTTTCATTATCGGAACAGAGCTGTGGTCTTTCATGAAAAATGATTATTTTAACATTGAACTGGTGATTCCACTGACGCCATCTGAATATAAGGCTGATTATGATGAACTTAAGGATATGGGTGTTGAATTCAAAGCTCCTTCAATCCCGGTTGGATTCAGCCTCGGGTATCACTTTGCATTCTGATCCTTATGCTCCGGAGGGGAGGAATAAGACTTGACTTGTAATAAAAATTTTCGTAAATTTCATAACTAATTCATCTTAAAGCGGTCACCTTAATAAAACGGGTCAATGAAAATCAATACTACTTTTCTGAAATCAAGGACGTGCGCTATATTGATCCTGGCGCTTATTTCAACACTGAATCTCCGGGCCCAGGACTACCTCATAAGTTTTACTGGTACCGGAGCAAGCACAACAGTCGACTCTGTCATAGTCGAGAACCTCATACAGGGTACAACACTGAAAATGAAGGGAAGCGAAGTGCTTCGTCTGAGTGTTGTTACCGGCATTGAGTCTATGAATGAGGATAAAACAGGAACTATTCGTTTCTATCCAAATCCGATGAAAGATCAGGCTAAGATGCAGTTCATCCTGCCCGAACCTGGTGAAACAATCATAACCATGTACGATATTTCCGGGAGGAAGATTTCACAAAGGAATGACTTTCTGGACAGAGGCAGGCATGTTTATGTTATCCGTGGGATTGAGGGTGGCATTTACTTTGCGAATGTGACTTCCGGCCGGTATTCCTGCAGTGGAAGATTAATAAGCTCCGGATCAAATAATACAGTAGTGGAAATTATTTATGAAAACACATTAGCCCTTCAGAAAAAGCAATACGATTCAAAAGGCACAACTGAAGAAAAAACAATGCAGTTCAATTCAGGTGACAGGTTTTTGTTTAAGGGGATTTCAGGTATTTACAGCACGGTTGTAACGGATATACCAACTGAAGGTAAAACCATCTCATTCAACTTTATTCCCTGTACCGATGGGGATGGCAATCATTATTCTGTTGTGCAGATTGGTTCAGCAAAAGGATCTGAAGAGAATAAAGCTGTACAAACCTGGATGGCTGAAAACCTGAAAACCACAAAGTATAGAAACGGAACGGCTATTCCGTCCATAGTTGATAATACACAATGGAGCCAGCTTATTTCGCCCGGTTATTGCTATTTTAACAACGAGGAAAAACGCTACAAGGATGTCTATGGAGCGTTGTACAACTGGTATACCGTAAACACAGGAGAACTATGCCCTCAGGGCTGGCATGTGCCATCTGTTCCGGAGTGGAATGAATTGGAAAATTACTTAATTGCCAGTGGATTTAACTATGATGGATCAACGCAGGGAAGCAAAGTGGCTAAATCTCTTGCATCAACGCAGGGATGGTTTCCATCAAATAATCCGGGTGCAGTAGGTAATAAGGACTTTCCTTCCAAAAGAAATGCAACAGGTTTTACCGCTCTTCCGGGTGGTAGCCGGTATGCAGACGGATTATTCTTACAGGTTGACAAAATGGGCTATCTCTGGACTGCTACGGCAGTGGATGATAATTATGCATGGAACCGGGAGTTTGACCACTCAAATCCGGGTCTTCCTAAATTCGGTTATAGCAAGAAAAAAGGACAATATGTGCGCTGCCTCAAGGATTGAGTCTGGTGCTGGCATCTGATATTAATTTTTACACTCAGGTAAATTATATTTACCCATCAGTAAAGGATTTCCTTATCTTTGCAGCCAAAGTCTGTAATATGGTTATCGAAAAAGATGACAAGCTCATTCTGTTGACAAATGATGATGGTCTGTATGCTGCGGGTTTGAAAACCCTCCTCGAAGTAATGGAGGAATTTGGTAAGGTTATCCTTGTCTCAACCCTTGAAAGCCAGTCGGGAATGTCACAGGCGCTTACCGTTAAAACTCCCCTGAGGGTTAAGCTGCTGGAAGAGAATGACAAACACAGGATATATGCCTGTAACGGAACACCGACTGACAGCGTGAAGCTTGCAGTAAACCAGTTGCTGGAACGGAAACCTGATTTTGTTGTCTCAGGAATTAACCACGGAGCCAATGCATCGGTAAGTGTACTGTATTCCGGTACAATGGCTGCAGCCCTGGAGGGTTGCCTGTACGGTATCACCTCCGTGGGATTTTCTCTTAACAGCTTTTCTCCGGCTGCAGATTTCTCGGTATGCAGGGATTTTATCCGGATGGTTATGAATAACCTGGCATCAGAACCTCTTCCCCCCGGAATATGCCTTAATGTAAATATCCCTGCAGTTAAAAGAGAAGAAGTAAAAGGCCTGATGATCTGCAGACAATCAAAAGGCAACTGGAAAGAGGAATTTGAAAAGCGGAAAGATCCGATGGGAAAGACCTATTACTGGCTTACCGGCTTCTACAATAACCATGAGCCTGATGCTGAAGATACCGACGAATGGGCTCTGAAGAATAATTATGTTTCAGTTGTCCCGGTATCTGTCGATATGACGGCACATTCATATATTGACACTCTTAAGAAAAGGATGGGGTAATGAGTTTTACCGGAAAATTCGATAAAATATCGACGGGAGTGATTTCAGGCTTGTTGCTTCCTTTTCTGATCGCCCTCACCATGTTCCTTTTTTCAAAGGGAGATCCATCATTAAAAGATTGGATCGGGAAAATTCTCACTGCAGATATTGTAAGCAAGATCATTACCCTTTGCGTATTCCCCAATGTCCTGATATTTTTGCTCTTTAATCATTTTGATATGCTGCGTGCTTCCAGGGGAGTACTTGGTATTACTATTGCATGGGCAGTGATAGTTTTCGGTAATAAATTGCTGATATGAGGTATTTCATAGTGGCAGGTGAGGCATCGGGAGATCTTCACGGCTCTAATCTTATTAAATCACTTATTGAAGAAGATAAGGATGCCGAAATCGTCTGCTGGGGAGGTGATCTGATGGAATCTGCCGGTGCGAAACTTCTGATGCATTACAGGAATACCGCATTCATGGGATTCCTGGTAATTCTTAAAAACCTCGGGAGGGTACTTCATAATATCTCGCTCTGCAAAAAACAGGTTGAGGAATATAAACCCGATGTGCTTATCCTTATAGATTATCCTGCATTTAACATGCGTATTGCAAAATTCGCAAAGCTGTCCGGAA
>ERZ795054.4033-NODE-4033-length-11065-cov-11.687012_pt1 | contig 11065 bp, 9 predicted proteins | sample MGYA00375138_ERZ795054 | MGnify/ENA primary metagenome ERZ795054 (study PRJEB30183, sample SAMN05720215) | anaerobic digester metagenome | isolation source: active sludge of municipal wastewater-treating anaerobic digesters | place: USA | collected 2014-12-23 ...
TGATGCGGCAGACCGGCGGCTTGGCGTTCGGGGAGATTTCCACCAGATCCAGTTCAGCTTCCTCAGCCATCCGTCTGGCGTGCGCCAGAAGGACGATCCCGGCCTGCTCACCGTTCTGATCAATCAGACGCACTTCGCGCCCGGTGATCTCTTCGTTGAGCCGGAGTTCGGTGTTTGCAGCGATGTTGTTGTCCTCCAGTGGGTTATTCGGTTCGGCCGCGCCGGGCAATGTCGGCGTGCAACCGTTCCACGAAAGCCGCTACGTGCATGACGCCCAGGTCTTTGCCGGCGCGGGTGCGCACGGCGACGGCGTCGGTTTCCATCTCGCGGTCGCCGACGACCAGGAGATAGGGAACGCGCTGCAACGTATGTTCGCGGATTTTAAAGCCGATTTTCTCGTTTCTCAAGTCAGCCGCGACGCGGAAACCTTGTTGCATAAGGGATTTTTCGACCTTGGCGGCGTATTCGGCCTGATGGTCGGTGATATTCAGGACCATCGCCTGGGTCGGCGCCAGCCAGGCGGGCAGCGCACCGGCGTACTGCTCGATCAAAATGCCGATGAACCGCTCCAGCGAACCCAGTATAGCCCGGTGCAGCATGACCGGCGTCCGCTTGCTGCCATCCTCGGCGATGTAGTGGGCGTCCAGCCGGCCGGGCATGGAAAAGTCCACCTGAATCGTGCCGCATTGCCACAGCCGGTCCAGGCAGTCGCGCAGTACGAATTCGATCTTGGGGCCGTAAAACGCGCCTTCGCCCGGCTTCAACTGCCACGGCAGGCCGCTGCGGTTCAGCGCCAGTTCCAGCGCCTTTTCCGCCTTGTCCCACACCTCGTCGCTGCCGACCCGCTGATCGGGCCGGGTGGACAGCGCCAGTTGCACCTCGTTGAAGCCGAAATCGGCGTAGACCCGGAACAGCAGGTCCATGAACGCCGACACCTCGGCCTGAATCTGATCCTCGGTGCAGAAGATGTGGGCGTCGTCCTGGACGAAGTTGCGCACCCGCATCAGCCCGTGCAGGGTGCCGGACGGCTCGTTGCGGTGGCAGGAGCCGAATTCGGCCATGCGCAGCGGCAGGTCGCGGTAGCTGCGCAGTCCCTGGTTGTAAATCTGGATGTGGCAAGGACAGTTCATCGGCTTGACCGCGTAGTCGCGGTTTTCCGACGCGGTGGTGAACATGTCGTTGCGGAACTTTTCCCAGTGGCCGGAGCGTTCCCACAGCACGCGATCCACGATCTGCGGAGTGTGGACTTCCTGATAGCCGTGCTCGCGCAGCAACTGGCGGATGTAGTTCTGCACCTCGACGTAGATGCGCCAGCCCCGGTCGTGCCAGAACACCATGCCCGGCGCTTCCTCCTGGACGTGGAACAGGTCGAGCGCCTTGCCGACCTTGCGGTGGTCGCGCTTCTCCGCCTCTTCCAGCCGGTGCAGATAGGCTTTCAGCGCCTTCTGATCCAGCCAGGCGGTGCCGTAGATGCGCTGGAGCATCTCGTTGCGGGAATCGCCGCGCCAGTAGGCCCCGGCCACCTTCATCAGTTTGAAGGCCTTGAGCTTGCCGGTGGCAGGCACGTGCGGCCCCCGGCAGAGATCAATGAAGTCGGCCTGCCGGTACAGCGAAATGTCCTCGTTGGACGGAATGTCGGCGATGATTTGCGCCTTGTAGTCCTCGCCCATCTGGCGGAAGAAGGTGACCGCCTCATCGCGCGGCATCACCGAGCGGGCCAGCGGAATGTCCTGGGCCGCCAGTTCTTCCATCCGCGCCTGAATCCGTTCCAGATCCTCGGGGGTGAAGGGCCGCTCGAAGGCGAAGTCGTAATAAAAGCCGTTCTCGATCACCGGGCCGATAGTGACCTGGGCGGTTGGATAAAGCTGTTTGACGGCGTGCGCCAGCAGATGGGCGCTGGAATGGCGGATGACGTCCAGTCCTTCCGGATCGCGCTCGGTGATGATCGCCAGATTCGCATCCTGGGCGAGGGTATGCGAAGTATCCACCAGTCGGCCATCCACCTTGCCGGCCAGTGCGGCCTTAGCCAGGCCCGGGCCAATCGCGGCGGCGACTTCATGCACGCTGACGGGGGCGTCGAACGCGCGCTGGCTGCCATCGGGGAGCGTGATGATCGGCATGACTGCAATTCTCTGATCCGCTGATGCTTGTGCCCAAAAGGTCAAAATAATAAGGGGCGCGTCTTGAAACCCTTCTTTTGGAAGGAAGACGCGCCCCTCTCAAATCGTTTCGCTGTGCAACCTGAAAAATCTGGTAGGCGCGATTGGACTCGAACCAACGACCCCCACCATGTCAAGGTGGTGCTCTAACCAACTGAGCTACGCGCCTAAGCGATAGGCGCGGAAGATTAACCAAAGGCGACGCGATTGGCAAGGCGTCAGCCCTAATTTTTTGCCCGCGCTCGACTCAGTGCGGAAAATACCGCTGCGCTAAAAAACACAACCGTAGAGGCGCACGACATACGCCCCTACGGTTTCGCAAGGCTCCCTCCCCTCAATGGGAAGGAGCGTTAAGGTGATTTCCTGGAAAGATTATACCGGTGGGGCCAGTAGGGACACGGCGCCGCCGTGTCCCTACAGAGGTCGGCCTGGTAAGGTCTTTTATGGAAATCGCCTAACAGTTACAACAGATTAACTAAAAAACCCTTTCATTGCCGCGCCGATGTCCGCCGGGGAGCGGACGATCTTGGCGCCGGCGGCTTCCAGCGCCGCGAACTTGTCTTTCGCGGTGCCCTTGCCGCCCATGATGATGGCGCCGGCATGGCCCATGCGCTTGCCGGGGGGCGCGGTGACGCCGGCGATGTAGGCCACCACCGGCTTCTTGATGTTGGCCTTGATGTAGGCTGCGCCCTCTTCCTCGGCGCTGCCGCCGATCTCGCCGACCATCACGATGCCCTCGGTCTGCGGATCGTCCTTGAACAGGGTCAGCACGTCCACGAAGCTCATGCCGTGGATCGGGTCGCCGCCGATGCCGACGCAGGTGCTCTGGCCCAGGCCGGCCTGAGTGGTCTGATAGACCGCCTCGTAAGTCAGGGTGCCGGAGCGGGAGACGATACCGATCTTGCCGGGCAGGTGGATGTGGCCGGGCATGATGCCCATCTTGCAGGCGCCGGGGGTGATCACGCCCGGGCAGTTGGGGCCGATGAGATAAACATTGGGATAATTGTTGGTCAGCACCGCCTTGACCTTGAGCATGTCCATGACCGGAATGCCCTCGGTGATGCAGGCGATGACCTTGATACCGGCGTCCGCGGCTTCCAGGATGGCATCGCCGGCGGCGGGGGCCGGGACGTAGATCATGGTCGCGTTGGCGCCAGTGGCGGCAACCGCGTCATAAACGGTGTTGAACACCGGCTTGCCCAGGTGCGTCGTGCCGCCCTTGCCGGGGCTGATGCCGCCGACCAGGTTGGTGCCATAGGCAATCGCCTGTTCGGAGTGGAAGGTGCCCTGCGAGCCGGTGAAACCCTGGCAGATGACCTTGGTGTTTTTGTCGATCAGAATACTCATGGTGCGCTCTGTTCCTTTTAGTGGAGGGCCGAGGTTCCGGCGCTTATTTGGCGGCCGCGGCCACCGCCAGCTTGGCGGCGGTCGTCAGGTCGTCGGCGGCCTGAATGTTCATGCCGGACTTGGCCAGCATCTCGCGCCCGGCTTCCACGTTGGTGCCTTGCAACCGCACCACGACCGGCAGGGTCAGCCCCACCTCCTTGACCGCGTTGATGATGCCCTCGGCGATGGTGTCGCAGCGGACGATGCCGCCGAAGATGTTGACCAGAATGGCCTTGACCTTGGACGAGGACAGGATCAGCTTGAACGCCCGCGCCACCCGGTCGGCGGTCGCGCCGCCGCCCACATCCAGGAAGTTGGCCGGCTCGCCGCCGTGCAACTGGCACACGTCCATGGTCGCCATCGCCAGGCCGGCGCCGTTGACCATGCAGCCGATGTTGCCGTCCAGGGCCACGTAGTTGAGGCCGATCTCGTGAGCGATGTGCTCGCGCTCGTCTTCCTGGGTCGGATCGCGCAGTTCGGCGGTATCCTTGTGCCGATACAGCGCGTTGTCGTCCAGGCTGACCTTGGCGTCCAGCGCCATCAACTGGCCGTCGGTGGTCACGATCAACGGGTTGATCTCGACCATGCTGCAATCTTTCTGGACGAACAGGTTATAAACGCCATTCAACACTTTGGCGAACTGATCGACTTCCTTCTTGCCCATGCCCATCTTGAAGCCCATGTCGCGGGCCTGATAGGGCTGGACGCCGGCGATCGGATCAACAACGAGCGTCAGAATCTTCTCGGGCGTCTTGGCGGCGACTTCCTCGATGTCCATGCCGCCTTCCGACGAGCCAATCAGAATGATGCGCTTCTTGCTGCGGTCCACCAGACAGCTCAGGTAGTACTCCTTGGCGATGTCCACGCCGTCCTGAATCAGCAGGGCGTGAACCTTGACGCCTTCGGGACCGGTCTGGTGGGTGTGCAGGGTCGAACCGAGCAGCCGGCCGGCCTGCGCCTCCACGTCCTGAATAGTGCGAACGAACTTGACGCCGCCCGCCTTGCCGCGACCACCGGCATGGACCTGGGCCTTGACCACCCATGGCCCATCGTGCCGGATCTCTTTGGCCGCCTCAATCGCTTCCTGCTGGGAAGTCGCTTTAATGCCGGCGGGAACCGCCACGCCGAACTGATGAAGGAGTTCTTTTGCTTGGTATTCGTGCAGGTTCATGCGGTTTACATCCCCCTTTCTGTTGGAGCGTCTATTCTATCCCGAAAAACCACAATCTCACAGACCACTGCGCACCAGGTGGCGGCAGGGCTAAAATGAGTATAGTTTCGCCAGCCCGTAACCGGATGCGGCGCCAGGATCAGCTTGTCCTCTGGTTCCGCCAAATCTGAACTTCCTGGCACTTCTATGCGTAAGCGGCTACCTTCGACCGACCTCGGCTCTTTCTGATGAACCACGTCTCCGCATGACTGACGCCAGCCCGCTCGCTGCTTCGCTCGCTCCCTGGCCAGATCACCGTCATCCCTGGCGGGTGTTGCGCGCATCCCATGTCTACCGTCTGACGCTGGCGGCGCTGCTGCTGATTGCGTTCGAGCTGGACGAACAAAATCGCTTGTTCGGCAAGCAGCATCCAGACCTGTTCCTGGAAGCCGCGCTGGGCTACATGGCGTTGACGGTGCTGGCCATGGCCGGCAGCCACTGGCGATGGCCGAGGCTGGCGGCGCAAATCCATCTGCAAATGCTGATGGATCTGGTAACGCTCACCATCATGATCCACGCCTCAGGCGGGTTGAACAGCAGTCTGAACAGCCTGCTGATCACCGCCGTCGCCGCCAATAGCATCCTGCTGCCGCTATTGTCGGCGCTGCTCGCCGCCGCGCTGGGCTTTTTTCTGCTGATCGGTTCATGGTTAACCAACCAATGGCAGGCTGCCGAGGCGCTGGCGCGCGCTGGACGGGGGCTTGGCGGTTGGGCGGGGTTGGTGGAGCGCCTGACCAACACCTCGGATGACTGGCTTCGCCTGGGGGTGCTGGGCGCCGCGTTGTTCATCGCCACGCTCCTGACCTACGCGCTGGCCGAACGGGCGCGGCGCAGCGAAGCTCTGGCGCGCCGACGCACCCTGGACTTGCTGGAAGTCGCTGAACTGAATCAGGGCATCATTCGCCACCTGCAAAATGGCGTGGTGGTGGTAGACCGTGCAGGGCAAGTGCTGTTGCTCAACGACACCGCCCGGGATGCGCTCGGCTGGACCGGGGCGGAGACCGGCATTACGCTGAATGGGCTGTCGCCGCCGCTGGGGCGGCAACTCTGGGCCTGGCGAGATAGCCCCGGACTGGAGCCGCAGGCGTTCCGCCCGGTCGAACACCGTCCCGAACTCATCCCGCGCTTTACCCGGCTCAGCGGCCTCCATGCCGACAACATTCTGATCCTGCTGGATGATTCCGAACAGGCCGCCGAGCGCTTGCAACAGCTCAAGTTGGCCGCCCTGGGCCGCTTAACCGCCGGCATCGCTCATGAAATTCGCAACCCGCTGGCGGCGATCAGCCACGCCGCGCAGTTGTTGCAGGAATCCGTCAGCGTCAGCGTCAGCGCCAGCGACCGGCGTCTGATGCAAATCCTTCACGATAATGTCCAGCGCGCCAATCGGATCATCACCGACGTCCTCGATCTGGCCCGGCGCGACCGGGGTAAGCCGGAGCGGCTGATGCTGGCGCCGTGGCTGGAAGATTTCAGCCAGGAATTTATCCATGATCTGGATGGCCCCCCCGTTGAATGGCGGCAAACCGTACAACCTGACTCGCTGACGGTGAATTTTGACCCGCACCAGTTGCGCCAGGTGTTGTGGAATCTGTGCATCAATGCGTGCCAGCACGGGGTTCGGCCCGGCGCGACGCGGCGCATTGATCTGCACGCCGGTCTGGATTACCGCCGGGGTCGGCCATTTCTGGAAGTGCGCGACGCGGGTCCCGGCGTTGCAGAGGAAAATATCGCCAAACTGTTTGAACCGTTCTTTACCACCCGGGCCAGGGGCACCGGCCTGGGTTTGTATCTGGCCCGGGAATTATGTGAGGCCAACCGCGCTCAGTTGCAATACTTGCCGCTTGCCGAGGGGGGTAGTTGTTTCCGCATCACCTTTGCGCCCCTCGCTTCTACCCCGGAGACGGAGTAATGGAAGCTTGCCATGCCCTGATTGTGGATGATGAAGCCGACATCCGCGAACTCATCGAGATGACGCTGCTACCGATGGGCGTGATTTGTTTGTCCGCCGAGACCCTGGCCGAGGCGCGCACCCTGCTTAAACGCCAGAGCTTTGGTCTGTGCATTACCGACCTGCGTCTGCCGGATGGCAGTGGACTGGAGCTGGTGGCGTACATTCAAAAGCAGTGGCCCAACCTGCCAGTGGCGGTAATCACCGCTCACGGCAATGTGGAAATCGCGGTGGAAGCGTTAAAACTGGGCGCGTTCGACTTCGTGTCCAAACCGTTTGAACTCTCGGTGCTGCGCAACATGGTGGCTACTGCGCTGCGGCTGAACCGGGGAAGCGAGGGTTCCACCGCCCACCGTCCCGCCTTGCTGGGCCGATCGCCGGCGATGGCTGAACTGCGGGCGTTGATCGCCAAACTGGCCCGCAGCCAGGCGCCGATCCTGATCAGTGGCGAGTCGGGCACCGGCAAGGAACTGGCGGCGCGGCTGATCCATCTGTCCGGGCCACGCGCCGAGCAACCGTTCGTGCCGGTCAACTGCGGGGCCATTCCCGAGCACCTGATGGAAAGCGAGTTCTTCGGCTACAAAAAGGGCAGTTTCACTGGCGCCACCCAGGATAAGGGTGGACTGTTCCAGGCGGCGCGGGGCGGCACGCTGCTTCTGGATGAGGTAGCGGATTTGCCGATGCCCATGCAGGTCAAGCTGCTGCGGGCGATTCAGGAGCGGGCGGTGCGACCGATAGGCGCGCAAGCCGAGGTCGCCATTGACGTGCGCATCCTGAGCGCCAGCCACAAGAATCTGGCGCAGTTGGTGCGAGAGGGCGCGTTCCGCCAGGATCTGTTCTACCGGTTGAATGTGATCGAGATGCGGTTACCCAACCTGCGTGAACATCCCGACGACATTCCGGAGCTGGCTTCAGCGATTCTGGAGCGACTCAGTGGGCAATCCAGGCTACCGCCGCCGAAACTGGTACCGTCGGCGCTGGCGGCACTGCGCGCCTATGCGTTCCCAGGCAACATCCGCGAACTGGAAAACATCCTGGAGCGGGCGTTCACTCTGTGTGAGGATGGCATCATCCAGGCGGCGGATTTATTGCTGCCTACCCCGACAGAACCCGCATCGCCCCGACCACAACCGACGTCGCCCGTGAGCGTGGCTGAACTCCCTGTGGCCCCGGCCGCTAACCACGCCAACCAAGGGCCTGAGCCGCAAACCCTGCCAATCCTGCAACCATCGGCTCTCAATCTGGAGGACTATCTGGAGCAGATCGAGCGGGCGGCGATCCTGCGGGCGCTGGAAGAAACCCGCTACAACAAGACCGCCGCCGCGGAAAAGCTGGGCATCAGTTTCCGGGCGCTGCGCTACCGGCTGAAGAAGCTGGGGCTGGATTGAAAGGAGCAAGCGCAAAAAACCCCGCCGAGGCGGGGTTGGCGTTCAATCCGGAGTTGCTCAATCGTCGCCGGAGAAGATGCCCAGGATTTGCAGCAGGCTCACAAACAGGTTGAAGATTGTGATGTACAGGGTGACAGTGGCCATGATGTAGTTGGTTTCACCGCCATGGATGATGTCGCTGGTCTGCCACAGGATCATGCCGGACATCAGCAGGACCACCATTGCCGACACCGCCAGCGACAGCATCGGGATGTTGAACAACGCCGCACCCAGCCCCGCCAGGAACGCGACCAGGATGCCTACCATCAGGAAGGATCCCATGAAGCTGAAATCCTTGCGGCTGACCAGCGCATAGCCCGACAGCGCCAGGAAGATCGCCCCCGTGCCCGCCAGCGCGGTCATCACCACTTGTGAACCGTTCGGCAGGCTCAGGTAGAAGTTCAGGATCGGCCCCAGGGTGTAGCCGAGGAAGCCGGTCAGGGCAAACACCGCCGCCAGGCCCCAAACGCTGTTGCGCAGCCGGGTGACGACAAACAGCAGGCCGAAATAACCGCCCAGGGTGATCAGCCAGTGCAGCGGCGGCGCATTCGTGGCCATGGCGAAGCCGGCGGTCAGGGCGCTGAACAGCAGTGTCAGCGATAACAGCATATAGGTGTTGCGCAGCACCTTGTTGGTGGCCAGAGCGCTTTCTGTTGTCAGCGTGACCGGCGCTTTAACCAGCAGATCGTTTTTTTGCAGCATCGTCAAACACACCTCCGATGATTGGAAACTGTCTCTATTGACCGCGCGGCAGCGCTTCCGGTTCACCCGGCGCTGTTCCTGTAGTCAGGGCGTGGCTTTTATACCTGAATCCTCGCCCCATGTCTGTCTCCCGCTTGGCGCTCCGCAGCTACCCTCAGGGGTTTCGCGCCGCGAAATCAATCCGTGGATCCACCAGGCGATAGGTCAGGTCGCTAACCAGATTCAGCAGCAGGCCGATTAAACCAAACACATACAGCGTTCCGAACATCACCGGATAATCGCGCTTGATCACCGCCTCGAACCCCAGCAGGCCCAGCCCGTCCAGCGAGAAAATCACCTCGATCAGCAGCGAACCGGTGAACAACATGCCCACCAGCGTAGCCGGAAAGCCGGCGATTACCAGCAGCATGGCGTTGCGAAACACATGGCCGTACAGCACACGCCCCTCGCTTAGCCCCTTGGCGCGGGCGGTGACCACGTACTGCTTGTTAATCTCATCAAGGAAGGAATTCTTGGTCAGCATGGTCAGCGACGCGAAACCGCCGATCACCATGGCCGTCACCGGCAGGGTCAGGTGCCAGAAATAATCCAGAATCCGCGCCGGCCAACTCAAATCCGCCCAGTTGTCCGAGGTCAATCCCCGCAACGGGAACCAGTCCAGATAACGCCCGCCGGCAAACACGATGATCAGCAGAATGGCGAACAGAAATGCGGGGATGGCGTAGCCGACGATGACCGCCGCGCTGCTCAGCACGTCGAACCGCGAACCGTCGCGCACGGCCTTGGCGATGCCCAGCGGAATCGAGATCACGTAAATCAGCAACGTGCTCCACACCCCCAGCGAGATCGAGACCGGCAACTTGTCCAGCACCAGGTCCAGCACCGCCCGGTCGCGGAAATAACTCTTGCCGAGATCGAAGCTCAGGTAGTCGCGGACCATCCGCCCAAAGCGCACATAGGCCGGCTGGTCGAAACCGAACTGGCGGTTGAGTTCGGCGATGAAGGTCGGATCGAGACCCTGCGCGCCGCGATAGGCGCCAGAACTACCGGTGGCTGAGGGTGGCGCGCTGCCCCGTCCGGCCTCCACCCCCTCGCCGCCGCCGACCCGGGCGGTGGCCGACACGGCGGTATTCTTGAGTTGCGCCAATATCTGTTCCACCGGTCCGCCGGGCGCGATCTGGACGATGGCGAAGTTGATGGCGATGATGCCCAGCAGGGTCAACGGAATCAGCGCCAGGCGGTGGAGGATGTAGGCGAGCATGAGAGAAACAGGGAGTTGGATGGTTTCACAAGGTTATCACGAAGACCCGTGCTTGAAGCCGTCCCGATCCTGAATGTCTATGTGCGCACGGCCCGCGCGAATGCCTCGGCAGCCCACTGATTGATGCTCTTCCCACTCGCTTGCGCGGCCATGGCGACCGCCGCATGGATCTCAGGCGGCACGCGCAGCATGAGCTGGCCTGAATAGGACTTCTGCGGCGCGCGATTCAGCTTCTCGCAGGTGGTCAGATAATCCTCCACCGCTTCCTCAAACGCCGTGCGCAGTTCGCCCACCGACTCACCGTGAAACCCAACCACATCCTTGATACCGGCGATATGACCGATAAAGCATCGATCTTCCTCGCTGTATTCGATTCGGGCCGCATACCCTTTGTAAATCATCTTGTTCATGGTTTGATGCCTGCCTGCTCCAAGAAACATCGCGCATCGCGCACCTGGTAGGGCTTCGCCTCTTTCCCTGGGTGGGGCCGATGGAACGTCGCTACAACACCCTGTAGCTCGAAGCGCACCCGCGATCCGCTCCCTTCCACCGTCCGTGCGCCCACCGCCAGGAAAAGCGCTTCGATATCGCGCCATGCCAACGAGGCGGGTACCGGTGTTTGAAAGACCTTATCGAGGGTATCGCGATGGCGTTTATTCATTGTTAAATGATAGCATATTCTGCTATCAAGTCATCCGATACCGCCAGCCCGCGCGCTGCGATAGGCGCCCGGTCCCGATCCAGCGCCATCGCGGCCGCCGATCCGAGCGGCGCCTAGCGAACCTCCACCACCGTCTCCAAATCGCCCGCCGCGACCGCGTTCAGGTAGGCGAGAATCAAATCCCGGGTGAGATAGCGACCGAATTGCTTTTCGTCCTGCTCGCGGACGATGGGGAATTGGGCCAGGATGTAATCGGCGTCATTTCGATCCAGGCCGTAGAGATGGAAGAACAAGGCGTCCAGCCGCGCCAG
>ERZ795054.4034-NODE-4034-length-11064-cov-5.283949_pt1 | contig 11064 bp, 9 predicted proteins | sample MGYA00375138_ERZ795054 | MGnify/ENA primary metagenome ERZ795054 (study PRJEB30183, sample SAMN05720215) | anaerobic digester metagenome | isolation source: active sludge of municipal wastewater-treating anaerobic digesters | place: USA | collected 2014-12-23 ...
CGGGAGCACGTCACAGAACCCTTGCTGATAAAACACCCACTTTGGGGACAAGCTCCAGACTAACTTGACGTCCACGTCTGGAGCTCCTCCCGGATCCTCTCATGATCGATGAGCTGCCCCCGATCAGCCTGCAACTCAGCCTCCCTCAGCCCGGCAAGGAATGAAAGTTCTCGGTATATCTGCTCAAGCGTGGTGTCTTCTGGCAGCTTCTGGACCAGATCCAGCACCATCTCTTTGTCGCTCATGTCCTGAACCTATGGACTCTGACCTGTCGAGGCAAGCCCGCGATACTCCAACAGTCTGCCGGGATAACGCCAAGCGCAGCCACGCCGGGCCACTGACGCTCGATTGAAACCGAGACGCTCTCCCGGCGTTGGCTGGCGCGTTTGGTTCGGCCTTCCTTCGTTCATGACCTCTGTGCCTGTTCCTCAGCCTGCTCAATCGCCTCGTCAACCCATCGCCGGAACTGCTCATCGTCACGCTGCACTCTGACAGCCCGCAACGCGGCGACTGACCTGGGGGAGCCAAGCGCGACCAAGCCGTCGAGCGCCTCACGCCAGACCCGATGATCCGCATCGAGAAGCGCCTCACCGAGCAGGGGAATCACCGACTGCTGGCGGTGCTGCCAGATGACTTCCAGCAAGAAGCGCCGGACCTCAGGCGCTCTGGCCGTCCGAAACTGGGCCTCCAACTCCGGGAGAACAGCGTGATCCAACTCCAACAGCCCATGAAATGCATCATCCGTGTGCCCTCCGCGAAACCGCTGCAGGTAATGAGTGACCTCTTCCCCGAACGTGTTCATGTGCGCGATGTGGCCGAACGACAGAACTGAGCGACAGCCGCCGACGGTGACGGTGGAGCGCACGAGGCGCTCTCGAACTGCCGCCCGGCGTCGAGCGGAGAAGCGGGGCGGCTGTTCGCTCCAGTGACCTTGTTAGGCATCAAATCGCGTCTCTCCATCTGTCACCTCGTCTGTCGTGGTCGAAATGACAATCCGATATAGCCAAGACTGAACAAGACCAAAGCGCACGATGGAGCGGCAACCGCAATACTCGGAATGCTCCACTGCTCCGGATCAACGCCAGTCGGTGGATCGGCGGTGCGAAACCAATCCACGCCGCGCCCGCCATTGTAACCAATCTGTGGCGGTCCGTCTGGCTGTGGAATGAGGCCACCCGCTCGGTGGTAAACGGTCAGGCGAGGATGGAGAAAGAAATCGGTGCTCATCTCTCCCCATGCTCCCCACGCGCCTGTCAGCACGCGCGCATAGGTAAACGAATACCATGCTGCCGGAACTGTCAGCACTGCGAGAGCTATAGACCAGACAACGCGCATGACGCTTGATGATGCCTAACGCCCCGGCTCACCGAAGCCGGGCCAATGGTGTCCGATTGTCAACCGAGACGCGATCCCGGCGTTCGGTGCAGCCGGTTTGTTCGACAATGCTCGTCTATCTCTTTGCATACTTCTGAATCCAAGCCTCCGGACCCTCTCCCAAGTCTTCGCCGGTCTTGGTGCGAAGATAGGCGAGAATGTCTCGCACAGCCAGTGCGCGCTCCCGCTCTACCATGCGGTCAAGCCGTGAACCCGTCTCCTGCTTGCTGCCCGACGGGTAATAACCGACGACATACTCCAAGCAGCCAGCAGCACCTGCGGCATCGCTCTGCAACGCACGCGACCGCATCTCGTCGAAAATCTGCGTCTGCTCACTGGCGAAAGCGACTCGTATCTTGAGCCAGCCGTAACTCCAGAACAGGGAGCCGTACAACACAAGCAGCCCAGCGCAGATGACACCCAGAACAATCGTCAACCGCTTGTAGCCGGGAACGCTCATCTTCTTTGGATCATGTTGTCGAACGACCGAACTGAGCGACAGCCGCCGACAGGAACGGTGGAGCGCACGAGGCGCTCACGAATCGCCGCCCAGCGTCGAGCGGAGAAGCGGGGCGGCTGTTCGCTCCAGTGGCCTTGTTGGCCCTTGTCCTTTGCTCTTGAATCGTCTCCATTTGTTGGCGAACAGGCCCGCGTGGTCACTCCGCCTCGACGGCTCGAAAGAACGCATGTGGCGGCTCTGCACCAAGAAACAGTACTGTCTGGAAAGGACTGACGTTGGTTGAAACAGCCCTCCAATCGCGAAAGTCCTCTGACTTTTCCAGAATCACCTGCTTGCCGAGTTGGCCTGAAACGGTGAGCCACAGCATGCCGTCGCAAACGACCGGCGGCTGTAGCGCCAACATCCCTTCGCCAGGCATGGCGCCGGCTCGGATGGGGATGCCCGGTCGGGTGTCGTACGCCCAGTCCAGGACAATACCCCCCGGAGCGCCGTTCGCATTGATCCGCACCCACCCGTAGTGCATCCTCGCGTCCTCCGCCTTGAAATGGACACCCAAGTAGGCGATTACTCTGAACAAGCCGATACACACCAGATCACTGGTAACCACGCACGCGTTGATCGTTGACTCGCCGGGAGCTGATTGGTTGGGCGTATTCCGGTCCAACCAATCAACCCCATGAGGAAGTTCATTTCCGATGGGATCTCCCTGTTGAAACGATGCCACGATGCTGCCGATATCGGGCGGCGGTTTCAATACCGCCGCCAAGCGGTTTTGCTCTGCGGCTTGAATCTTCCAGGCAATTCCACTTACTCGCAGATAGTAATCCACGACTCCATCGCCGTTAAGGTCGAGCAGACGAGCTTGCACATTCGTGTCGTAAGGTGGGCGATCCGGCGCGCCGATGACATGCCTGACTGGGAAAGAGAGTTCCCAAGGATCCCCACTTCCAGCATGCACGTGGGACAACAAACCGGCCACAAAGCCGAACGACAGCAAGAACGGGGTGCTTCGAATCATTCTCGACGACAGCACAAGGTTATTCCACTTCCATGACCCGGAAGAAGCGATGCGGCTGCTGGGGGTCCACAGGGAGCTCAACCGCGACGCTCTCCTTCGCCGCACTGACTTCAGGGCCGATGTCAGTCCAACCGGGACCTTCCACATTGTTGCGGTATTGGACTTGGTACCGCTGGCCGACGACTCCCTGCCAGATAACGGCGAAATCTCCCGAGGGCGCAATCTGCTGACCGATGAACCTCAATTCCGGTTTCGGCTGAGGAACGTTCCCGCTGACAAGGATAGAGACCCACTGCGGATCGCCGTTCTGAAGATTGCCCTTGTGGGTGACGCGGACTGTGTAGGTGCCCGCAGTGGGGTTGGCAATCTGCACCTGCTCAACGTTATCGCGTATGTTATCGCCAGTGGTGGCGGCGGCCGCGCGAGCAGCGGCAGTCTGATTGGCCAGATCAGGATTGAGCAGCCAAGGCGCATGAGTGCCAGCAGAAGGATTGATGACCCTCAAATCGAGGTCGTTCACCAGACGCGCATTCATCGGGTCCACGGCCAAAACCGCATCCACCGGACCCGCGGGATCGGACCAACAGATGGTCACACGCAATGGCTCATTGCCATTGCTCACCACGGGGAATTCGATGAAGCTACCGTTCTCCAGGAGGACTTCCTTCAGGTGAGGCCGAGATTCGCTGGCGGCATCGGCTTCGATCAATTCGGCGGCGGCCAGTGTGTTCATCAATCCCCAGCCATGACGAAAATCCGGTCCGGGATTGGGGCCGGCCTCGTCGGCGGTGTGAATCACCAAGCCTTTGAGGGTCGAGGCCAGCAGACGCATCGCAGTGGGGCGAAGCTGGCCGTGAAGCTCGGCCAACAGGGCAATCGAACCGGTGACGCTCGGTGCCGCGAAGCTGGTTCCGGTAATCGCCGGATTGTTGATGAAGTACAAATTGTCCCCATCGTGTGCGGGCGTGGTAAGCGTGACACCATTGGCGACAACATCAGGTTTGATCCGACCATCGTCAGTGGGGCCGATCGAACTGAAGCCTGCCAATACCACACTCGCCGGCCCATTGTATCCGCCCACAATATCCTCTACTGCCCCCACGCTGAGGATATTCTTCGCGCTCGCCTCCGGCGTCATGGTGTCGTAACCGCCGTCGTCGCCGTCGATGTCGCGGACTGTCACTGACGGGAAGTTCCACACGTCTGGCGCTGCTATGGGATCGGGCCGATACCAATGCTGAACAGGCTGGACCGCCGGTCCTTGGTTCTGCTCGTTGCCCGCTGACCAGACCGTGAGGTAGTCGGGAAACTGCACCGTTCGGTCGTCAATCGTCTGAGCGCGTGCTGAGTAATAGCCGAATTGATAATCGATGGTCTGGTTAACTCCCTGGTGGCCGAACCAAAACCAAGCACCTTGGATTGGATGCCAGCCGGTGCCCGCGCCATAGGAGTGGTTTGACAACTCCAAGCCTTCCGTGGCGGCGGCATCCATTTCGATTTCGTCATCGTCGTAATCGTACGCCCAAAGATCCGACAACGGCGCCATGCCGTGCGTGATCAGTCCGACTGGAGGATTATAGACGAGCCCAATCGCACTCATCACACCAGCGACAGCGGTGGTGTGGAACCCCAGCGCGGCGGCACCGTCCCGTTGCGTGACACGGGATGGCGAAGGCGGGATGTTCTCCCCAAACTCCCAGTGCGTGCGCCTGACCGCGGTCTCGTCCCAGATGCCCATCAGTTGGGCATTGCCGGTGAGATTGAGTCCGCTGGTGCCACCAGGCAGTACCTCGTCGGTGGAAATCGTATCGGCTGCGACAATCGAATGGCCAATCAAGTACACCGGACCGCCCCTGGACGGAACAAGCCTTGCCTTGCGATCATCGCCGAGGTCGAGCTCCAGTAATCCGCCTCTGCGAACGACCTGCTCCTCGAACGCTTGGCGCTCAGCCAGAGCTTTGCGCTGTCGTTCCGGCAATTGAACGCGCGCCTGCTCCCGCCTCGATTGGACAGTAGCGCGCAAGGTGCTCGGCTGGCCACCGGCAGTTCGGATGCCCTGGTGGAGCAACGGAGCAACGTCCCGCTCATAACGCTCCCGCCGTTGCCGTGCCGATTGCTCAGCGAGTCGCTGTGCGGTGACGGGGTCGATTTGCGCCGCCCGTTCTTGGGCGGCCTTTCGGGCGGCGCGGGTGGCGGCTTGTTCGGGGGTGTCAGGCACGGCGGTATCATCGACCACGAAGATGCCTGGCGCAACTTCCGTCACCGGCAGGCCGGGGTGAGGATTGGCCGGGAACGGCGGGAAGTCCGGGTCTTTGGCTGAGTAATAGGTTCCAGGCAGAGGCGGCGTAGCTTGCTGCGCAAAACTCGCGCTCACAATGGCCAACGCGATGACTGCTGTTCCGATTCGTGTTGCTGTTCTGACTTTTGTTTTCATTTGGTGATCTCCGATTTGTTGTGCGTGTTCGACTGGCCCACGACGTTAATGGGCCAACAGGTAATGGACATCCGAAATGACGTATTCTTTTGCGTCACGGTGTGAGGGTACGCTTGTCAAAGGGTTTGGCAAGAGGGATTTGCAGCGACACGGACGAAACGATGGCGCCGACAAATGCTTGAGTATTCCGCAGTGGACATGTGGTCCCCGGGAAAAGGGGGCAGACAGTCTGACTTGCCATCGAGTGGGGTGGACGGTTCTCCGATGCCGCCCCAACTGCGCATCGAGTATCCAGGCGCGATTGACCATCCGCCTTCGCTCGAGGCTACGGCGGGACAAGCGTCATGAGCCGTGGGGACCGCCGGGAAGACATCTTCCACGATGATGTGGATCGCCAGTCCCGCGGCCGCGGGACCAAGACCCTGGCCGAGGCCAGCCAAGAGGCGGGTTTCCAGGTTCATGCCTGCTGTCTGATGCCGCACCAGAATCCCCGCCCCAAGCCAGGGCAACACGCCTGCGCGATGGATCGAGGCGATATCTTGCCATTCGTGTTCGATTTCGCCAAGCTTGACCTTTGCCGCGGGGGGAGCACACTGCCCGGCTCGATTGACGGGATTCGCCCTATATGCAGCACATTCGGAACATTGCCATTATTGCCCATGTCGACCACGGCAAGACGACACTGGTCGATTGCCTTTTGAAACAGTCCGGGACATTCCGGGCCAACCAGGCGATCGCGCGCGAGGAGCGGATCATGGACTCGATGGATCTCGAGCGCGAGAAGGGGATCACAATCCGGGCGAAGAATGCCGCGTTCAAGTACAGGAATTACCACATCAACATCGTCGATACGCCTGGGCATGCCGATTTCGGGGGCGAGGTCGAGCGGGCGATGAGCATGATCGACGGCGTGCTGCTGGTTGTGGACGCGGCGGATGGTCCGCAGGCCCAGACGCGTTTTGTGTTGCGGAAGGCGCTCGAAGCGGGCGCCAAGCCGATTGTCGTGATCAACAAGATCGATCGGGAGAACGCGAATCCGAAGAAGGTGCTCGACCAGGTGTTCGATCTGTTCCTGCAACTGGGGGCGACGGACGAACAGCTCGATTTCCCCTTTGTCTACGCCAGCGCCAAAGACGGCTACGCCCAGCTCGAACTCGATCATGCGCGCGAGTCGATGGAGCCGCTGTTCGAGACCATTGTGAAGCGCGTCCCGCCGCCGCGTGCCTTTGCGAGCCAGGGCTTTCAGGTGCTTGTGGCTAACCTGGATTATTCCGATTATCTCGGGCGCATCGCGTTCGGGAAGATCCACAGCGGCAAGGTGGTGCAGGGGCAGCCCGCGGTCTGCATCCACGCGAACGGTTCGAAGACCGAGGGCAAGATCACGATGATTTACCACTTCGAGGGACTCAAACGCATCGAAGTGCCCGAGGCCCACGCCGGTGATATCGTCGGGCTGACCGGATTCGAGGATGTTTTCATTGGCGAGACCCTGGCGGACAGTCCGGATCGGCCTGCATTGCCGGCCAAGCCGATCGATCCCCCCACCATCCAGATGGAATTCGCGGTCAATGACGGTCCGCTGGGAGGCAAGGACGGCAAACTCGTCACGGCGCGCCATATCGGGGAGCGGCTGATGAAGGAGACACGCACCAACGTGGCCCTGCGGGTCGAGCCCACGTCCGACCCGAAGGTGTTCAACGTGAGCGGACGCGGCGAGATGCAGATTGCGATCCTCGTCGAGCAGATGCGCCGGGAAGGGTACGAGGTGCTGGTATCCAGGCCCGAAGTGCTTTGGCGCAAGGACGCGGGCGGGAATCTGCTCGAGCCGATCGAGCGGCTGTTCATCGAGATGCCCGACGACTACATGGGGGCTGTGATGGAGAATCTTTCGTGGCGCAAGGCGGAGATTGTCAACCTGACCCATCATACCCATCACATCAGTCTCGAGGCCCTGGTCCCGATGCGCGGCCTGATCGGTTTCGAGACCGACCTCATCAATCTCACCCGCGGTCTGGGCGTGATGAGCCACCTCTTCGAGCAGTACGGGCCCGACCGGGGCGAGATTGCCGCCCGCAAGAACGGCTCGCTGGTGAGCATCGAGGACGGGATCGCCACGGCCTACGCGCTCAACATGAACCAGGAACGCGGGCGCCTGATGGTCGAGCCCGGCGATCAGGTCTACAAGGGCATGATCGTCGGCGAGAACGCCCGCGAAAACGACATCCCGGTCAATCCCTGCAAGATCAAACACCTGACTAACATGCGTTCTCAGGGCGATGGCAAGGGCATCCAACTCGAGCCCCCGCTCAGGATGTCGCTCGAACGCGCCCTCGAATACATCGGGTCCGACGAGTACGTCGAGGCGACGCCGCGCCACCTGCGTCTGCGCAAGAAGATCCTCAATGATGTCCAACGCAAGCGCGCCGCCCAGAACCGAGGCCAGCGGGTCGTGCTGGAGTAGCCGGGCGACGCGCAAGGCCGTTTGGGAGAGGGCCGCGTGTGAACGTGGCAAGATGCTGCTCGCCACAAATCGATGAAGTGCGCGATGAAGTCCAATCCGAATTGTGTCCAAACTCCAGAGTTGGGACAAAGGTCTCGACCAAGGGGGGCGACACAGGGTGAGGAGGGTGCGGGTTGTTGACATCGGGTTCCTGATGGAAAAAGTGCGTCCGATCAGGTTGACCTAGCCCGGATTTCTCACCACCGGGAGGATGACGACGAAATCCGGGCTGTGGCAAAACCGCGCCGGGACAGGCGGGAATGAGGGTCTGGTCGTGGAGGGAAACGCAGTTGCGAACCAACACTCCGTTGCCTTCGTCCCTCTCTCTATCCCGGCGCGGTTTTGCTTTGCTAGCGCGCATGAATGCACCTTTCGATGACATCGGCTCCGCGTTCTTCACGCTCTCCGAGTCCGACCTCGCCCAGATCCCGGTCACGGCGGCACCGCACAACCAACTTGGCTTCGCTCTCCAACTGTGCGCGATCATCCCTTACCTCGGATTCCGAAGAGCCACTCCGGCGGATCTCGAAGTCCTGATTAAATGGCTGATGGAGCGCGCCTTGGAACACGACAAACCAACGCTGCTCTTCCAGCTCGCACGCGAGAAGTTGCTGCAGGAGAGAATTCTGCGCCCGGGCGTTACGAGCCTGGAGCGCCTGATCGTTGGCGTGCGTCAGGCCGCGGAAACCGAAACGTATCGACGGCTGGAACCGCTGCTGGTCGAAAGTCGCAGAGCTCTGCTCGACACGGTTTCTGCCGTCGACGAGACACGGGGTCGGAGTCCGTTGGCTTGGCTTCAGCAGGGCGCAGTTTCCAACTCACCCAAGGCGATTCTCGGCGCCATCGAGAAGCTGGAGTTTCTCAAGGACCACGGCGTTCAGCAGTGGGACATCACTGCCGTCACGCCAAACCGCAGGAAATTCCTGGCGCAACTGGCGCGCCGGTCCACCAACCAGGCTCTGCAAAGAATGCCTCCCGGATGGCGCTCCCATGGATTTCGTCCCGCCGAAGTGGCAGCCCTTCGTCGTCGATAACCAAAGCCCCACCGAGCGACGTCACTACTACGAGCTCTGTGCGCTCCTGGAACTGCGCGCCGCGCTGCGGTCCGGTGACGCATGGCTGGAGCACAGCCGGCGGTACGCGGATCCAGAAACGTACCTGATTTCCAGAAACCGCTGGCCGGAAGTCCGGTCTGAAGTGTCCAAGCAGATTGGCGTCAGCGAAGACAGCGCCTGCCGCCTCGAAGATCGCGAGGCCGAACTCCAGACGCTGTTCCCGCGGGTCGATGCGCTGCTTGCCCAGTCAGGAAATGTCCGAATCGAAAACGGCGAGCTGGTGGTATCGCCACTGGAAGCCGAAGACGTACCGGAAACCGCTGCCGAACTGGCGTCGCTCATCGACCAACGGCTGCCTCGGGTGGACCTGAGCGAGCTTGTGATCGAGGTGGACGGGTGGACCGAATTCACCCGGTGCTTTGAGCATGCTGGAGGCGCTGAACCACGCTCCCCGAACCTGCGGTTGCACCTCTACGCGTCCCTTCTCGCGCAAGGCTGCAACCTCGGCCTTGGTCGAATGGCCCAAATCGCCGACGTCGCCTATCACCAACTGGCTTGGAGCACGAACTGGTACCTGCGTGACGAGACCCTCAAGGCCGCCGTCACCAACGTGGTCAATTTCCAGTTCCAGCAGCCGCTCAGCCGGCACTGGGGAGGGGGCACCCTTTCGTCGTCCGATGGTCAACGGTTCCCGGTTTCGGGCAAGGTCCTTAATGCCACAGCGCTGCCGCGCTACTTCGGGTACGGGAAAGGCGTAACCTTCTACACCTGGACGTCGGACCAGTTCTCCCAGTACGGAATGAAGGGTATCCGGTGCGGGAGGAAGACCTGGCGCACCTTTCGCCGGCCCGGTACGAGCATATCAATCCGTACGGGAAGTACCGATTTGATCTGGACGAAGCCTTGTGCAGGAAGACGTTACGACCGCTCCGCAAGGTGTAAGCGAAGCCAAGATCGACGTTTTTTGTCCGTTTGCTATCGGAACCCCGATCCCGCCGGAAGATCTCTGCGCCGCACTTCGCTGCCACAGCCAAGGCGACTGGGGGGAGCTTGACGGCCACGACCCCGCGCGGAAAACGAGCGCGGACTCGCCACGGGCGGCCGGTTGCTTTCCGTCTACAAGACGCGAGGCGGCCTTAGGTTCTACGTCATCACCGAGGCAGGCCGCGACGTGACGACCATCCTGTTGCCCGAGGATTACTGAACCGAGCGACCAACCACCGTCGATGGCCGCACCACGCCGCGTCCATCGGCGCGCATCCAGTTCAGATAAAATAGGTTATCAACATTAAAACGGGGGATAACCAGAGCGGCAAAATCGAGGGGGCAGGGGAACGGGTTAAGGAAACAGAATCGGCAGCAGGTCAAGAGGCAGGGCGGGGTGATCGGCCTCAACGCAAAGCGCAGCCACGCCGGGCCACCGACGCTCGACTGGAACCAAGGCGCTCTCCCGGCGTTGGCTGGCGCGTCTGGTCTTGTGCGACTACCTGCGCCTGGAATCGCTGCGCCGCGAGATTCACGAAGGTTTAGAGGTAATCGAAAACTGGAACAGCGCCAACGACTTCATCCTCTACGGCAAGGGAGGGGAGTTCGCCAGCAATAGGCTGGAAGACCAGGAAATTCTGATGCTGTCGCTGCACCTGCTTCAAATCAGCCTGGTGTACGTAAACACGCTGATGATCCAGCAGGTGTTGGCGGAGCCAGAATGGCGGAGCCGTCTCACCGCGGTGGACCGCCGGGCGCTCTCGCCGCTGAAGTGGCAGCACGTGAACCCGTACGGGACATTCACGCTGAATATGCAGGAGCGCCTGTCGCTGGAGCAGGTCGCTTGCTCGCCTCACGCTACTTTGCCGGAATTTCGACCTTCGCTAGGTTAAGGCCTATTTCGAGGGCGAGATGGAAGAGGCGCCCAAAGCCCAACGGGGCTACAGCCGCGACAAGCGTCCGGATTGCCGTCAGGTCGTCATCGCCGTGGTCTTGAGTTCCGAAGGCTTCCCGCTGGCCTACGAAGTGATGCCCGGTAACACCAGCGACAAAACCACGCTGAAGCTGTTTCTGGATCGAATTCAAACGCAGTACGGCAAAGCCCAACGGATTTGGATCATGGACCGCGGCATTCCCACCGAGGATACCCTCAAGGAGATGCGGCAGAGCGATCCACCCCTCTCGTACTTGGTGGGCACCCCGCGCGCCCGGTGGGGTGAATTCAAAGAAGCGCTGGAG
>ERZ795054.4035-NODE-4035-length-11062-cov-4.635323_pt1 | contig 11062 bp, 4 predicted proteins | sample MGYA00375138_ERZ795054 | MGnify/ENA primary metagenome ERZ795054 (study PRJEB30183, sample SAMN05720215) | anaerobic digester metagenome | isolation source: active sludge of municipal wastewater-treating anaerobic digesters | place: USA | collected 2014-12-23 ...
GTCGACAGCGACCTGCGCTTCATGATGGAAAAGCGCCTGGCGGCGGCCGGTATCGCGATCCCCTTCCCGCAACGCGATGTACACCTCAATGTCGCGGAAGCGGTTCCGGTGCGCGTGATGCCGGCGTCCGCCGCAGGGCCCGGGACCGACACGGAACCGCTATCTGGGTGAGTCGTCCCGCTTCTCGCGCGCTGGCGGCCCGCCGAAAGTGATCGTGTAGAGCATGTCCAGGGCGTTGTCGGTGCCGGCGCGAGCAACCAGCGACACCTGGCGGTTGAGGTTGACGGTCAGCTTGACCACGCTGCCCGCACGGCCCAGCGCCTGGTCGTAGGAAAGCAGCACATTCCTCGACAAGCGCCGGCCAACGCTGACGATCTGATCGCCGGTGCCCGACGCCGTGTTGAAGCTGCCGCCGACCACCCGGCTGCCCATCTGGCGCCCGCCACTGCCGCCGATCTCCCCCTGGCGCACGCTGAACTCGTCAATGCCGAAGCCTTGCTTGATCTGCCGCATGAGGCCGCCCGAGTCGTTGCCGAACAGGCTGCCGGCCGCCGACAGCAGGAGACCGGCGGCACCGGCGCCCCCCTGCTCCGGGCCGTGGCCGAGGACCAGCCAGCTCAGCTTCTCGACATCCGGCACGTCGGGGTCGGATACCAGCCGGACGATCGGCCGCTGCGCCGTACCGCTGATCTGCACGCCGGCCTCCACCGCCAGCCCGCGGCGGACCGCCAGCGCGTCGATCGCCGGATTGTCGAGCAAGCCCTGGAAGGTCAGGATGCCGCGCTCGATTTCGAGTTGCTGGCCGAAGGCATCGTAGCGCCCGCCCTGCGTGCGTATCCTGCCGCTGGCCCGTGGCAGGTCGCGGCCCTCGGCGCGCAGGCGGACACTGCCGGCAAGACGGGCTTCGAGGCCAAGGCCGCGGAAGTGGAAATTCCTGCCGAGATCGCTCTCCACGTCGAGATCGAGCCGTGGCCGGAATGCGCTCGGCGCCGGCGCGCCGTCGGCGGTCTTGACGACGACGTCGTCGGAGAGCCGCGGGGCGCCCATCGGCGCCATCTGCCAGAAGGCGGCATCGACCGCCAGGCGCCCGCGAATCCGCAGCGCGTCCTTGATCAGGGAAATGTTGCCCTCCCCGGAAACCAGCATCCACTGACCCGGGAGCTGGTAAACACCGACGCGATCCAGGCGCAGATCGAGCGTGGCGCCGTCACTGGCGCGGTCGACGCGCATTTGACCGGCAATTTCAAGGCGTCCGGGGCGTGCCGCTTTCTCGGCCAGCACGTCGGCGGCCTCTCTTTGCAGGGTACGTGGCGCCGGCTGGAGCTGACTGTCGAAAGCCAGTTGGCTGACGCGCAGCAGGTTGTCGTCGAGCCGTGCATCGAGCACCCCGTTGGTCAGGCGCATTCCCTGTTCCGGCAGCGTCAGCGCCAGTTCCTCGCCGCGGAATTGCCCTGACGCCAGCGGCTGTTCGGGGGTGCCACCCAGCTTCAGTTCGCCGTTGAAACGGCCACCGCTCCTCCAGTTTTCACCCAGCAACTCGCCGACCCAGCCAAGATCGGGGATTTCGCCGCGCAGCGCACCCTGCCAGGCGGCCCGCCGGTTGAGCGTCCAGGCATTGAGCATTGTCGCCTCCAACTGGCCGGTGATGTTGCCCAACCGCGAACCGTGACCGCTCACTTCAGCATGGAGGCGCTGCCCGCCGGCATCGGCTTGCAGGCGCAGTTGCCAGGCGTCGCCGGCGAGGAGCAGCGGGCCGACGCGCCAGGCTCCGGCACCCAGCGTGATCGCCGCAGGCTGGGTCAGCGCGAACGAGCGGAAGCGTTCCGCGGAGGCCAGACTGCCTTCCAGCAACCGGCCCGACCACTGCAACTCCCGGGCATCATCGACAACTCCCCCTTCGCTGACCAGCTTCACGGCATTGCTGCCGGCAATTTCTCCCGCGACCCGCAGACGATGCTGGCGGCGCGTGCCCTCGGCATGCACGTCAAGCTTCCTGATCAGTCCGGGCTGATCGACGCCATCGAAATTCGCCACCCGCGCGTCGATTCTGAGCGGACTGTCCGGCAGGCTGCCGAGATCGGCCGTCAGACTGGCCTCCTTGATGCGCCCGACGCCCGGCAGGCCAAGGCGCGGCGTCGCCAGTTCGGCGGCCAGCGTCGGTTGCGACGGCGTGCCGGCGAGCCGGAGATGGCCGGACAGGCTGCCGTCGATCCCGTAGGGCGTCAGCGCCGGGGCGTCGATGTCGACCCGTAGGCTGTCGCCGGGCTGGCCGAAGGCACCACGCGCGGTCAGTGTGTTCGGTCCCGCAGCCAGTTGCACGTCGGCGCGCGGAATGCGCGGCCAGTCGATGACGAGATCGCCGCGCCCGGTCAGCGGCTGACCGGCAAGCCGGCTGTCGCGCAAGACAAACTGCGCCTCGACGACGGGATGGGGGCGCAGGCGGCCAGTAGCGGAAAGGGTGCCGTTGAGCATCGCCGCCGGCACCCGCGCGAAGCGGCTGGGATCGAAGCGCTCCAGCTCGCCAGCGACCGAAAAGGTCATGTCCTGCGTGATATCCAGTTCGCCGCGTGCCGTCAGCCGCGCCTCGCCGGCAGCCAGTTCGAGGCGTGACAGAGTGACCCGGCCTTGCTCATGGCTAGCCTTGGCATCAAGCACGAAGCGGGTGTCGCCGAGCCTGACCGACAATTGCTGGCGATCGCTGGCGATGCGGGCTGAAATCGGCCCGTTCAGACGGGTCGACCGCAACACGCTCGCCAGTTGCACTGCGTCGAGGGCGCTGGCTTCGAGATCGAGGTCAAGGTTGCCGTCCCGCCAGTTGCCGCTGCCGTTCAGCCGCCCCTGACCCGGCAGACGGGCGACGAGATCAGTCAGGCGGGCGCCGTCGTCCGCCCAGTCGAAGCGGCCGCTCAGGCTTTCCAGCGGCAGGCGCTGGCGGTCGAGCGGGCCAGCCATGCTGTTGATCACCTTGAAATCACCGCCCAGCGCGCCATCCTGCCGCTCATCCGGCTTGATCTGCGCGCGCAGCGTCAGGCGGGCGGCCGGCGCGCCGGCAATCCAGGCAGCGGGATCGACATCCGTCAACGCGAGTTGCGCCTCGGCAAAGGCGTGGCGGGCAAAGGGCGTCAGCGTGACCTGCCCGTCGCCGCGCAATCCCTCCTCTGCCATAACCTTCAGGACAATGCGTTCGAGCGGGCCGGCGGCATCCACGACGAGGCGCACCGGCTGTTCGTCGATCTGACCGGAAAGCGTCCCACTGACCTGCACGGGCAACGGCGCATCGGCGCCCAGCGTCATCTCGCCGGCAATGACGGTCTTGCCCAACCGGCCGCGCACCCCGGTCAGCCGGTGATCCGCGCCATCCCCGACATAAGCGGCCTGCAAGTCGTCGGCGCTGAATAGCTTCCCGTAATCGAGACGGGAAATGGTTATCTTTTTGACGTCGACCGCGAGCGGCAGGCGCAAGCTGGCAGGCGGTGTGCTTGCCTCGTCCGAACTGGCAATCTCGATTGCCACCCGGGCGGCGGCCAGTTCGGCGATGGCCAAGCGCTTCTCCAGCAAGGTGGCGGGCGACCAGTCGATCTGCAGGCGCTCGATGACGACTTCCGTTCCCGGCTCGCTCCAGATGACGCGCGCAAATGCCAGCGGGCCGAGGAGCCAGCCTGACGGCTGTTCCAGGGTCAGCCTGCCGCCGCTCGCCGCAGCGGCGAGACGGGCGAGCGTACCCAGCCCGCTTTCACTGAAGGCCAGCCAGATGCTGCCAATCGCCGTGGCGGCGACCAGCATCGTCGTGGCAAGCAGGGGAAGAAGGCGCCTCATGTCAGAACGGAATCGCCAGCGAGAAGTGCACCTGGAAGGACTGGTTGCGCTGGCCGTAGGCGAGATCGACGCCGATCGGTCCGGCCGGCGTCCGCCAGCGTCCGCCAATGCCATACCCGACCGCGAGACTGGCATCGTTCAGGTCATCGACGGCATTGCCGGCATCGGCGAAAGCGGCGATCCCCCATTGTTCGTCGAGCCAGTGAGTGTATTCGGCGCTGGCTGTCGCCATGTAACGGCCACCGACAGTGGCCGAGCCTTCGCTGACGCCGAGGCTCTGAAAACTGTAGCCGCGCACCGTGCCGGTGCCGCCGGTGCGGAAGACATACTCCTGCGGAATACCGTCGCGCGATTCGGCGATGGTGTAGCCGATTTCACCGCGCAGGGTCAGGGTATCCAGGCGGCCGACCGGAAAGAACTGCTGGTAACGCCCGTACAGGCGAACGAAGTTCTGATCCGACATCACCGCCTTGCTCGCCGCGCCGATCTCGCCTTGCAGCACGATGCCGTCGCGCGTGTTGAAGGGATCGTCGAGGCGGCGCCAAACCAGCGCGAGGTTCGGGACCAGGGCCCGACTGAGGCTTTCTGGCGCGCCATCCGGCATCAGCCGCTCGAGTTGCCAGGTCAGCGAGAGACGGTATTCCAGTTCATCACGCCGCCAGAGTTGCTGGCCGCCGACGGCGACGCGCTCGGTGCGCAAGCCCTCGATATTGGTGGCCTGCGCCATGGCGCCGACGCTGTTGCGCCGTTGCCCGGCATCGGGCGGGAAGAGAACGTCGGCGTAGGCAGTCTGCTTCTTCTGCTCGATGCGCAGACCCGAATTGAGCTCCCAGGCCTGCCCGAAGAGATCGGCCGTCTGAAAATTGGTTTCGACCCGGAAGCCGGTGTTGGAGCTGACGCCGGCGCCGAACGACAGACGGTGCGCCGGACGCTCGCTCAAGCGCACGGTGACCGGCGCGGTCACGACCCCGTCGGCATCCGGTGGCGTGTCACGGTCGATGCTGACGAGAACCGATCTGAACTGGGGGGTCGACTGCAGTGCCGTCTGCAAGGCATTGAGATCGGCCTCGCGAAAGGGCGCGCCCGGGCGGACCGTAAGGTTGTGGCGCTCGACCAGCGATGGGGGGTAGCGGTCAAGCCCCTCGATCCGCAGCTCGCCGAAGCGGAACGGCGGACCGCTGTCGTAGCGCGCCATCAGGCGCGCTTCACGGGTTGCCGGGTCGATCACCGCCTCGCTGTCGACGAGGCGGGCGCCGGCATGGTTCTCGGCCAGCAGGGCGGAGAGCACCCGTTGCTTGGCATTGTTCCAGTCCTGCTGGCGAAATGGCTGGCCGACCGGAAGCCCCCAGCCGGCGATCAGATCCCGCCGCCTTTTTGCCTCCAGCGGCCCGTCGACCGCAACATCCACGGCGGCGATCAGCGTGCGGGGACCGGGGTCGACATCGATGCGCAAATTGCCATCGACCTCCACGAATTCGATTTGCGGCGAGAAATAGCCTTCGGTGGACAGGATCTCACCGATCAGCCTTTGCAGCCGGGCCTGCCCGCCAACTCCTGGCGCCGTTTCATCGGGCAGGAAAGGCGTCAGCAGGTCGGCGATTTCCTCGGGCGCGCGCAAGTCGGGAGCTCCCGCCGACGCCAGCGGGGCAAGGACGATCAGGACAAGCGGGAGCAGGCGCCGGATGACGCGGAACAGGACGGACACGCGGCTATTTTAACCGTGACCGTCGCTTGCCGCGCCCCGGGGTGGCAGTATGAAACTCCGCGGAGCGCTGCGGAAACGCGCCCAGATCGCCTTGAGCAACGCGCCCCAGTGCTCGAAGCGAACACCACGGGCGCCGAGCGCGGTGCGCAGCGCCAGCGCAAAACTGACCGCCAGATTGGTCAGCCCGATCAGCGCGATGCCGAGTGCCGCCCAGAGAATCGCCTTGAATGGCAGAGCGAAGTCGAATCCGATCAACGCGTAGCCGAGGTTGGCCGACGAGAAGGCAATGTGTCGGATGTCGAGCGGCAGGCCGAGGATGATGCCGACGACGCCGGTCGACCCAAGCATGCAACCGAACAGGAAGTTGCCCATGATGCCGCCGAGGTGGTCCTGGATGTAGGCGCCGATACTGGCGGCCCGCGCCGGGCCTGCGAGTCGCCGCAACCAGCGCAGGCGGGCGACGCGGATGCCGATGTCGCGGTAGGCGGCGCGGTTGTCGAAATAGCCGGTGATCAGGCCGGACAGGAACAGGTAGAAGCCGGCAATCGCCGCATGCGGAAGTGCCCGGCTCAGCGGGTCGAGGTCGCCGAGCAGGTGGGCGCTCTTCTCCAGCGGGATCACCGGATGACCCTGGATCTGGCCAAGCCAGAAGCCGATGGCGATGGCTACCGGCAGCGCCATGACGACGTTGCCGGCAATCGCCGCCAACTGGCTGCGACAGACCGCGGCGACGACGTCGACCAGCCCGTCGAGTTCGGCCTGACGGGTCGGGCGGACCTCGCCGAGCAGGCCGGCCAGCGTCTGCGCGGTCATCGCCGGCTGCTTGGTGGCGACGGTCATGCCGAGCAGGTAGATGAGGACGAAGCCAAGACCATAGACCATGCTGAACAGGAAGGCCTCGACAAACAGCGGCGCGTGCAGGCCCGCCGCGAAGATCTTGAGCAACGCCATGCCGGCGATCAGCACGCCGGCCCCGGCAGCCGAACGCCACATCTGCCGGTAGTCGCCAGCGGTCTCGCAGATGTAGTGCTCGCCGGAACGTGCCGCGTTCTCGGTCACCCTGACCGCCAGCAGGCGCGAAAGCTGCGCCATGTAATGTCCCAGGCTGTTGCGGCGGTTCTCGGCGAGGAAGGTATCGTGGGCGAACTCCGCCCAGGCCGCGGTGGCGTGGCCGGGCGCGGTCGACGCATTGGCAGCCGCCAGAATGGCAACCAGTTCGCGCAGCCGCTCCAGGCATTGTTCGCTGCGCGCGAGCAAATAACTGAGATGCAGGCTGGTACCGATCGTCAGCGCCCGCTTGCGGACCCGTTGCAGCGTGCTTGCGCACTGGTCGACGATGACCAGCAACTGGCTGCCGTCGTCGGCCGGGATGGCCGCATCGTCGAGGGCAGCACGCAAGGCGTTGACAAAATCCAGTGCCTCGGCTGACAGCGCCACGAAACACGGCAGGTCGTCGCCGAAGCTGGGTGAGGCACGCATCAGCTCGCCCTCGACCCCGAGGCCGCTGACGCGATGCGCCAGCAGCAACACCGATTTGAGAATCTGTTCCTGGATGCCACGCCAATCGAGATTGCGCAATTCGTCCGCGGGCGCGAGCAGTGCCCAGAGCCGCCGCGAGTGTTCGGGCGGCACCTGTTCCTGCCAGCGCCAGTCATCGGGCCGGTCGAAAATGACATGCAGGCAGTCCTTCAGCCGCCGCTCGTCGGGCGCCTCCGGCAGCAGCCGGTCAACCAGGATGCGCCACCATTCGGAAAAGAAACCGGTGCCGGGCAGGATGCCGCTGTCGGTGAAAAAGGTAATGAGGCGGCGGCTGGCAATGAAATGCACGACATGGCCGCGAAACGCCAGAAGCAGGTCGACATCGCCCTCAAGGCGGTCCAGCATCGCCGCGTAGCGCTCGCCCGCCCCGGTATCACGACGATTTCTCGGGCGCAATACGGAAACCAGCCGGCGAATCAGATCGAGCGTATCGGCCGCCGGGTCGCGGAAGGCTTCGAGCGCGGCAGCCAGGCGATCTTCCGGGGATTTCCGGCGACCCGGCAACCAGCCGGTCAGCTTCTCGATGATCGACATCAGGAGATGACGCCGCCTGAAGCAGGCATCCGTTCCTGGATCGCAGCCGGCATTGGAGGCACAACGACCAGGCTCAGCAACAATCTACGATTTCTCAATTTTGAATAGCCCCAAAGGGAGCGGCGCTGGTTGATCTGCGACGCTAGTCATTTGAGGGAATCTTTCTGAAGTGTTGCGTCAAGCGTCATGTCAAAAAAAGCCCAAAGCACGAACACTACAATGCCGCCAATTGTTCATTCTAAGGACAAGACGGGTGCATGCCAAGGTCGGCGCGCATAGCTCAAGGACAGCGCCGGAGAAAGGGCAAAGCGGATTGATTGCCGCCGCAGGTGCTCGACGGTGTCGCCTCGGCGTTCCCGGAACAACCAGCATTCCTTGTTCGGCAGCCTGATCCGGGCGTCGGGAAGATTCAAGGAACTGGTCAGGGCAAGGACCTGAACCACTGGAAGGCCAACCACAAGTGCCAGGGCAAAGCACACATGGATCGTGTGTGGCATGAACCCGTGCTGCTCCCGACGCGACAAAACGTGAAGCCACCATCGAAGACAGATGCCTGCTGGTCAAGAGAACGAACGTCGCTGCCACAGCCACCAGGGCCAAGAATACCTGTGAAGACCTGTCGATCTGCATGGTGCTCCTGTTGCGTGATCGTCATTTCAGGGAGTCCACTTGCCGGAACTGGCGGCAAGGTGCAATTTCCCAAAGCAAGGCTTGCGCGACAGCGGCCATCCGGGATCGGGGATAGGTTTGCTTGGAGGACGATGACCATACGAACCGCAGACTTGAAGCCCCATGGGTTGACAACCGACGTGAACGAGAAAGGCCGGAACCCATGTATTTACTTGGGCTTCCGGCCATCTCTCGACTACAGGAAACTTGTCTTTGGTAGAGGTGAGGCGATTCCGGCTCGACAAACAAGGCGGTCGTAATAGCAAGCGATGGAGCTTCTGTCCGTCGTCTTGCCAGTTCGCAGCAAATCGAAAATCCTCTATTCAAAAGTCGCCTAATAGAGTAACATGATGACTATGAGTAGCCGTCTTGATCTGCACACCACTACAGTCATCCCTCGTCGCTACCATGAGGTTGACGAGAAGAAGTCCACCGGTGCCACTTATACTCCGGCAAACTTTGCAGCATTTGTTGCTGGCCTGATGATGCAGGTGGCTGAGCTTCCCAAGAGTGGAAAAATCCGAGTCCTCGACCCTGCCGTTGGTGATGGAGCGTTGCTGGTCGCATTGATCGAGAGATTACCCACAGCGACCCAAGAACGTCTTGAGGTCGTGGGGTATGACAGTGACTCTGACGCCATTCGCATTGCTTCACAACGTCTTCATCAGGTTTTCCCAGGCTTGGACGTCCATCTTGAACACAAAGATTTTTTGGAACACGTTCTGAACTTGCGAGGCTGTGGCGATCTTCTTTCGGCAGGTAACTTTCAGGAACCGTTCCACTTGGTGATTGCCAATCCGCCCTATGTTCGAACTCAGATTATGGGCGCCCGGCAGGCGAAGCAGCTCGCACAGAATTTTGGTCTGGCCGGCCGGGTGGATTTGTATTACGCATTTCTGTTGAGTATTTCGCAAGTCCTCGCCGATGGAGGAGTGACGGGAATAATCACTTCGAATCGCTTCATGACCACAAGATCAGGGCAAGCTGTGCGTCGGGCGTTGTTGTCACGCTTCAGCATCGTGCACGCGTGGGATTTGGGAGATACGAAACTCTTTGAGGCAGCTGTTCTCCCGTCAGTGCTCATCGCGCGCGGAACATCCGATCCAATACACCCGCATACAGACAGCATTGCATTTTCCTCAATTTATGAGACGGACGATGTGGCCACCACAGAAGCCAACGATGCTTTGCATGCCTTGATTATTGAGAACGATACGGTAGTGGCCGTTCCGGATGGTCGGCGCTTTCGTGTCCGCCACGGAATGCTGGACAACGGTGGTGACCCCGAGGGCATCTGGCGCATTGCCACCCAAGACACCGACCAGTGGTTGGCAACAGTCGAAGCCAACACATGGGGTACATTCCGCCGGATCGGAAAGATTCGGGTGGGGGTCAAATCTACCGCGGACAAGGTATTCATTCGAAACGACTGGGACGAGCTACCAGATGGGCGGCCAGAATTGCTCCGCCCGTTGATCACCCGCCACTGTGCTCGCCGTTTCAAAGCGGACGTGCCGGCGAAGATCAAGGACGTCAAAGAGATTCTCTACCCGCACGAAGTGACCGAGAGTGGTCGTGGGCCCGTGGATTTAAGCCTATACCCCAAGGCTGCAAGTTACCTCGAACAGAATCGCGCCACTCTGGAAGCTCGCACCTATGTCATCGAGGCAGGGCGCAGGTGGTATGAGTTGTGGGTGCCACAAGACCCGGCTGCTTGGTCATCGCCCAAGCTAGTCTTCCCCGACATTTCCGATAAGCCAATTTTCTGGATTGATACTAGCGGTGGGATAGTCAACGGGGAGTGTTACTGGTTGCGATGTGAAAACAACGGAGAGCAGGACTTGTTGTGGCTGGCACTTGCCGTCGCGAACTCAACTTTTGTCGAAGCGTTCTATGACCACCGCTTTAACAATAGATTGTATGCTGGGCGGCGCCGTTTCATCACCCAATACGTTGAGCAGTTCCCATTGCCTGATCCGACCCGAGAAGATGCCAAGGCTATTGTGGCTCTGGTAAAAATGATTTACAACAAGATTCAATCGGACGATGACGACAGTCTGATTGCTGGACTCGACGAGCGTGTATGGCGTGTGTTCGGTTTAGAGCCCGAAAAAATTGCGGGGTAAGGGTATCTGGATTTTCCTATTGGTAACATTGCCCTCGAAGCGCCGGAAGCGAGTGAAAAAGTCTGCACCGGTGGTGACAAACAAGTGCGTCAGGGTGACTTTCATACCATCCGTTTTCGCACAGAACATAGCGTAACGTGTGTCGCAATAGCGCGGATGATGGCCGCCAACTTGCTCGATATCGACGTGGTCCTCGCTACTAGGCAGAACTAGTCCAAGGTCAATGGTCGGTGATGTTTGTAGCTTCACCTCCAGCAACTGGTGACGCACATCGGGGAACTGGCCCGTATCCTCGTAACGGCTGTAACCGAGGTATTTGCAAATCAAACTGTGCAGCGCCGCACCGCGATTACGGTCCTGATCCATACCTGGGTCAGAGAACGACTGCCCAACCAGTGGTAACAATCGTTGAAAAATCTCTCCGATGGGGAGCAAGGTACCGCTCTCCGGTTCGTCTACGGGGCTACTGGTTGGAAGGAATGATGCGCCGGAACGCACATGCGGCAACATCGGCGCGGTATCCAATGCGGAAATCAGTTCTCGTGCGTCGGCTCGCGTTTCAAGTCGAGCTTGGTATTTCGTGGTAAAGGTTCCAGTCGTGTCGAGAAGCGCCAACTCTTGGCCATTCACGACCTTCACCTTCAACACAATGTCATGCTCGGAGACTTGAATA
>ERZ795054.4037-NODE-4037-length-11057-cov-20.857390_pt1 | contig 11057 bp, 11 predicted proteins | sample MGYA00375138_ERZ795054 | MGnify/ENA primary metagenome ERZ795054 (study PRJEB30183, sample SAMN05720215) | anaerobic digester metagenome | isolation source: active sludge of municipal wastewater-treating anaerobic digesters | place: USA | collected 2014-12-23 ...
CTTTATTAAATAATATTTGTAAAAAAGCATTGGCTACGTTTAAAGAAATGTCTTCTTGCATTTTAGTAAGTTGGTATTGACTTGCCACTTTCGACAAATTGGCTCTTCTCAATTTTTTTTGATTTTGAAGACCATTATAAATATCAACACCCATTTGCAAACCTGCTGATGTATATTGAATTGTTTGATTTTCTAACAATCCTGTTGTAATATTTTGATTTAAACCAATATTCCAAGAATGGGAAGTACTTGCATTAATTGTTGGTAAAAAATTTCCAATAGCTCCTGTTTTATCAATATCAGCAATTTCACCGTCTAATGCAGTATTTTTGATCGTAATATTATGTTCTAATGCATAGTATATACATTCTTCTAAAGTCCATTTTTTTGTTTGAGAATGGGCGGAAATTCCGAACAGTAATACCCAAAAACAAATCATTATTGTCAATCTTGAATTTTTCATTAGAGCCTGTTGAAGTTTAGCTTGCTTGGTGATACAAATTTAATGCTTTTGAATTTTATACCGATAGGACGCTAAAACTAATTTTGTGTTACAACAAAATGAAAAAATCTTAAAATAAAGTACATTTACAGTCTAAAATGAATTTTTTGAAAATGAAATATTTGATTTTCCCGCTTGTACTAATCCTGGTTGTAGTAGTATTTTCTGCTTGTTCTACCGCTAAAAAATTAGAAATCATTAAACCGGAACCTGATAATGCTGCTCCTTTGGTTTATGAAACAACCACATCATTTTTAAAACTTCCCGTATCTATCAAGCTAAAAGATGTTGAAAATCAAACCAACAAGCTTTTAAATGGGATGATTTACAATGACAGCATCATGAATGATGACGACATTATTATGAGAGTTTGGAAACAAGCACCTATAAAAATAGAGAGTGAAAAAGAGGGCAATATCACTAAAATTAAAACTACTTTGCCCTTAAAAATCAATGCTACTTATCGCTATGGATTTGATAAAATGGGCATCAAATTATATGACACCAAAGAATTTAACTTGAATGGTATTGTCACTCTTCTTAGTGAAGTTGATTTAACCAATTGGCAACTCAAAACCAATACTAAAATTAAATCGTTAGATTGGACAGAAAGTCCAACAGTTACTATCGCCGGAAAAAATATTCCAATTACCTATTTAATCAACCCAACCATTCGAATTTTTAAATCAAAAATTGAAAAGGGCATTGATGATTCAATAAAAGAGTCTTTGAATTTCAAACCACAAGTTTTGGAAGCTCTAGACAAAATTGCCACTCCTTTTGAAATGAGTGAAGAATATGCAAGTTGGCTCAGAATTGTACCTATTGAATTATATGTAACCGATGCTATTTTGAAAAAAGATGCTATTGCTATGGATATGGGATTGAAATGTTCCATGGAAACTATTATTGGGAAAAAACCGGAAAAAAAATTCGATAAAAGTAAAATAGTATTGAAACCGGTAGCAAAAATGCCTGATCAAATTACAGCAAACCTAATTGCAGTTTCCACCTATGAAGATGCTTCCATAATTATGACTAAAAATTTCCAGGGACAGGAATTTGGTGATGGAAAGAGAAAAGTTAAAGTTACCAATGTAAATCTATGGCACAAAAATGGTAAAATGATTGTTGCGTTGGATATTCTTGGCAGTATAAACGGAACTATTTATTTATCAGGATTTCCTCAATATAACGAAGAAACAAAAGAAATCTATTTTGACAAATTGGACTATGTTCTAGATACTAAAAGTGTTTTGATACGTTCTGCCAATTGGTTAGCTCAAGGATATGTGTTGAGGAAAATTCAGGAAAGTTGTCGCTATTCCATTAAACCCAACTTAGAGGAGGGCAAACAGAATGTGATGCAATACCTCACTAACTATTCCCCTATGAAAGGTGTTTTTGTAAATGGTACTTTAGCCGATTTTGAATTTCAAAGAATTGAACTTACAAACAAAGCTATCTTAGCATTTATTAAAACCAGTGGTCAGGTTGATGTAAAAATTGATGGGATGGAGTAAAAATTTATAATGCTTCGCTTTCTATTTTCTTTTTAAACTTCATGCGATATACTACATAAAAAACAATCGCAACCATGATGTAAGGAAAAGCCATCAGATAGACAATTCCATTGTTAATAGCTTCGGCTTTGTTACCCCCTTCTTCACTTTCAAGAGCGGCTCGACACATTGCACATTGGGCTGAGGCTGAAAACTCAGCTAAAAACAGTAAAATCGCAAGGTAATATTTTAACTTTTTAATATGCATAATATGGAGCTATCATCAAATAAACTATTACTCCGGTGACTGCAACATACATCCAGATTGGGAAAGTTATTTTTGCTATTTTTTTATGTTTATCAAAACGTTCCGCTAAAGCTTTTACATACGTAATTAATACTAACGGAATAACAGCAATTGATAAAATAATATGAGAAATTAAAATAAAAAAATAAACATATCGAATAAAACCGACTCCACCATAAATGGCACTATCAGAAGTCATGTGATAAGCAACATACATTACTAAAAAAACAACCGAACAAGCAATAGCGGCCTGCATAAAATTTTGATGTGCTTTTTTATTTCCATTTTTAATAGAATAAACCCCAAGAATCAACAACATGGCTGTCACACCATTTATAACGGCATATATTGGAGGCAAGAAAGTTAATGGCTCAACATTTATTCCATAATCTTTAAGTTTAATGCCAAATAAAATAGCCACAACAACGGGTATGGCTATTGATACAATTATAATCAGTTTATTGAACTTATTTTCAATTGTGTTTGGTTGTTCAGAATTTAATTGTTTATCCATATTATTTCTCGTCTAAAAGTACTTTAATATCTTGTTGTAAAGCTTGGACACCTGTTTCTTCTAATCCATCATAATATACAATTGGATTGCCAAATTTATCTTTACGGCATCTTATATTACCTTTTTTATCAATTAAGGCAAATAAACCGGAATGTTCAAATCCACCATCAATATCTTTATTTTCCCCGGCATATATGTTAAATCCTTTGTTGGCCAAATCAAAAATATATTTTTTATCCCCCGTTAGAAAATTCCAATTTGGATTTTTTACCCCTAAATGTTCTGCATGTATTTTTAAAACTTCTGAAGTATCATTTTCAGGATTGATGGTAACGGAAACGATTCCGAAATCAGTTTTTCCTTCAAAATGATTTTGAATTTTAACCATGTTTTGATTCATAATTGGACAAATAGTTGGGCAGGTAGAAAAGAAAAATTCGACCAAATATACTTTTCCTTTATAATTATCATTGGTAATTGTTTCTCCATTTTGATTTGTCAAAGAAAATTTTGGAGCCGGCCCAATTTTCATTATCAAATCTTCCGAAGTTTCACTTTGACCGGACGTATTTAACCTGTCAATTTTGGTGACATCATTATTTTTAATTCTATCGATAATTTTAGGAATAAAAATAATTCCGAAAACTAAAATGATAAAAGAAATTCCGATATATGATTTATTTTTCATTTTTATTATTTAATTCTTTCTGCACTGTTTTTCTTGAGAGCCAAGCGATATTCAGCTAAGATTATTTTGATGTCATCGCCCATTTCATTGTGTAAATCGGCTGCGGAAATTGAATTATACCCTTCTTTATATTCCGCTTCTCCTTTTTTATTTTTTCCTTTTCTTCCCCTTAAATTACGTTTTTTATCCACAATAAAAACATTGGGAGTTCTTAGATTCTTATCCAATTGTCCAATTAAATTAAGATTATTATAATAGGATTGTATTTCTTCCGGTTTGGCGAAAACATAATGCCATTTTGATAAGTCTGATATGGATGCTAATTGTTCTTTTAATGTTTCCGTTTGAGATTCTGTTCCTATAGGCGCAATCATAACCAATTGAAAGTCTTTGAACTCACGAACTTTATTATATATTTTTTGATTTAAATTAAAGGCATCTCCTTTATTATAGAGAATTTCTGTACCCGGAAAAGCAATTACTGTAATTTTCTCATCCAATGTAAGCTGTTCCCCTTTAGTTGTCTTCCAATTCCCTAAATCAGGTATATTAGCAGTAACCGTAGGCAATTTGGCAAAATTGTTAACTCCGGAAGCAAAAAAAAGATAAGCTACAATCGGTAAAATAAATAAAACAAAAAGTACTATATTCTTTTTCATTGCGTTTGCATTTTTTTTGCTTTACAAAAATAAAAAAAGGTACGCAATGCGTACCTTAAAATTGAATAAATATCATCTTAAAAATTCCACTTAATTGTGGAAGTTCTATAAACTTCATAAATATAATCTGCTTCTGTCAAAAACAACACTGCGATATATAATGCAAGAAATACAAACGTCCAAACTACGGCTCTTTTTAAAGATGTTCTTTCGTCACGCATGTGCATAAAATCCCAAGTAATGTAATACGCTTTTACAATCGTTAAAAACAAGAATATTAAATTTAACGGAATTAAAAATATGAATGGAGATAAAAATATGTTTACTAATGTCGCTCCTAATCCTCCTTCAAACGGAGTCATAAATGGAGTCATTAAAAAAGAAGGTTTATAAATCCCTAAAACAACCTCAACAGCTGTTACCATAGAAAGGAAAACCAATACACCCCAAATCTTTTGTTCGTTTGATTTGAATTTTAAAGTTCCTCTGAAAATTGCTAAATTATGTGCGTGTGCCATTTTTATACTTTTTTAAAAAATTATACTAAGTAGAAGAAGGTAAATACAAATACCCAAACTAAATCCACAAAGTGCCAATATAACCCAACTTTTTCTACCATTTCATAATTTTTTCTTTTCTCATAAGTTCCTAAAATTACATTTAAGAAAATAATAAAATTAATTACGACTCCTGAAAATACGTGAAAACCATGGAAACCGGTAATAAAAAAGAAAAAGTTTGCAAATTGTTTATTTCCATATTCATTTCTAATCAAATTAGCTCCTTCAATCACATAAACTGCATTATTTAATCGGGCTAACGATTCTTCTCTGGTTAAAATGGTTTTATGCTTTTCTTTATTTAAATCTGGATGAACACCTTTTTTATCATTTTTGTCATGATAAGTTACTTGAGTTCTAACCAAAATATTTGGATTAGCTTTAAAACCTTCCACTACTTCGTTCACGGAATAGGTAGGTAAACTTGATTCATCTTTTGAAAACCAAATTCCATTTTTACGTTCATGTTGAACACGATCTTCCGGAAGTGTCAACGCAAAATCGGCAATTTTGATTCGTTTTCCCTCTTTATCAACAAATTGTATAACGCTACCCCCTTTTGTTTCAATTGCACCATATTCTCCTTTGATAAAGTTTTTCCATTCCCAAGCTTGAGAGCCAACGAATATTAAACCACCCAATACGGTTAAAAACATGTAAAAAGCAACCTTTGATTTTTGCATATGATGACCCGCATCTACTGCTAACACCATTGTTACAGAAGAAAAAATCAATACAAAAGTCATCAAAGCTACATAAAGCATTGGCAAATCTTGTCCGTGTAAAAACGGAAAGTGATTAAACACTTCATCGGCAATTGGCCAGCTATCAATAAATTTAAATCTTGAAAAACCATAAGCTGCAAGAAATCCTGTAAAGGTCAAGGCATCTGATAAAATGAAAAACCACATCATCAATTTACCATAACTGGCTTTCATTGGCTCATTGCCACCATTCCAGATTTTTTCTTCAGTTGTCGTAACTGTCGCTCCCATATATAGTTATTAGTTAAAAAGTTCCCAAATTTACATTTTTTTTCTATTCGTAAAAATAGAAAAATAAAAACAACAATATCCATAAGATATCAAGAAAATGCCAAAACATCGCACCTAGCTCAATTCCAAGGGTTTGAGTCGAATTGTATTTTTGTTTAAAATGATTATAAATTATAATTAAAAGTGCAATCAGCCCTCCAAAAAGGTGAGCTAAGTGAAGAATTACAACAATGTAAAGAAATGAAGTCGTAACATTACTTTCGCTACCGGTAAAAAAATAACCGTTTTGAATGATTTGATTGAATCCTAAAAATTGGAATACTACAAATAAAATACCTAATCCTAAAGTGGATAAAAGCCAAATTGTTGTTACACTTCTGTTATTTGCCTTAATTGATTTTCCGGCTAAATGAAAAGTGATGCTACTCAAAATAATTACTAATGTGCTAATGATAAAAGCAGCAGGCATTTCGAAATCTTTTAACCAATCTTTTCTACTTGAGCTTACTACATAGGCACTGGTTAAACCGGCGAACATCATAACCATACTAATCATCGCAAACCACAACAACAATTTATAGGATTGTCCTTTTCGTTCTAGGTGTTCCTGACTTGTCATTTCCATAATTATCTTAAAAATTTATCAGCAATATAAACTAGTTGAAGAAGGGTAATATAACTTACACTTACCAACATTAATTTTCGGGCGGCTTTACTGTCTCTTTTTTTATATAACTCAAAAGCGTAATACAACATCCAAATTCCGAGCAAAAATACAATAATTGCTGAAATTGGCGACAAATATAATCGACTTCCTACTATGCCTATATAAGGAAAAATTGCGGGTAATAAAGATGCAATAATCAGCCAAATGGTATATAATATAGTTTGTAAGGCTGTCCCTTTATCTTTTTTACCGGTTGGTAACATAAAAAACCCGGCTTTTTTATAATCATCAAACAAAAACCAGCCAATTGCCCAAAAATGTGGAAACTGCCAAAAAAACTGAATTAAAAATAATGTTCCTGCTTCTAAGCTGAACTCATCTGTAGCGGCAACCCAACCCAACATAAACGGTATTGCTCCCGGTATTGCTCCCACAAAAACAGAAAGTGGCGTAACGGTTTTTAAAGGGGTATAAATACTTGTATATAAAAAAATGGAGACCGCTCCAAACATGGCCGTTTTCGGGTTGATATTATATAAAATAATTAAGCCAAGTAAAGTAAGAGTAGTTGCAATTATAAATCCGGTATTGACTGAAATTCTTCCTGCTGCGATAGGTCTGTTTTTTGTTCTATCCATCAATTTATCCAAATCTTTTTCGATGATTTGATTGAATGCATTGGAAGCTCCAACCATACAATATCCTCCAACAGCCAGCATAAACAAAGTTATCCAACTGAATGATGAAATGTCCAATATTCCAAGAAAATATCCGGCAATAGATGAAAAAACAACACTAACAGATAAACCTGCTTTAGTGATTTCTTTAAAATCAACATAAAGCGATTTGGCAGTAAAAGAATTTTGAATTGTATTCAATGCGGTTTTCTTAATTTTAAAAACTGCGTCAAAGATACAAATTAGAAACTTTAAATAGAATCTAACAATTTATAAAATAGATGTTAAAAATTAACTTGAAAATTTCTGTTTAATAATCAAAATAAAAATTAAATAAATCAGCTCTTACTCCTACAGAAAACCAAGTGGTCGTTTCTTTAAAAGTTGTCAAGGTATTTTGAGTTGGGTCAAAATTTCTGTAGATTAAGCTGCCAAAAAGTTTTAAATTATTTGTCGGATTAATTAAATAACCGGCTTGAAAATCGGCGATAAAAATGGTTGTCTCATTCCCTTGACCCACTTTTACATCAGTGTCAAAAGGACGGTTCTCGTTATAACTTTTATAAATATTTCCTCCGTAATTGTTATCATCTTCAGGGGTGTCAAAATCTAATCCTCTCACGCCGTAAGTCAGTTTTAAATCACCAAACCATCTGCCTTGATGATATCTTGCAATTGCTAATAATTCTTTCGCATTTCCACCCCATTGGTGACCTAAACTCTGATTATTATGACCATAATTAGTAATAGGTGTGCTATGAGAATACACATAAGGTCGAATATGGTTGTATTCTAGTTGGAAAAGTAAATTATCCACCTTAAAAGCATTAAAATATTTTACTCCTATTTGATATCCAAATTTATTTCTCCAACTTTGATTTGCTGCTTTCACATCACTTACAGAAAATTCATCAATCAGGAATTGACCGTAAAGATTGATATGGTTATTCCACTTATATTTTGATGCAATCCCCAACAAAGCATTTCCTGTTTTGGAGGATGAATTAAATTCAACAGAACGATAAAAAATAATTGGATTGACAAAACTAAAATCAAAGCCACGTCCATTCGTATCTGTCCAAACAACTGATTCAAAAAAACTTATATTCAAACGATTGGAAACATTCCAACTTAAATAATGATTGGCCATATATTTAGAGGCATAAGTTCCGTCCACGGTGGCTTCCGGAGTAACATCTTTCAACCACATATACGTATTGGTATATTTAATTTTCCAAAATTTGGTATTAATTTTAAAATAGGGATATGGGCTGGCTCCATCGCTTGTAAAAAGCGATCGGTAACCATCACCTATAAAATTTCGTCCATATCCTAATTGGAAATCAAAAAACTTACTTGGTGTATAGGTAATATTTGCATCTGCTAAAGGAAAATCATAGGAATCTGTTTTAAACTCTTTAGCAATTCCAATACCGGGAATAATGGCAGGATTTCCTCCGGAAGGCTTAATACTTTCGGCATAATTATTATAGTAATCTGCGAAACGCCCCTGACTTTCGTATATCGATGTTGTAAAATTCACTTCTTTTCCAATTCCTCCCTGGATTTGAATTCCTCTGGTATTTTGATAGGTATAATCCGAAACACTTGGGTTACTTTTCCCTACTCTTAAATCCCATATTGGATTTAATGTAAACCAATAGTTATCCCCTTGTATTTCAAGAATGTATTCATTCCATAATTTTCTACCCCACCAGCCTGTTTTATTTTTCATCAATTTTTGATTCGCTTGTGCCAAATCATAATATTGATTTACTTCTGCATAAGTTAATGGTTTTGATGCTGTGTGATTATTGGCTCCCAATTGATTCATCTCCTTATCAAACTGGGCATAAAAACTATGTGAAAAAGGAATGTTTAAATTGCTCTTAAACTGAGGATTTTCAAACTTTGAGTAGCGAATACTGTCTAATTCATTTAGTTGTTTGCTTTTTTCGTCAACAACAACAGTGTTTAAATTTTCATTATTTTCTGAGAGAACATTTGAAATGGAATTAGCATCTTTTAAAGGAATTGAAATTTTAATAGAATACCTTGCATAGGTTGGGTTACCACCATAGGTAGGCGGTGCAATTTGAGGCATTTCATTAAAAACCCGCTTGCATTCATCATTTAATTCAGTGAAAGGGGCATTTGCATATTGCAATATAAATTTTCCTTGATTATTTACTTCAAACAACACAAAAAAACTGCCTTTGTAATCCTTTTCTAAAATTTTATCAGGAACTTTGAATTTAGAAAAAATATTTTGTTGTACTTCAGCATAAAAACAATTTTCTAATTCTATATTAAATTTACCTTCACAAGTTGGAAAAACAGGAAACTGTTCTGTGCTTTTGACCTGTGACCAAAGGGAAACAGAAAATAGAACTAAGGCGAAATACTTACTATATTTTTTCATTTAAATGAATTCAATTTTTAATAATTACTTTCTGAAATGTTTCCATGAGCAATTGCTTTTGCAGAAGATGTTCCAATCCGTTTTACACCTAAAGAAATCATTTCGATTGCTTCCTCATAGGTCCTAACTCCTCCTGCCGCTTTCACGGGAAGTGGAGAACTGTTTTCTAACATCATAATGATAGTTGGAACAGTTGCACCATTTGGTTTTCCGGCTTCCGTTTTATAAAATCCAGTAGAAGATTTCACAAAGACATCTTGATACTGCTCTTCTTTGAAGTTAGCTATCACTACATTTTTGATAAGTGTTGAGAGTTGAATTATTTGTTGGTCATTTAATGCCGCCACTTCAATAATCCATTTTACAGTTTTGTGGTGACTGATACCGAGTTGTGTACATTTTAAAATTTCTTCTTTAACATATTGACTATCGCCATTTTTAAAATTTTCATAGTTGCAAACATAATCTAATTCGTCTGCTCCGTCTTCTATGGCTTGAGTCGCTTCCGCTAATTTTTCTTCAATAGTATAAATTCCTTCCGGAAAACCAATAACTGTTCCAATCAGAACTTTAGATTCAGCTTTAGCAATCATTTTTTTTGCTAAAGAAACCATATCCGGTCGAATCATAATTAATTTAAAACGTTCTTCGATAGCTTCGGCTATAAAACCTTCAACTATTTTTTTATTTTCTTCAAAAGACAACCCTGCTTGAGTTGGTGTCTTTAAATAGGTCGAATCTAAAAATTGTTTAATATCCATAGTGTAAAAATAAAAAATCCCACCGAAGTGGGATGCTTTTTATACTTAAATATTTTATTTTTTAATTTTAAAAGTGATTGGTATGGTATATCTTACTCTAACCGGTTGTCCGGCTTGTTTCCCGGGCTCAAATTTTGGCAATTTTTTGACAACCCGTAACGCTTCTTTTTCAAGCTCTTTATTCATTACTTTTTCTTCAAATACGGGTTTAACATTAGAAACTGAACCATCCTTATTAATTATAAATTCTACCAATATCGATTCTTGAGCTCCATTTTCTTTGGCCTGTTCAGGATATTCCAGATTAGAAATTAAAAAGTTAGCCATTTGCTCATTAAAACAGGTTTCTCTTGCAGGTCCTTTTAATTTAGCACAAGCCTTAAAAGCTGGGACTTCTTCCAAAGCCCATCGATCAATAATTTTATTTTCTGTTGGAATTAACACAACAGCTGTTGTTTCAATAGGTTTCAAAAGCAATTCATTGTCTTCTATATCATCCGGTGAAGTAACATCCGTTTGTATAGGCTCAATGGTTGTATTCGGAACCTCCTTAAACCTATTTAAGATTGGTTTACTAGGAGCTTTATCTATTTTTACTTTTTCAACCACTTCCTTAAATTCTTTTTCAATCCGAAAGGTCTCATGAAAAGGTTTTTCTGAAATATCTACTACCTCTTTTTTTGACTCAACTACAAACTCAGAAATTGGCGATTTTAGTTCGATAACAAAATATACAGCAATTAAACTAGCAATAAGTCCAAGTTGAAAATAAAGTTTGCTGTTGTGGTTTACGCGTGGGTATT
>ERZ795054.4045-NODE-4045-length-11031-cov-4.041819_pt1 | contig 11031 bp, 11 predicted proteins | sample MGYA00375138_ERZ795054 | MGnify/ENA primary metagenome ERZ795054 (study PRJEB30183, sample SAMN05720215) | anaerobic digester metagenome | isolation source: active sludge of municipal wastewater-treating anaerobic digesters | place: USA | collected 2014-12-23 ...
AGTGGATATGCAAGGCTTCGAAAAGGGCCTGAGCGCCCAGAAGGAGCGCTCGCGCGCCGATGCGGCCACCGAACTTGGCGACTGGACCCTGCTGATGCCCGAAGCAGAAGAAACCCGCTTCACCGGCTACGATGAGCTGAGCTGCGAGGCGAGGATAGTGAAGTACAGGCAGGTGACGGCAAGGAACAAGACCCTGTACCAGGTGGTGCTCGACCGCACCCCTTTCTATGCGGAATCCGGCGGACAGGTAGGTGACAGGGGCTGGCTTGAGCAGGACGGGAAAAGAGTCGCGGTGACGGATACCCGCAAGGAAAACAACCTCATTGTGCACCTCACGGATGAGCTGCCCTACTATCCGGAGCAGCCCGTGCTGGCCAGTGTGGATGGAGAGGCACGTACCCGTACGGAATGCAACCACAGCGCCACACACCTGCTGCATCACGCGCTGAGGGCGGTTCTTGGTAGCCACGTTGAGCAGAAAGGATCCCTGGTGGAGCCGGACCGCCTGAGGTTCGACTTCTCCCACTTCGCCCGTATGGAAGCTTCAGAGGTCGTTGCCGTGGAGCAGATGGTCAACCGCCTGGTGCGCAGCAATGCGGCCCGGGATGAACACCGTGCCATGCCAATGGCCCAGGCCCGCGAGATGGGTGCAATGGCCCTGTTTGGCGAGAAATACGGCGATGAGGTGCGGGTGATCCGCTTCGGTGATTCCGTAGAGTTGTGCGGGGGTACCCACGTGGAGAGCACCGGCCGGATCGGCTTGTTCAAGATCACCTCCGAAAGCGGCATCGCGGCCGGCGTAAGGCGTATTGAAGCCGTTACAGGGGAAGCCGCCCAGGCCTTCCTGGAAGATAAAGTGAACCAGCTCGAAGAGATCCACGCCTTGTTCAAAAACTCCAAGGATCCGGTGCGCAGTGTGAAGGAACTCATCGAAACCCAGAAGGAGACCGAACGCCGGCTGCGCGAGCTGGAGTCGGGCCAGGTGCAGGGGCTGCGTAACGAGCTGCTGGCCAGGGTGAAGGAGGTGGATGGAGTGCAGTTTCTTGCGGCACGCCTCGACCTCAACCCCAAACAGGTCAAGGACCTGGCCTTTGAGCTTTCACGTTCACTGCCCGCAATGTTCCTGGTCATAGGCTCGGTAAACGACAACAAGCCTATGCTGACGGTAATGGTTTCCGAGTCGCTCACTGCCTCACGCGGGCTGCACGCCGGCAACATCGTACGCGAGCTTGCGCGTCACATCCAGGGCGGAGGCGGCGGCCAGCCCCACTTCGCCACCGCCGGCGGCAAGGATCCCTCGGGTATCGAAAAGGCGCTGGAGGCCGCAGAAAGCTTTCTGCCATAACAGAAGATGTTCGCATAGGCGCATGGACGCATATACAGATGTCCAGCCCAGCTCGCGCGCGTCTGAGACGCGTGCGCAGGAGCCGCTCGTCTCTGACGAGCATAACTCTTTGGCAGGCGTCATAAACGCGTGCCAGCATATCATAGACGCGCGCCAGCATTGGATGCTAAGAAATCAAAATGAATCATAAACCTTCAACCATCAACCATCATAGGGACTTCATCATTCCTTGTTCCTTGTTCGATATTCAACATTCCTCCCCTCTCTTTGAACATCCGCGCCCCTTCGCTGTTTGAAGGTAGCTAATGGGAGATACCGCCACATACAGCATTCTGGACCTGGAGCGCCTCACCGGCGTGAAAGCCCACACCATACGTATATGGGAGAAGCGCTACGGCATCTGCGCCCCGGGCCGCTCCAACGGCGGGACACGTCACTACGGGGATGAGGATCTTCGGCATATGCTCAACGTCTCCATTCTCCGGCGCAAGGGGTATAAAATCTCTCAGATCGCCTCCATGTGCAGGGAAGAACTGGGACAGCGTGTGCTTGATCAGGTGCGCGACGGCAGCGGCGACCGCCGGGTGGAAGAGATGATCCTGACGATGATCGCCCTCGATGAGGAAGGCTTCCGCGATATCCTTCAGACCTCCATGGTGGAGCAGGGAGTGGAAGGGACCTTCACGCGGCTCATCCAGCCCTTCTTTGAACGTATTGGAGTCATGTGGCTGGCCGGGACCATCAACCCCGCACAGGAACATTTCGTTACCAATATTATCCGGCAGAAGCTCATCGTGGCCATCAACAGCCTGGAAACGCCCATGGGCCCCCAGGCACATCGCTTCGTCTTGTTTCTCCCGGAGAACGAGATGCATGAGATGGCGCTGCTGCTCTATTCCTACATCATCAAGCGCGCCGGCCACCGTGTGCTCTACCTCGGCCAGTCTACCCCCCTGGGATGCGTCCGCCATGCCCTACGTGACCAGGAAGGTGACGTATTGCTGACCAGCATCACCTCAGCCTATTCCGGGGAGGCCCTGACCGCCTACCTGAACCAGCTCAGCGGGGAATTCCCCACCCACCGCATCCTGGTCACCGGACTGCAGGTATGGCAAGATGAAGAACTCATTCCCCGTCAGGCCCACCTGATGCGCATCGCCGGCACCGAGTCCCTCAGGCAATTCCTCGGGACCATGCAGGAAATTCCCCAGCTGAACTAAGCATCGGGAACATTTCGCATCTTTGGCTGTTATTCTCTCAGGCACATCATGTCCAGCATCCGGTATTCCATACACGACCTCGAACAGCTCACCGGCATAAAGGCCCACACCCTGCGCATATGGGAGAAGCGTTACGGTATAGTGCGCCCGCAACGGACCTGCACCAACATCCGCTATTATACCGACTGCGACCTGAAGCAACTGCTCAATGTGAGCATCCTCAACAAGCACGGCTACCGCATCAGCGACATCGCCCGCCTGAGCGACCTTGAGCTGGCCGACCGTGTGCTCAACATCGCCATGAACCCCAACGATTACCTCACCCAGGTCGAAAGCCTGGTGGTGGCCATGATCGAGATGGATGAGCAGAAGTTCGACAAGATCCTTTCCTATGCCTCCATGAACCTGGGATTCGAGGAGACCATCATGGAGATCATCTACCCCTTCTTTATTAAGGTGGGCTTGTTGTGGCAGACCGGATCCATCGTCCCGGCCCAGGAGCACTTCATCAGCAACCTGATCCGCCAGAAGCTCATCGTGGCCATCGACGGCATCCCCCTTCCGGCCCGCAACGGGCAGAGAGTATTCATCCTTTACCTGCATGAGAAAGAGCTGCACGAGATCGGCTTGCTGGTGTATTATTATCTCCTGAAGAAACGGGGGCACAGGGTCATTTACCTCGGGCAACAGGTTCCCTATCAGGATCTGCTGAAAGTGGCCACCATCCACCCCCCCTATGCCCTGGTGAGTTGTTTCACTTCGGCCCTGGATGCCGGGGATCTGCAGGATTACCTGCACACGCTGCGCAACGGGCTACCCGGCGCCCAGCACTGGGTGTCAGGTCTGCAGTTACTCCAGGGCTTCCAGCCTCCCGAAGGGGTCACTTATATTGACACCCTTCACGCCTTCCGTCAGGCCATCGAACTGCTCCCGGCCTCCTGAGTCCAACCACCCCGACTGATCTTCGCTGAGTCTGTTTTGAGGTGCCCAGAGGGCCCCGGAGGTCCTCCATATACGGAAGTATCACTCGTAGTCGGGTTGCGACACCTCAACCACAAATGCCTAAGATCACATCGCCAGGTGAACAAAACCGGATATTTGTTTAACATTTATTTACATTACAGGAACAAATAGATCAAGTAGGCTAAGTATCTTACTATTGATTATCAGTACATTAAAAAATATTTGTTAATTTATTTAAAATAATTCCAAATAAACTTGTTTAACCTGTGTTCTTTGTTTAACTTTGCTTCATCAACATTAAACAACACCGCCATGACCGCCATAGAATTCAACACCGCCCTTACCGGATTGTACTCCAACCTGCAGTACTTTGCCCAGACCCTGACCAACAACCGCGAAGAGGCCGAGGACCTCGTACAGGACACCGTGCTGAAGGCGCTCACCCATCGCGACAAGTTTCAGGCGGATACCAATCTCAAGGCCTGGACCTTCACCATCATGAAGAACACTTTCATCAACAACTACCGTCGCGCGGTCAAGGCGAACACCATCCTGGACACCACCGACGACCTCTACTACCTGAACATCCCCAAGCCCACCAATTACAGCCTGCCCGACAGCGAGTATTCGATCAAGGAGATCCGCCGCACCATTGGGGGCCTGAGCGACGAGCACCGCATCCCCTTCGAGATGCACACCCAGGGGTATAAGTACAAGGAAATAGCCGACAAGCTCAACCTGAGCATAGGAACGGTGAAGAGCCGCATCTTCTTCGGACGCAAGAAGCTGATGGAGAGCCTGGGTGACTTTGTGAACTGAATTCCTGCCTGGGGCAGTCCATATATCCTCCGCCGGCCCAAAGCCGGCTTTTTTATTTTATGTGGAAGAAGGCGTTGAGGGCTTCACGGCGAAAGCTGAATATCGCCCCCACCTTGCGACGGACCAGGGCCCCGGCCACCCACCGACCCAGGCTTCCCATCGGAAGGGCATAGGTGACGACATCCGTCATCTCCGTACCCCCCTCCACATCCCGGAAATGGTGCTGATGGTGCCACAGGGCATAGGGCCCCGCACGCTGATCATCGATAAAGAACTCACCCTCTTTCACCTGCGTTATTTCCGTGACCCAATGCACTGGCAGGGGTCCCACGGGCGTCAAGGTGTACCTGATAATCATACCAGGATAAACCCGCTCCGGCAGTTCATCCAGGATGCGGAAGTTCATCCCCTCCGGCGTGATGCGGTTCAGGTTGCGGGGATCGGTAAAGAACGCCCAGGCCTGCTCCCGGGGAACCGGAAGGAATTGCTGCGTGACCAGCTGATAGGTTTTCATACCAAACTCAGGAATAGATATTTCTTCCAAAAAACCTCGAAAGAACGTAAAAGTTCAAGCCGACCCGATCCTTCATCGCATTCTGGATGAAAAGAATAACGCTATTGCTTACCATTGTTAGCAAAAATCTTAGCATCCCGCTCGCCATAGTAAGCAATAATTGATCCTCCGATCATTGACATTGCGCATTGAGCGATGAGCCCTGCGCAGTGAGCATTGCCCCCGATTCTTCCTACCTTTACCCCCAAACTCGGACTCTATGATCCACATCACCCGTCGCGAGCACTTCAACGCCGCCCACCGACTGTTCCGACCTGATTTCAGCGATGATAAGAACCTGGAGGTGTTCGGCAAGTGCTCCAATCCCAACTGGCACGGACATAATTATACGCTCTACGTCACCGTGAAAGGTGAGATCAATCCCGAGACAGGGTTCCTGGTTAATCTGAAAGACCTCAGCCGGATAATACGCGACAGGGTGATCGAGCCACTGGACCACCGCAACATCAATCTGGAAGTCGATTTTATGGCCGGCAAGCTGGCATCTACCGAAAATCTGGCCAAGGCGATATGGGAACAACTCGAATTTCCCGTGCAGTCCATCGGCGCAGAACTTCATTGTGTTAAACTGCTGGAAACGGAAAACAACATCGTGGAATATTTCGGCTAATAGGCCGATAATATTAGGAATATGGAAGACAAGGACAGATCTGCCCTGTTTAACGTCCTCGCCAGCGAGGACACTGCCGAGGGCTATGAGAAGATCGACAGTTACAATGACGAAAAGGTGAAAGAGCTGGCCTTTCATTATCAGGAGATACTGCGTCTGCTGGGCGAGGATCCAACGCGCGAGGGCCTGGTAAAAACCCCGGAACGCGTGGGCAAGGCCATGCAATTCCTTACGCATGGCTACCTGCTCGACCCCAAAGAAATACTGATGTCGGCCCGCTTCCGGGAAAACTATCGTCAGATGGTGATCGTGAAGGACATCGAGATCTATTCGATGTGCGAGCACCACATGATCCCATTCTTCGGGAAAGCCCATGTGGCCTACATCCCGGATGAGTACATCACCGGGCTGAGCAAGATCGCCCGCGTGGTGGACGCCTACGCCCGCAGGCTGCAGGTGCAGGAACGCCTCACCACCCAGATCAAGCAGGCCATTCAGGATACCCTCAAGCCCCTTGGCGTAGCCGTGGTGATCGAAGCCCAGCATATGTGCATGTCGATGCGCGGCATACAGAAACAGAACAGTGTGACCACCACTTCCGACTTCACCGGCGCCTTCCGCCAGGAGAAAACCCGGGAGGAGTTCATCCACCTGATCGGGGCGAGGTTGCACTAGCCTGCCTGCGGCAGACAGTGGCTAGTGGTTAGTGGCTAGTGGCTAGTGGCTAGTGGCTAGTGGCTAGTGTAAGTGAGAAGTGGAAAGTGAATAAGCGGCCCATTGAACACCGAACATGGAACCTGGAACACGGAACATAGAAATAGAACATAGAACACAGAACACAGAACACAGAACATGATGAAGTCATACGTTTTCCCCGGACAGGGCGCCCAGTTTACGGGCATGGGCAAGGATTTGTACGACCGTTTCCCGGAAGCCCGGGAAATGTTCCATGAGGCCAATGATGTCCTTGGTTTTGAGATTACAAGGTTGATGTTTGAAGGCACCGAAGAGGACCTGCGGCAAACGCGGGTGACCCAGCCGGCCATCTTCCTTCATTCTGTCATCCTGGCCCGCATGCTCGGGGACGCCTTTCAGCCCTCCATGGTCGCCGGGCACTCCCTGGGGGAGTTCAGCGCCCTGGTCGCCAACGGCACCCTGGAGTTCACCGATGGACTGAGACTGGTCTTCGCACGCGCCTTGGCCATGCAGAAAGCCTGTGAGGCCCGGCCTTCAACCATGGCGGCCATCCTGGGCCTTGACGATGCATTGGTGGAACAGACCCTTGCCGGCATCGATGGCATCGTGGTGCCTGCCAACTACAACTCCCCGGGCCAGCTGGTGATCTCCGGCACCTTCGAAGCCATCGACCTGGCCTGCGAGGCCCTCAAGGCCGCCGGCGCCAAGCGTGCCCTGCCCCTGAAGGTAGGTGGAGCCTTCCACAGCCCGCTTATGGAGCCGGCCCGGGAGGAACTGGCCGAAGCCATCGCCCGCACATCCTTCCAGGCCGGGCGCTGCCCCATTTATCAGAATGTGGATGGAAAACCCCATACCGACCCGGCGGAGATCCGGCGCAACCTCATCGACCAGCTCACCGCCCCGGTACGCTGGACCCAGATCATGGAAAACATGATTGCCGACGGCTGTTCGGAATTCATCGAGCTGGGACCGGGAACGGTCTTGCAGGGTCTGGTCAGGAAAGTGAACAAAGATATCCCGGCCGCTTCGGGCGTGGTATGATCATAGATGGCGGTTGGCCATGCGCGGAGCGTGCACAGTGACCGCCGCCGAAGCCAGGCCCCGGATGAGATCGGGGGCGCTAGCCACCGTATGCAGGTCTGAGCCCAGATAGCTCACCATGCCACGCTGCAGCAGGCTCTCTGCCTGCCTACGGACTTCCGGGCCATAGCGCCCGCCCAGCGACATGAGGTTAACCTGGAACAGCACCCCGGCATCGAGCAGGGAAAACAACCCCCGCGGGTCCGCCATCCAGTAAGGATAGCGCTCAGGATGGGCCAAAACCGGCACATACTCCCTGAGCTGCATTTCGAAGATCATTTCACGGTACCCGGGCCAGGGTTGCTGGAACGGACACTCCACCAGCACATGGCGACCCCCCAGGGTCAGGATATCCCCAGCCTCCAGGATGCGCATAAGGCCTTCATCCAGCATATACTCCCCTGCCGCAAACAACTGTAGCCCGGGGGGCAACTCCTCCAGTGACTGCCGTGCTTCACTTATGGTTTCCGGGCTGTTGGGGTAGGCCCCTTCCATCACATGGGGCGTGGTGATCACCCGCTCATAGCCCAGTGATGCCAATAGCGATAGCATTGCCAGGGAATCCGCGGTACTGCGGGCGCCGTCGTCGATGCCAGGGAGCACATGGCTGTGCAGGTCGGTGCCCAACAAGGCCCCGTTGGCCCTGGCCCTCTCCAGCAATCCGTTGTTAGGTCCCTGGGCCATGGAATGGGATCAGCGCTGCAGGTATTGCCGCTCGTAATAATGCTGATAGTCGCCGCTGGTCACCCCCTCGAGCCAGGCCTGATTGGCCAGGTACCAGTCCACGGTGAGGGCCAGTCCTTCCTCGAACTGAAGGCTGGGTGCCCAGCCCAGTTCCCGCTGAAGCTTGGAAGAGTCGATGGCATAGCGGAGGTCGTGCCCGGCCCTGTCCTTGACATAGGTGATCAACTTCTCGCTATCACCCGCCTTACGGCCCAGTCGGTCATCCATCAGCGCACAAAGTTTTAGGATCAGGGCGATATTCTGCCACTCGTTATTGCCTCCGATGTTATAGGTCTCCCCAATGCGCCCCTGATGAAAGATTAGGTCGATGGCCCGGGCATGGTCCTCCACGTACAGCCAGTCGCGTACATTCTCTCCCTTGCCATAAACCGGCAGAGGCTTATTGTTTCTTATATTATTGATGAACAAAGGGATAAGCTTTTCCGGAAATTGGTAAGGCCCGTAATTATTGGAACAATTACTGAGTACCGCCGGCAACCCGAAGGTATGGTGGTAGGCCCTGACCAGGTGATCGGAACTGGCCTTGGAAGCGGAATAGGGGCTACGGGGATCATAAGCTGTACGCTCTGTGAACAGGCCCTCCTCACCCAGCGATCCGTAGACCTCATCGGTACTGATGTGATAGAACCTCTTCCCTTCCCAATCATCCTTCCATATCTCCCTGGCTGCATTCAGGAGGTTTATAGTACCTACGATATTGGTGAATATGAATGCATTCGGATTGGAAATGGAGCGGTCTACATGGGATTCGGCTGCCAGATGGATCACTCCCTCGGGCCGGAGCTCCCGGAAGAGGCGGAACACCTCCGTTTCGTCCACAATGTCGGCCCTAAGGAAACGGTAATTGGTTGCCTGTTCGATGTCGCGCAGGTTCTCCAGGTTACCGGCATAGGTCAGTTTATCGAGATTGAGGATGAGGTAATCGGGGTAAAGGCGCACAAAGTGCCTTACCACATGTGATCCGATGAAACCGGCTCCCCCGGTGATCAGCAGGGTCTTGCTGTAGCTTTTCATATTATCGTTTGTTGCGTTCATACCATCCCGAGCCACGCAGGTGCTGTTCCCAGTCCCAGGCAGTGCGCATCATATCGTGCAGCCCGTATTCGGGGATCCATCCCAGGACCTCTCTGGCCCTTCGATTGTCGGCCCATACCTTTTCCACATCGCCCGCCCTGCGGGGGAAGAGCTGATAGGGGACCTTCAGGCCGGTGGCTTCTTCAAAGGCTTTCACCATGTCCAGCACCGAAAAACCGTGTCCCACACCCAAATTGTACACCTCCCACTCCCTGCCCTGTCCGCCGGCCATACGTTCCAGGGCCTGCACATGGGCCCGGGCCAGGTCCGTCACATGGATGTAATCGCGTACGGGAGTCCCGTCAAGGGTGTTGTAATCATAACCGAATATCCTTAGGTAATCGCGCTGGCCCGAAGCGGTCTGCACGATAAAGGGGACCAGGTGATGGGGTAGGCCGTAGGGCAGCTCCCCGATGAGGGCCGAGGGATGGGCACCGATCGGATTGAAATAGCGCAAGGCTATGGCCCTGACCCCACCGCTTGCGGTGCAGGAACGCAGTATGTCCTCCGACATCTGCTTGGTCTGTCCGTAAGGCGACCAGGCTGGCTGCAGCGGGGCGTCCTCGCTGATCGGCAGGGTGTCAGGCTGTCCATAGACCGTGCAGGACGAGGAGAATACCATATGCGGGATGCTGTGGGACTGCATGCCTTGCAGCACATGGACCAGGGAAAAGAGGTTGTTCCTGAAGTAGTGCAGGGGCACGCGTACCGACTCTTCCACGCTCAGGAAGGCGGCAAAGTGGATGATGGCGTCCAGGGGGCCGGCTGCACTGAAAAATTCCCGGGCCTGATCCGGGCAGGCCAGGTCGGCCTTCACGAAAACCGGCCTGCGCCCCGTGATCTGTTCCAGGGCATCCAGGACCCCGGGCTCCGAATTGGAGAAATTGTCGACGATTACCACCTCATGCCCTGCCGACATCAGCTCAACCACGGTATGGGAGCCGATGTAACCTGTGCCTCCGGTGACTCCTACCCTCATCTTCATTGTATTACAGGCTCCAATAGGTCATCTCCTTCACCTTATCCCTGAAAATGCCCTTGACATCGACCAGCACAGGACGGGGCCGGCAGCGTCGGATCAGGTCGGCTTCTGTGAGCTCATAGTATTCCTTATGGGCCACCGCGAGGACGATGGCGTCATAATCATGCCCCGATCCGTTGGTGAGCCGGATACCGTACTCCATCTCCACTTCCTCCGGGGAGGCATGGGGATCGCTGACATCCACGCTCACCCCATACGACAGCAGCTCGCTGTATATGTCGGGCACCCGGGAATTGCGGATATCGCTGACATCTTCCTTGAAGGTGACACCCATGATGAGCACCCGGGAATCCAGCACGTTCTTTCCTGCCGCGATGATTTTCTTCACCACCTGCTTGGCGGTATAATATCCCATGCTGTCGTTGACGAAACGCCCACTGGTGATCACCTGCGGATGGTACCTCAATTGCTTGGCCTTGTATGTAAGGTAATAGGGATCCACGCCTATGCAATGCCCGCCCACCAGTCCGGGATAGAAGCGCAGGAAGTTCCACTTGGTCCCGGCCGCTTCGAGCACCTCATAAGTATTGATACCCATACGGTTGAAGATGATCGAGAGTTCGTTCATCAGGGCGATATTGACATCCCGTTGGGTGTTCTCGATGATCTTGGCGGCCTCGGCCACCTTTATGGATGAGGCCCGGTGTACCCCGGCCTCCACAATCTTCTGGTAAAGAAGGGCTACGGCTTCAAGCGTTTCATCATCCATGCCCGAGACCACCTTGATGATGGTGCGCAGAACGTGCACTTTATCTCCCGGGTTGATACGCTCCGGGGAATACCCCACTTTGAACTGGGTTCCGGCCCTGAGCCCGGAGTGCTCTTCGAGCACCGGGATACAGTCTTCCTCGGTGGCGCCGGGGT
>ERZ795054.4046-NODE-4046-length-11028-cov-23.260913_pt1 | contig 11028 bp, 10 predicted proteins | sample MGYA00375138_ERZ795054 | MGnify/ENA primary metagenome ERZ795054 (study PRJEB30183, sample SAMN05720215) | anaerobic digester metagenome | isolation source: active sludge of municipal wastewater-treating anaerobic digesters | place: USA | collected 2014-12-23 ...
CCGAGGTTCCGCCCAAGAAAGACAAGATAGACTGGTGCATACAGGACCTGGAAGGCGCCGCCCGGCGCAGTGGGGTAGAAATCCGTTTCAACACCGAGGCAACCGTAGCGGCTGTCGAAGCTATCAAACCTTATGCGGTGATTGTCGCCACCGGAGCGCAGCCAATCATTCCGGACATACCTGGGGTACAGTGGAAGAACGTGTTCGCCGTCAATGCGATTCTTGAGGGAGAGGTCAAACTGAAAGAGAAGACGGTGGCGGTCGTCGGCTCCGGGTTGACCGGCCTGGAGACCGCTGAGAAGTTAGCGGAGGACGGCAACCGCCTGTTGATAGTGGAGATGCTGGACCAGATAGGACCCGGAGCTTATTTTCAGAACCTGGAAGACGTCTTGGGCCGTCTGAAGGAGAGTCGTCCGGAGTTTCTCACTTCCCACAAAATGGTGGAAATCCGACAAGGCGAGATAGTGCTGGAGCATATGAAGACAGGCCGACATGTTATTCGTCAGGTTGATGCTGTGGTCCTGTCGGTGGGGGTGAAAAGCGACAACCTCCAGGCGCGTGAAATGAAGAAGCGATTCCCACGCGTTCTTATCATTGGCGACGCGCGTCAGCCCGGACGAATCCACAACGCGGTTCGAGACGGCTTTGACACTGCCTGGAATCTGTGAGGAAGAGCGTTTCTTAGCACAAGCGAGTTGAATAAAGTTATAAGGAGGGGGAAATGCCATCCATCTTCAAAACAATTATTACAGCGTCAGTATGGATACTATTTATTAAGGGAGTGCTCATTGCGCTCGTAACTATTTATACCATGAGTGTGGCATATCTGGCTGGTGAAACAACGCCGATGGTAGGAGTAGCCGGTTGTGCTGCCGGTACTTTCGCTTTTGCTATGACTTGTGTTGCCGCCTGGATTAGACATCAAATAGAATAGAATGAAACGGTTTATTCCCGTTTGTGGAGTCTGCAAGTTGATTGTCTAATCCATTCAGTAATCTTCCTCAAAGGAAGATTCAATATAAGAAAAAAAGAGGCATTGAAATGTTCAGATATCGTTTTTTGATTTTTTTATTGCTACTTTTTCCGATTTCATTTTCTTGGGCACAAAATACTCCTGCCAATAAAGATCAGTTACGAGACTCCTCTAGGCAATTTTTTAGAGTGGACAAAACTTTCGTGAGTCAGGGAGACAAATTGAAGGCGTGGCTTTATCTGCCCGCGGGTGTCTTAAAGCCTCCCGTAGTTGTTATGGCCCACGGCTTCGGTGGTGAACGCTGGATGCGTCTGCCAGCCTATGCGGAGAGATTCGCCCAAATAGGTATGGCGGTCTTTGTTTTTGATTATCGTGGGTTCAACGACAGCGAAGGAGAACCTCGTCATTATATTAATCCATCACGTCATTTGCAGGATTGGGATGCTGCAATTGCTTCTGTTAAGACTCTGGACAATATTGATGCAAAACGGATGGCTTTGTGGGGCACATCATTCAGCGGTGGACATGTGATTGTCGAGGCGGCAAAACATCCAGAAATAATGGCGGTAGTATCGCAGGTTCCGTTCACGGATGGCCTATTGACTGAATGGAATTATATGATTACGGAGCCTATCTTTGCGCTGAAGGGAACATATCATGGTTTTACCGATGTGTTCGCCTCCATCTTTACTAAAAATCGTCATCATGTGCGAATTGCAGGCAGGCCCAGTGAGGCATTTGCTATACTGAGCAAGCCGGACTCTATGGATGGATTACTCAAACTGTATGGAAAAGATGCGCCGAAAGACTTTGAAAAAAATAACTTCTGCCCCGGCAATATAACCTTAACGCTGGGTCTTTACAGACCGATAAGCTATGCTGAAAAAGTTAGCTGTCCCACACTGGTTATCGGCGCGGAGAAAGATACACTGTTTCCACCAACCGGACCGAAGAAGATGGCTGATAAAATAAAAAAGGCTACGTATATCAGTATGCCCGTGAATCACTTTGACCCGTATGTCGATGAACCATTTGAAAAATCAGTAAAGATCATGGGTGATTTTTTAAAGACCAATTTAAAGGTGAACTCAGAAAACTAGATTGTTGCAACTTTCAAGCAGGAATCGCTAATCCATGGTGTTATCATTTTTGAGGCGTATCAGGTAAACTCAACAAGAACGTCTTCCTTTGTAAAAAATGAATATAAAGTAGTATTGACTTTAAAGTCTGCATAGCATATTTTCCGAGCCAATCCTATTAAGTCCGACCGGTCGGTTTTTTTATTTAATAAAGAAGGGGCTTTTATGTCCTCCAATGCAAAACGAGAGGTTCTTAGACGGGTTCAGATTGTTGATGCAGCTTTACGGGAAATTTCGGCCAAGGGAATGAACAATATCACGGTCGAGTCCATTGCTAAAGCAGCGGGACTTTCCAAGGGAGGCCTTACCCATTACTTCAAATCCAAGGATGATATCTGCGAGACCGTTTTCAAAGCATTCTTTGACCTCATTTTTCAGAGAAGTAAAAATAATATAGATCAATGTTCAGATCCTCTCTCCAAATTACTTTCCTTTGATTGGCTCTATAATTGGGAAGATCCCGACGTTTCAACTGGCTATCCGCTCCTCTTCGATTTTATGGCTGAAGCATGCCACAAGGAAAGCTACAGGACATTATTCCATGAATGGGTAAATAATTGGGTAGAACTCCTCAAGAAAGCCATTATTGAAGGCAATAATGAGGGAATTTTCAATTGTTCGGATCCCGATGCAACAGCAAAGGCCATATCAGCCGTATACCATGGCTTGGCTGTTCGCTGGTATATTGACCGGGACAGTCACTCAACTGAATGGGCAGTTGCATCATTTACGGACGCAATCAACGGTTTATTAACCGGTAGTCGGGACAAAATATAACTATGCGGGTCAATGTTTACCATAATATTTGTCAGGGAGAATATCGTGATTCAGTCCGCCACCAATATTTCTGTACGCTATTGATCATACGATATTACTCTGACCTCGAGGCTTATTTCCCTCATGGCCTAAGGCGGCATCTTACTTCTCTAGTTCACAAGATATTTCTTCCCTCTCACACTAAACTGACTATCAATTTTCTCAACAAGTTCCTAACCAGAGTACAAGAATTTTAGTTCCATTGTTTTTTAGCAACAAGATACTGCGTAACAAAATAACAGATCAATGACTATGCATCTATAACTAAAAAAATAAAGTAAGGAGGGATAGTTGTTTCAAAGACGGATGAAGCGAAAGGTTATATAAACTAAACCACCAATAAGACACAGATGAAGGAGGGAAGTATTATGGCAGTATTCGCAAATACCGAAAAAATGTATGAAGTCCTCGGCGCCCTTTTTAACACACTGATGAATCACCCCTCTGTTGGACCGAAATTCGTCGAGTCCAACATTACCATCAAGTTTACAATCAACGATCCCAGCGGAACCATCTGGCTGACGCCCGAAAGCGGCGTCATCTGCGGAGATTTCGATCTTAAACCAACCATTGAAATGACTCTCAGCGGCGATACCTGCCATCAGTTTTGGCTACAGGAAGTATCGATGCCCATTGCCTTGGCTAAGGGTTTGATCAAGGCCAAGGGTCCTCTTCCCAAGGTATTGAAGTTGCTTCCGCTTTTAAAACCGGCCTATGAGGCCTATCCGGAGATCTCCCGCAAGTACGGCCTATCATAATATTTGACTAAAAAAGGGAGGATTTTATGAGCATAGAAAAGAGCATGAAACAATTCGAGCAAGACAGGCTGGAAGCGGTAAGAATTGCCTCCCGGCTGCTGCTTGCTTCTGGAACGACTACGCCCCGCGTGGGAGGTGTCGGTGAATGTACGATCCATATCATCGATGATCCATGTGCAATAGAGGACCTTTGTCAGGGCATGGAAAGCATGTCCTGCAAAAACAAGGCCTGGGATTTCTTCAAAAGAGATGCCGCCATGCTGCGCGATGCCGATGCGGTACTGGTGGTTACATCCCTTCGTTGTGTTACCGATCCGGCCGATATCAACTGCAATATGTGCGGTAAGATGACCTGTGAATCGCTGAGAGAAACGGAAAAACTCCCCGATGACATCGATGTCGCATTCAAAGGTCCCCTTTGTATCTTCCGCGCCAACAACATTTCCTATGCCGTCGATGGGATTATCTCCCAGGCACGAAATCTGGGGATCGACTATGGCGTTTTCTGGTCTGCCGGGGCCGCGGCCATGAGGATGAAGATCTTGCCTCGTGGCACCGGCTTCGCTTTGGCGGTAGCCATCTCCATTACGGAAAAGAGCCCCTTCCGGGATATTCCGCTCAAGTACGGCGAGATAAACGAACGCAGCATGAATGACCGGATCATCAAGAGGCTATGGCCGCAGTTCAGATCCATCTATAGCTAAATATATCAACAAAGATCAGGAGGCAAAAAATGGCAATTCGAGACATGAATGATCTGGTGCAAAGCGGCTTGGATAGGTCCATGGAATTGATGACCGTAGCCGCTCACAACAGCTTCAGATTTAATAACAGAAATACAGTAAAGATAGTATCATTGGGAAAGGAGGAGATGGCGGCAATCGGCGAGTTCTCTTACTCACTGGCCGATATGTCTCCCCTGGCTGCCCGTGATGGTCGTTTTGTCATGGAGCTGATCAAGGAGCCCTGCGGACTTCTTCTCTTAGGAGATAAAAGAAAATCTGACTTCAATTACAACTGTGGCGCCTGCGGTTATAAAACCTGCGCCGAAATGAACAAGGCCGAGGTGGTGGAATCGTTGACGGCATGGGGCCCCAGTTGCCAGTTTAAAAACATTAATATCAACATTGCCACAAACGCGGCAGCATCCGTGGCCTGGAGAATGGGACTTCACTGCCGCGTATTTAGTACCCTTGGAATGGCAGCCTTCGCCCTGAAGTTGATTGAAGATGTGGATTTGGTCGTCAGTGTGTCGGTAAGCGCCGCCAAGAATGATCCTTATTTCGACCGACACAAGTATTGGACAAAAGAACACTGGGATGAAACCTTCCAGAAAGAATTCCCTACCTTCACGAGGGGATTCATCGGCGCCGTGGAAGACGAAGGCACATTCAAAATTTAAGAGAGGAAAATATATTATGGCATCAAAAGCTCATCTTAATCAGGTTATCGCCTCCCATTTGATCGAAATTCGGGCGGATGAAATGCCGGACAAGGAGATCTACATTTTTGAAAACGGCGAGCACGGTGAAGACATTCTTACCTATCGCATCCTTCATGAGCGTTCCAATAAAATCGCCCGGCTTTTTGTGGACAAAGGGATTGGCAAAGGCGATACGTTCGCCATCTATATGAGAAATCATCCGGAGTTTATCTGTGGAATGATGGCAGGGGTGACCATCGGCGCCATTGCCGTCCCCGTGGATCCCCGCAACAAAGGGGAGCGGCTAAAGTTCCTCCTCAACAACTGCAAGGCCAGGGCAGTCATTGTTTCCGGTGAATGCCTGGAAGATCTGGAGTCGGTAATCGCCGATGTGCCGACCCTGCGATTTATCACCGTCGCCTACCAGCCGGGGCAGAATGTAGCCGTTTCCACAAAGTATCATGCCTTGAATGAGGTGATGGGAAAGGACACCTGGAAACCGGTAGAACAGCAGATCATGGATGTGCGCCACCCCATGCAGATTATTTACACATCCGGCACAACCGGAGATCCCAAGGGAGTCATGATCAGGAACAATCGCACGGGGCTGTTTAATATCCTGAACAGTATCGTCTGGAAATACAAATCCGACGACATCCTTTATAATGGTCTTTCACTCACCCACGGAAACGCCCAGGCCGTAACCCTTTTCCCCGCCCTCAGTCTGGGGATCAAGGCGGTTTTCAGCCCGCGATTTACAAAAAGCAGAATCTGGGACATCTGCCGCAAGTATGGATGCACGTCCTTCTCTCTTCTGGGAGGTATGGCGGCGGGCATATACAACGAGCCGGAGAAACCCGATGACGGAGACAATCCCGTCAAGGTTGTTATCAGTGCCGGAACGCCCATGGCCATTTGGGAAGGCTTTGAAAAGCGTTTCAACGTCCAGATTCTCGAGTGGTACGGTGCAGTAGAAGGGGGATTTGCCTATAAACCCCTCGGCCAGGGTCCTGTCGGATCTTTCGGCAAACCGGTTCCCGGTGTTATGGAATTCAAGGTGGTCGATGATGATGACAATCCTGTTCCGGTTGGACAGACGGGAGAACTCATTTCCCGCATGATCAGGGGAGACACGAAAGTGGATTACCTGGGACTACCCGAGGAGTCACAGGACAAGACGAAGGGCGGCTGGCTGAGATCGGGCGATATGGTCCACAAGGACGAAAACGGCTGGTACTTCTTTGACTTCAGGAAGGGTACGGAGTTGCGTCGCTTTGGCGATTTCATTCAGCCCGATTTCGTGGAATCCATTATCGGACGGCATCCTGATGTGAGCGAGGCCTGCGTTTACGGCATACCAGCCGCTTCCGGCTCCCCGGGCGAAAGCGATCTGGTGGCAGCCATTGCTCCGTTTGAAGACAAAGTTATCGATCCCGCCTCCGTCTATCAGAAATGCAAAAACGAGTTGGAAGGCAATTTTATCCCCTCGTACCTGCACGTGGTGAAAGAGATACCGAAGACAATTACCGAAAAGGCGCTGACCCGTGTCTTGAAGGAGATGTTCGAGAAAAAAGAAGGCGACATCTACCTATACGAAGATTTCAAATAGCCGCAGTATCAGGCCAACGAAATTGCGGACGCAATGAACCCTATGAAGCTTTATGATCATAAAAGGAGAAAACCATGGCTTATAGAGATCTAAACCTGGACTTAACAGACGAGCATATTGCCCTGAAAGAATCCGTACACAAGTTTTCCATGGAAGTACTGCGGCCGGCGTCCATTGAGCTTGACAAGCTGTCGCCGGAGGAAGTGATCGCAAAGGATTCTCTCTATTGGAAGTGTATGAAGCAAATGTATAAAAATAAATACCATACCGCACTGATTTCCGATGCGTACGGGGGCATGGGGCTCGATCCCCTGTCCGTGCATATCTTTTTTGAAGAACTGGCCTATGGGAGCGCCGGTTTCACCGTCTCTTTGGGAGTCAGCATTTTTGCGGCCTTTTACGCCTGCATGGTGCCCAATGATCATCTGGTGGATAAATTCATTATCCCCTTTGTGGAATGCGAAGACGCCAGCATCATGAGCTGCTGGTCTATCACCGAACCGGAACACGGTTCCGATATTCTCATGCCGGGCACGCCTTTCTTCCATGATCCCAAGATCACCCAGCAGGTCAAAGCTAAAAAGAAAAATGGGGACTGGATCATCAATGGACAGAAAGCGGCCTGGGTCTCCAATGGTCCCATTGCCACGAACGCCGCCCTCTTCGTTAACATCGACAGCGCCCAGGGCATGAACGGCGGCGGTATCTGCCTCATAGACCTGACACAGCCGGGGGTTTCCAGAGGAAAGCCCTTGGACAAGATGGGACAGAGAGAACTTCCTCAGGGAGAGATATTTTTCGACGACGCCATCTGTCCCGGCGAAGACATGATTATAGATCCCGAAAGCTATGAGATGATGACGGACATTACGCTGGCAACGGCCAACGCCTGTATGGGCGCCTTTTTCACCGGCGTTGCCCAGGCAGCCTACGATTTAGCCGTACAGTACTGCAAAGAAAGGGTACAGGGTGGTAAAACTATCTCCAATCACCAGTGGGTGCAAAAAAAGATCTTCGACATGTTTTCGAAGGTTCAAGCTGCCAGACAATTATCAAGAGCGGCAATGATTTACAATATGAACACCACGCCGCCCGCCGTTCCTTATTCCGTCGCCGCAAAGGTTTTCTGCACGAATGCCGCTTTTGAGGTAGCGAGTGACGCCGTGCAGTTATTCGGCGGCAACGGCGTCAGCAAGGAATATCCCATCGAAAAACTCTTCCGTGATGCCCGGGCCTCCATGATCGAAGATGGCTCCAACGATTCTCTGGCTATCGGAATCGGCACTGCGCTGCTCAAGGAGGAATATGCAAATGGGTAATGTCTATATCATCGGCGTCGGGATGATCCGGTTCAACAAATATCCCGACAAAACGGTAATCTCGATGGCCCATGAGGCTATCGACCTGGCCCTTAAAGATGCCGGGCTTACAAAGGAAGACCTCAATGCCATCTTTTTTTCCAACACTTTCTGGGGGATGTTCGACAATCAGCATTCCATCCGCGGGGAAGTTGTTATGCGTCACATGGGGGTTGGTAATATTCCTGTTACCAATGTTGAAAACGCCTGTGCCGGCGGTTCTACCGCGCTGTACCTCGCCTACACGGGAATCCGTGCGGGGATGTATGACGTGGCCATGGCCGTCGGCTCGGAAAAGATCACCAACCCGAACAAAATGCTTTCGCTGAGCGCTTACGGTACCTGTATGGACGTGGGCAATTTCGAGAAACATATCCAAAATCTGATGGAAATCAGTAAAACCTTCACTGTTAAGATCCCAGCCGACCAATCGGCGCCGGGCGAAGGACGGAGCATCTTCATGGATGCATATGCCATGGGGGCACGCTGGCACATGAGTCGGTTCAACTCAACGCAGCAGCAGCTTGCCGTGATCTGCGCGAAAAACCATTTACACGGATCCCTTAATCCCCTTTCTCAGTATCAGCAAGTCATGACGGCAGAGGAAGTTCTGGCCGACAGGATGGTGGCCTATCCTCTAACGCGTGCCATGTGTGCTCCTGTCGGGGACGGTTCCGCGGCAACGATCATTTGTTCTGAAAAATTTCTGAAAAAATTGACGGCCGCCCGCCCTGTGCGCATCCGTGCTTCTGTCCTGGGCACCGGTGCAGATCGCGACTTGAACGCCCCGGACATCGGTGAACGTTTGGCAAAGCAGGCCTACAATATGGCTGGTGTCGGACCCGAGGATATCAGTCTGGCAGAACTTCACGATGCCACATCCTGGGGTGAACTGCACCAAACGGAGTCCATGGGCTTTTGTCCCATGGGTGAGGGGGGACCTTTCGCCGAATCGGGAGCGACAACGCTGGGTGGTAAAAAACCCATCAACACCAGCGGAGGGCTCGAGTGCAAAGGGCATCCCATTGGCGCATCCGGACTCTCCCAGATCCATGAGCTTGTGATGCAGCTCCGCGGCGAGGCAGGGAAGAGACAAGTTGAAGGGGCAAGGATTGGTCTGGCGGAAAACGGCGGTGGGAACATTGGCGTTGAAGAAGCGGCCATGTGCATCCACATCCTGGAAAAGACGTAAGACCCCACAGAATTGCATACGCTGTTTTTTCCATGAGCAGGCGGGTTATATCTCTAAACCCGCCTGCTTCCCGCAGTTAAAGGAAAGAGGTAAAAATGCTGACACTCAAAGGTAAAAATGTCCTGATTACCGGCGCCGCCTCCGGCATCGGAAAGGCTCTTGCAGAGTGTTTTGCCCGTGAAGGATCCAATCTCTTTCTCGGTTCCCATCCCCGTGAAGAGGATCAGCTTTGTCGTTGGGCCGACTACCTGGAGCATCAACATCATATCAAAGCAAAAAAATTCCCTGTTGACCTCTCCCTGGCTTCAGGACCGGAGTTACTTCATAAACAGGTCGTACAAACCGGCGAGGGCATCGACATTCTTGTCAATAACGCCGGGGTTATGCTTTATGGAAACTTTGCCGAACTGCCTCTGGACAGGCAGATCGAAATCATTTCGGTCAATGTTATCGCCTATGCAAAACTGATGAGATTATTTTTACCTGATTTCATGAAAAGAAAATCCGGCAGGATACTTAACGTTGTTTCCGCCTCGGCCTTTCAACCCACCCCGCATCATGCCGTTTACGGCGCCACCAAGGCATTTGTGCAGAGCCTCAGTGAGGCGGTAGGCCAAGAGATAAAATCTTCCGGTATTAAAATCTGCACCTTTAATCCCTCCTATACAGATACGCCGTTGCTTCGCGGGAAAGGATTTCCCAAAAAACTCTGGTGGTTTTCTATTAGCGGTCTCAGTTCCCCGGAAGATATTGCCCGCAAGGGAGTCAATGCTTTCAAAAAGGGAAAACTAATCTACATTCCTGGCGTTCAAAACTGGTTTGCCGCTTCTGTTTTGACCAGAATATCTCCTCGTCGCATGGCGAGTTACATCCCTTCCTTGGTTTTAAAAGAAAGAGGGAATAGAGGGCGTCAAAAGTAATAGTCAATGAATTAGGAGCCAAGCATATGCGTAATGTCTGTATTACGGGAGCAAGTGGTTATATCGGCAACAAAATAGCACGGTTCCTGTCCCAAAAGGATGAGATTGAAAATATCGTTGGCATCGACATCAATTCCCGGAAAGAATTCATTCCAAAATTCCACTTTTACAAACGCGATGTGAGAGACAATGTAGAAGATATACTCAGGCATAATAGCATAGACACCATGATCCATACAGCTTATGTCCTACCGCCCATCCACAATAAACAGCTTATGGAAGATATCAATGTGGGCGGGACACGTAACGTCATGAGAGCTTGTGTTCGCGCCAAAATTGAACAAATGCTGTACACCAGTTCTGCCACAGCCTATGGTTTCCATCCGGACAGCGACAACCCCCTGACCGAAGACAGTCGGTTACGCGGCAATGCTGATTTTACCTATTGCAAGAACAAACGTGAGATCGAAATGGCTATTCCGGAGTGGATGAAAGAAAGCAATGGCATGAACCTGATTATCTTGCGTCCATGCTTTGTCGTTGGCCCGGGATTTGACAACCCCTTGTCACGTTATCTGGGAAAAAAAATCGTCATTTTACCTTTTCACACTGAACCCATGCAGTTCGTTCACGAGGATGATCTTGTCCGGATCATCTGGCTAGTGTTGCGTGACAAAAAAAATGGCGTCTTCAACGTCGGTGGGGAGGGCACCATTTCTTTCGCAGAAATGGTTAAGAAACTTGGGGGTATTCTTATCCCGGCACCGGATAAGCTCTTGTCCTTTTTTAACGCCATTGCGTGGAGCCTGCGCCTTTCGTTCCTCAGCGAATTTCCCAATC
>ERZ795054.4047-NODE-4047-length-11028-cov-5.283970_pt1 | contig 11028 bp, 10 predicted proteins | sample MGYA00375138_ERZ795054 | MGnify/ENA primary metagenome ERZ795054 (study PRJEB30183, sample SAMN05720215) | anaerobic digester metagenome | isolation source: active sludge of municipal wastewater-treating anaerobic digesters | place: USA | collected 2014-12-23 ...
GCCGTCCTGGAGCTGATCCACACGGCGACGCTCGTCCACGACGACATCATCGACGGCGCCGACACCCGGCGCGGCCGCGTCAGCGTGAACCGCCGCTGGGGAAACGAGCTGACCGTCCTCTTCGGCGACTACCTCTACATGAAGGGGATGAAGGTCGCGCTCGAGGAGGGGGACGTCCGCGTCCTCGACCTCCTCGCCGACGTCACGCTCGCCATGACCGAGGGAGAGATCCTCGGCGCCGAGCGGCGCGGGTCGGCCGACCTGACGATCGAGGACTACCTCGAGGTCGTGCGGCGGAAGACCGCCCTCCTCTTCGCCGCGGCCTGCCGGATTCCCGCGTTCCTCGTCCCCGGCTCCGAGAAGCACGCCGAGGCTCTCTGGGGCTTCGGCCTGGCGCTCGGGACCGCCTTCCAGCTCCAGGACGACCTCCTCGACTACACCGCGTCCGAAGAGGAGCTCGGGAAGCCCGTCCTTTCCGACCTGCGCGAAGGGAAGCTGACGCTGCCGCTGATCCTGAGCCTCGCGGACGCCACGTCCGAGGAGCGGGGCGCGGTGGAGACGGTCATGAGCGAGCGGGGATTCGTCTCCGTCCCGGCCACCGCGATCCTCGGCCTCGTGGAGAGAGTCGGTGGCCTCGAGAAGGCTCGTGGGGTTCTCGAAGCGCACGCGGGCCGGGCGCGGCAGCACGCCCTGTCGCTGCCGCCTGGCGACGCGCGGGACGCCCTCCTCCTCGCGGCCGAGTACGCCGCGAACCGACGCAAGTAGTTCCGTACGAAGGACTTCTGGCACAGCCTGGGCGGAGCCATCTCTGTTCGGCCCACCGGATCTTCTCCGAATTTCGTATGGCAATCGGCGCCCACCCGCCGAATCCTGGGCTCTACCAGCCGTATGCTCGCCTACAGCTCCGATCGAAATAAGGCGAAAGTCGATTTCAGCCTAAAAAATTCTGGAAATCCTCTTGATTTCGATCCGGGGCTGGCTTACCTTGGGTCCGCGATTCCAGGCGAGGTAAAAGCGATGAGCTTTCAGCGACTTCTCAGGTCTCTGCGGCCGGCGGCGGTGCGGACGCAAGCCGAGGTCACCCTCGAGGACGAGATCGCCCTCTATCGCCGGCGGGCCGAGATGGCGCTCCGGGAGGAGCGCTGGAACGACGCCCTCGTCTTCCTGGCGAAGATCCTCCGGTTGAACCCCTATGACGTCGCCGCGCGGATGGCGGTCGCCCAGACCTACCACCGCGGCCTCGAGGAGCCGACGAAGGCCATCCTGACGTACGAAAAGGTGATCGCCGCGGCGGGGTACGACGAGTCGAACCCCTACTGCGCCTCCGCTCGTGAGGGAATCCGTGAGCTCTCGACGTCGATGGAAGAGCCCCCGTTCGTCCTCAACGATCTCGTGACCGAGGAGGCCGAGCAGGAAGAGATCGGCGGCCTCCCCCAGACCATCGCCCTGTAACGGGCTCCCTTTCGCCCCCGGTCCCGGATCCTCGAGGCGTCGTCGTCGGCCCCCCAGCCCGGGTCGGCGACGACGCCGCTCCCTTTTCCGGGGGTCCTTCGAGGCGCATCCGCATCGTGGCGGGCCATTCCGGGGGCCGGGCAGAAGCGGCGACGAGGGGCGAGGCTCTCCTCGACGCCCGGACGGGGAAGCTCCGACCGCTCGACCCGGTCGGGTGATGGCTCACCCGGGGAAGGGACCCGGCACCGCGAATCGATGGGTTACCATTCGCCGTGCGCCACCCCGGTAGATCGGTCGTCGTGATCCCGTCCCGGATGGGCGCCCAGCGCTTCCCCGGAAAGCCCCTTCACCTCATTGCGGGCGTTCCGCTCGTCGTGCGCGTCCTGCGGCGCGCGATGGAATCGCGCCGGGCCGACGCCGTCCTCGTCGCGACGGACGACGAGCGGATCGCCGCCGCCGTCCGCGAGGCGGGCGGGACCGCGGTGCTGACGCCGTCCGAGCTCCCGTCGGGAACCGACCGGGTGCGGGCCGCCGTGGCGGGGACCGACGCGGAGATCGTCGTGAACGTGCAGGGCGACGAGCCGCTCATGGACCCCGAGAACGTCGACCGGGTCATCGCGCACCTGCTCGCGCACCCGGAGGTCCCGCTCGCCACCGTGGCGAAGCCGATCGACGACCCGGCCGCGATCGCGGACCCGAACGTCGTCAAGGTCGTCCGCGGCGACGACGGCCGCGCGCTCTACTTCTCGCGGAGCCCGATCCCGTTCCGGCGGAACGCGGAGCCGGGGCTCCCGACCTGGAAGCACCTCGGGCTCTACGGCTATCGCCGCGAGGCCCTCGAGACCTGGACGAGCCTCCCGCCCCACCCGCTCGAGCGGGCGGAGAGCCTCGAGCAGCTCCGCGCCCTGGCCGCGGGGCTCGTGATGACGGTCCTCCCCGCCGTCGGCGACTCGATCGGGGTCGACACGCCGGCGGACGCCGAGGCGGTCGAGCGGATCCTTCTGGAAGAGGCGGCGACCCGGGAGGCCGCCGGCGCGCGCGTGGAGAGAGAGGCGGGAGGGGAGCGATGAGCACGAAGTACGTTTTCGTCACCGGGGGGGTCGTGTCGGGCCTGGGCAAGGGGATCGCGGGGGCTTCCCTGGCGGCCCTGCTCGAGGCCCGCGGCTTCAAGGTCACTCTCCAGAAGCTCGACCCCTACCTCAACGTCGACCCCGGGACGATGTCTCCCTTCCAGCACGGCGAGGTCTTCGTCACCGACGACGGCGCCGAGACGGACCTCGACCTCGGACACTACGAGCGCTTCTCCTCCACGATCACCGGCAAGGCGAACAGCATCACCGCGGGGAGGATCTACCAGACCGTCATCGAGAAGGAGAGGCGGGGCGACTACCTCGGGAAGACCGTGCAGGTGATCCCCCACGTCACCGACGAGATCAAGGACTGCATTCGCCGCGTCTCGGCCGACAACGACGTCGTCATCGTCGAGATCGGCGGCACCGTCGGCGACATCGAGTCGCTCCCCTTCCTCGAGGCGATCCGCCAGTTCCGCAAGGACGTCGGCCGGGGCAACGCGATCAACCTCCACGTGACGCTCGTCCCCTACATCGCCGCCTCCGACGAGCTGAAGACGAAGCCGACCCAGCACTCCGTCAAGGAGCTCCTCTCCATCGGCATCCGCCCCGACATCCTCCTCTGCCGCGCCGACCGGGCGATCCCGGAGGAGATGAAGAAGAAGATCGCGCTCTTCTGCAACGTCGACGAGCCGGCCGTCATCACGGCGCGCGACGTCTCGACGATCTACGAGTGCCCGCTCGCCTTCGCGCGGGAAGGGCTCGACCAGATCGTCCTCGACTACCTCTCGCTCCCCCACTCCGAGCGCGACCTGACGAAGTGGGACCGGATCGTCAACCGCTGGAAGAACCCGGCGGGCGAGGTGAAGATCGCGATCGTCGGCAAGTACGTCGCGCTCGGCGACTCGTACAAGTCGCTCAACGAGGCGCTCCACCACGGCGGCATCGAGAACAACGTCAAGGTGCGCCTCGAGTACGTCGACTCCGAGGACCTCGAGACGACCGGCTACCCCGAGTCGCTCTCGCGCGCCGACGCCGTCCTCGTCCCGGGCGGCTTCGGGCGCCGCGGCATCGAGGGGATGCTCCGCGCCATCCGCTACGCCCGCGAGACGAAAGTGCCGTTCTTCGGCATCTGCCTCGGCATGCAGTGCGCCGTCATCGAGTTCGCGCGGAACGTCTGCGGCCTCGCGAACGCGAACTCCACCGAGTTCGACGCGAACGCCCCGCACAAGGTCATCTACAAGCTGCGCGACCTGATCGGGATCGAGGCGCTCGGCGGCACGATGCGGCTCGGCAAGTACCCGTGCGAGCTCGCCGAGGGGTCGACGGCGCGGCGCGCCTACGGCGAGCCGCTCATCTACGAGCGCCACCGCCACCGCTACGAGGTGAACCAGGAGTTCCTCCCGGCGCTCCGCGAGGCGGGGCTCGCCGTCACCGGCGTCTCGCCCGACCGGAAGTTCGTCGAGATGGTCGAGCTGCCGGACCACCCCTGGTTCCTCGGCTGCCAGTTCCACCCCGAGTTCAAGTCGAAGCCGACGGCCGCCCATCCCCTCTTCAAGGACTTCGTGAGGGCGGCGCGCGCCCATCAGGCGGCCCGAACCGAGGCGACCGCGCACCAGGCCGCCGCGCTCGAGCCCGGCATCGCCGTCCCGGCCCACCTCCCCGCCCCGAACGGCCGGACGGCGTGACGGCGGAGCCGATGTCGACTCCGCGCACGGTCGAGACTTCCCTCCGCTACGGCGACTGCGGGGCGCGCTGGGGGAACCTGGCCGCGCCCTCCGGCGCGTTCGCGGTCGGAGACGAGTTCGCCTTCGCCGGGGAGGAGGGGCGCCGCGTCGTCCGCCGCGTCCTCCCCTTCCCGACCGACCCCGCGAAGCGGCTCGTCCATTACGAGGCCGCGCCGGACTGAGGACCGCCTCGTACGCCGGCGCCGCGTGCCGCGTCGCAATGCGCGCCCGCACGTCCGCGCCGGATGCCTCCGGCCGGAGGTCGCGGTAGAGTGCTCCCGACCATGGAGCTCTTCCCGATCGACGACGCCGAGATGCTGTTCATCTCTCCGGTCATCGACGACTGGAGCCCGGTCCTCGCCCGGAGGATCGGCTGCGTGATCGACCTCGACGGCGAGGTGGACCACGGCGTCCCGACCCTTCCGAACCACATGCTCTACGTCTACTTCCCGATCTTCGACGAGGACCTCCCCGACCTGGCGAGGCTCGACGCCGTCGCCACGCTCGGGACGCGGCTCCTCGAGAGCGGGCAGAGAGTGCTCTCGCACTGCGGCATGGGCTTCAACCGTTCCGCGCTCGTCGCCGGGCTGATCCTCGTGCGGCGCGGGATGAAGGGCGCCGACGCCGTCGCCCGCATCCGCAGCCGTCGCCCCGGCGCCCTCTTCAACGAGACCTTCGCCGCCTACCTCGAAAGCCTCTGAAGACGAGGCGGGGGGGGTCAGGTCTACCATCTACACTCTGCGGGGCCCCGCAGAGTGTAGATGGTAGACCTGACCCCCTCCTTCCGTGACCCCCTCCTTCCGCCCTCGTTCCGTGAAGTCGGGGCGGAGGCCCATCGGCGGGCCGTTCGTCCCTGCTACTTCCCGGGGGAAGGAGCCGCGGGGCGCGGCTCGCTCGACGGCGGGACGATCCCCTTCATCCGCATGTAGGTGACCATGTTCCCGTAGTGCTCCCACGTGTGGCCGATGGCGAGGCCGACGACGGCGAACTTGTTCGTGTCCATGCCGAAGAGCTTCACGGGGGCGGCCACGGCGGCGTCGCCGAGGGCGAACGCGCGGTCCATGTACGCGAAGGAGTCCTCGAGCGCCGCGACGAGCTCGGCCTTCGACTTCTTCGTCTTCTCGGCCTCCGGAGCGGGCGGCGTCTCGCCGAGGACGGGGCCGGCCATCATGTACGTCGAGTCGGCGAGGTGGCCGACGAACTGTCCGAACGTCTTCACCTCGGGCGTCGCCTGGAAGCCGTAGCTCTCTTCCGGCATCTTCTTCGCGGCGCGGACGGTGATGTCCTTGACGCGGTTCCACGCGACCTTCAGGCCGGTCATCGCCGGGTCGGAGGCGGGGGCCGCGGGAGCCGCTGCCGGCAGCTTCTCCTGGGCGAGGATGGGCGAAGCGGCGGCGCAAAGGAGCAACGCGAGAACGGTCCTCTTCATGGGGCCTCCTTCTTCTGTCGGGCGGCCGGCGGAGATTAGCATCGGGTGGTGAGCGCGACGACGGGCCCGTGGGTCCACCGCGAGGAGAAGGTCGGCGAGATTCGACTGCACTGGGTCGAGGCGGGCGAGGGGCCGCTCATCCTCCTCCTTCACGGCTTCCCCGAGCACTGGCTGGCGTGGCGCAGGCAGCTCCCGGCGCTCGCAGCGGCCGGCTTCCGCGCCGTCGCCCCCGACCTGCGCGGCTACAACCTCTCGGAGAAGCCGAAGGGCGTCTCGAGCTACCGGATGGAGAAGCTCGCGGGCGACGTCGCGAGCCTGGTCCGCCACCTCGGATACGAAACGACGCTGCTCGTCGGCCACGACTGGGGCGGGGCGATCGCCTGGTGCGTCCCGGCGCTCCATCCCGGCCTCGTCGAGAGGCTCGCGATCCTGAACGCCCCTCACCCGATCGTGATGAAGCGGAAGCTCGCGACGATCGCCCAGGCGCGGCGGTCGTCGTACATGCTCTTCTTCCAGCTCCCCTGGCTCCCCGAGCGGTCGCTGACCCGTCACCGGGCGAGCTTCATCCGGATGATGCTCCGCCGCGACCCCGCGACGCCGGCGGCCTTCACGCCCGAGGAGATCGAGGCGTACCGCGAGGCGTTCCTGCGGCCGGGGGCCGCGACCGCGGCGGTCAACTACTACCGTGCCGCGTTCCGCCCGGGGACGCGCGTCCCCGGGCTCCGCCGCTCTCTCGAGAAGGTCCCGGCTCTCGTGCTCTGGGGCGAGGGAGACCGCTACCTCGGCCCGGAGCTCCTCGACGGCCTGGATGACCTCGTCCCCGACCTGCGCCTCGTGAGGATTCCCAACGCCAGCCACTGGCTCCCCGCCGATGCGGCCGACCTCGTGACCGCCGAGCTCGTCTCGTTCTTCAGGAGCTGACCGGACGCAAGGGAGGGGGTCAGGTCTACCATCTACACTCTACGGAGCCCGTAGAGCGTTGAGTGTCGGCCTGCCCCCCCTGCTCACGGAGCTCGTCTCGACTCTCGGGCGCCGCGTGCCTCAGAGGAGCTTCTGCGCCGCGGCCGCGACGGCTTCGGCCGTCAGGCCCAGCTTCTCGTAGAGCGTCTGATACGGCGCCGAGGCGCCGAAACGATCGAGGCCGACCACGGCCCCGTCGAGGCCGACGATCCCGCCCCAGGTGAGCGTCGCACCCGCCTCCACGGCGACGCGCGCGCGGCAGGCGCGCGGCAGGACGCTCTCGCGCCAGGCTTCGTCCTGCGAAAGGAAGAGCTCGATGGAGGGCATCGAGACGACCCGCGTGGGAATCCCGCTGGCCGCGAGGAGCTTCTGCGCGGCAAGGGCGAGGTGGAGCTCGGAGCCGGAGCCGATCAGGATCGCGCGGAAGCCGTCCGCGTCCGCGACGACGTAGCCGCCCCTCAGCGCCCCGTCGTTCGGCGGGAGGACCGGGAGGCCCTGGCGCGTGAGCGCGAGCGCCGTCGGGCCGTGCGTCCGCGAGAGGGCGACGCGCCAGCCGGCGGCCGTCTCGTTCGCGTCGGCCGGCCGGTAGACGACGAGCCCGGGCGTCGCCCGGAGGGAGGCGAGCTGCTCGATCGGCTGGTGGGTCGGGCCGTCCTCGCCGAGGCCGATCGAGTCGTGCGTGAAGACGTAGACGACCGGCTGCTCCATGAGCGAGGCGAGGCGGATCGCCCCCTTCATGTAGTCGGCGAAGACGAGGAACGTCCCGCCGAAGGGGCGGAAGCCGTGAAGGGCGAGGCCGTTCAGGATCGCCCCCATCCCGTGCTCGCGGATGCCGAAGCGGAGGTACGAGCCGGCGTACTCCGCCGGCTTCACGTCGAGCGCGGTCTTCGCGCGCGTGTTGTTCGACGGCGTCAGGTCGGCCGAGCCGCCGACGAGGGTGGGGATCGCCGGGACGAGCGCGTCGAGGACGGCACCCGAGGCCTGGCGCGTGGCGAGCGGCTTCTCGGCCGGGAAGGCCGGGAGCTTCGCCCCCCAGCCATCGGGGAGCTTCCCGTCGAGGAAGAGGTCGAGCTCCTTCGCGAGATCCGGGTGCGCCGTACGGTACGCCGCGAGGCGCGCGTTCCAGTCGGCTTCGGCCTTCGCGCCCCGTGCGGCCGCGTCCCCGAAGAGGTCGCGGACCTCTTCGGGGACGAGGAACTGCGCGTCCACCGGCCAGCCGAGCTTCTCTTTCGTCAAGCGGATCTCGTCGGCCCCGAGCGGCTCGCCGTGGGCCTTCGAGGTGTCCTGCCGGTTCGGGCTGCCGAAGCCGATGTGCGTCCGGCAGGCGATGAGGGAGGGCCTTGCGCCCTCGGCCTTGGCGGCCGCGATCGCGGCCGTGACGGCGTCGGGGTCGTGGCCGTCGACGCGCGCCACGTGCCAGCCGTAGGCGGCGAAGCGGGCCGGGACGTCTTCCGAGAAGGAGAGCGACGTCGGGCCGTCGATCGAGATGCCGTTGTCGTCGTAGAGGACGACGAGCCTGCCGAGGCCGAGGTGCGCGGCGAGCGCGCACGCCTCGTGCGAGACCCCTTCCATCAGGTCGCCGTCGCTCGCGATCGCGTACGTGAAGTGGTCGACGATCTCGTGGCCCGGGCGATTGAAGCGGGCCGCGAGCATCCGCTCGGCGAGGGCGAGGCCGACGGCCGTGGAGACCCCCTGCCCGAGCGGGCCGGTCGTCACCTCGACGCCGGGCGTCAGGCCGTGCTCCGGGTGACCCGGCGTGCGGCTCCCCCACTGGCGGAACGACTTCAGATCGTCGAGGGCGAGGTCGTAGCCCGAGAGGTGGAGGAGACCGTAGAGGAGCATCGAGCCGTGCCCGGCCGAGAGGACGAAGCGGTCGCGGTCGAGCCAGGACGGGCCCTTCGGGCTGAACTTCAGGAACTCCGTGAAGAGGACGGTCGCCACGTCGGCCATTCCCATCGGCATCCCGGGGTGCCCGGAGTTCGCCTTCTGGACGCCGTCCATCGCGAGCGTCCGGAGGGTGTTCGCCGCGAGGCGGCGGAGGGCGTCAGGGCTCATGGTCACTCCTTCGCGTCCGGTCGTCGCGCGGCTCCCCCGGGCGGGGCCATCGCGGGGAGGGCGACCGGCGGATCGTACATGGAGGCGGGGCCGGGCTACGATCGGGGGGATGGCCGTCCACGCCTCCATCACCCCCTACCTCTCCGCCGGCGACCGCTGCCGGCCCGTCTTCTTCGCCGGGCCGTGCGTCATCGAATCTCGCGCCCACACGCTGAAGATGGCGAAGGCGATCCAGGGCGTCTTCGAGGCCGCGGGCGTCGCCGACCGGCTCGTCTTCAAGGCGTCGTTCGACAAGGCGAACCGCTCCGCGGGCGACTCCTTCCGCGGCCCCGGGATCGAGAAGGGGCTCGACGTCCTCTCGGCCGTGAAGGAGAGGCTCGACCTCCCGATCCTGACGGACGTCCACGAAGCCGAGCAGTGCGAGCTCGCCGCCGAGGTCGCCGACGTCCTCCAGGTCCCGGCGTTCCTCAGCCGTCAGACCGACCTCCTCGTCGCGGCCGCGCGGACGAAACGCGCCGTGAACGTGAAGAAGGGGCAGTTCCTCGCCCCCGACGACTGCGCGCAGATCGTCGCGAAGGTGCGCGGCGCCGGGAACCCGAACGTCCTGCTGACCGAACGCGGGTCGACGTTCGGATACCACAACCTCGTCGTCGACTTCCGCTCCCTCCCGATGATGCGGGCGCTGGGCGCCCCGGTGATCTACGACGCGACGCACTCCCTCCAGCTCCCGGGCGGCCTCGGGAAGGAGACGGGCGGCGCCCGGCAGTACGCTCCCGCGCTCGCGCGCGCCGCCGCCGCCGTCGGCGTCGACGGCTACTTCCTCGAGGTGCACGACGACCCGGCGAACGCGAAGTCCGACCGGGCGACTCAGCTTCCGCTCGCCGACCTCCCGAAGTTCCTCTTCGACCTCCTGAAGTTCGACGCGCTCCGCCGGGAGACGGAGGGCTGAGCCGTGCGCCCGCGCCGCGCGGCCGTCCTCTCCCTCGCCGTCGCGCTTCTTGCGCTCGCACCGGCCGCGCCCGCGGCGGAGGTCCTCCTCCACGCGGTGACCTTCCCCGAAGGGGTTCGCGTCGACGTCCCCTTCGCCGGCACCGGCCGCGCCCCCGCGGGCGCGACGCTCGAGGCCGAGGTCCGCTTCGAAGGGACCCGGACCCGCATCGCCCTCTCCTGGAAGCGGATGAAGCCGGCGATCCTGTTTGGCGGCGACCTGACCTCGTACGTCCTCTGGGCCGTCGCGCCGGACGGCGCCGTCGAGAACCTCGGCGAGCTCTTCACTCGCGAAGCGAAGGGGGGCGCCGACTACTCGACCGGCCGGAGGAGCTTCGGCCTGCTCGTCACGGCCGAGCCCGACCCCGGCGTCGCGCGCCCCTCCGAGATCGTCGTCTTCACCGGAGAGGCCCCGAGGCCGGAGAGGGCCCCGAGCGAGCCGTTCGCGCTCTCCCGGCTCTCGACCGAGCCGAAGCCGGCGACTCCCTCGATCTCGACGGCCGAGTGGGCGGGCGGGGAGCCGCTCGAGCTCCTCCAGGCACGGGCCGTCCTCGCCAGGGCGGAGCGAATGAAGGAGGGCGACCCCGACCAGCGCACGGTCCGCGAGGCCCGTTTCGCCCTCGCCCAGGCCGAGGCCGCCCCTCGCGACGGTCGTTCCGCGCCTCCCCTCGCGCAAGCCCGGCAGGCCACGGCGCTCGCCTCCGAGGCGATCCGAGAGGTCGAGAGACGGCGTGCCGCCGAAGAATCCGCCCGGCTCGAGGCCGAGGAGCGGGCGAAGGAGGCGGCCCGGAAGGCTCGTGCCGAGGACGAGGCCGAGCGCCGGCGCCAGGCGGAGGCGGCGCTGGCCGAGATCGAGGAGCTCCGCCGGAACGCGGCCTCCGACCTGCAGCAGGCACGCCAGTCCTCCGCGGCCCTGGAGCTCGCACGGGCGCAGCTCGAGGAGGAGCGGGCGGCGCTGCGGGAGCGGCAGGCCGCTCTCGAGGAGGAGCGTGCGGCCCTCGCCGCGCGGCTCGAGGGCGCGCTCGGGAAGGTGGCGCCGACGGCACGGACGGAGCGCGGCCTCGTCGTGAGCCTCTCCGGGGCGTCCTTCGAGAACGGGCGGTCGGCGCTCACGCCGGTCGCGCGGGTCACGATCGGGAAGCTCTCGGGGGTCCTCCTGATGAGCCCCGGCCTGAACGTCCGGGTCGAAGGACATACCGACTCCGGTGGCAGCGCGGCCGCGAACCGGAAGCTCTCGTCGGACCGCGCTCGCATCGTCGCCGACCTCCTGCGCGAGCAGGGGATCGACGGCGCGCGCCTCGCGTTCGAGGGCTACGGGTCGGACCGGCCCGTCGCGCCGAACACGACC
>ERZ795054.4049-NODE-4049-length-11025-cov-3.565634_pt1 | contig 11025 bp, 14 predicted proteins | sample MGYA00375138_ERZ795054 | MGnify/ENA primary metagenome ERZ795054 (study PRJEB30183, sample SAMN05720215) | anaerobic digester metagenome | isolation source: active sludge of municipal wastewater-treating anaerobic digesters | place: USA | collected 2014-12-23 ...
GTTATGTTAGCGTCTAAAGATAGGCATTTTTTAAATATTTTGAAGAAAACAGATATTAATGTTGTAGATGGCAGGGGATTGGCTTGGGCAATCGGAAAAAGACTAAAAAAATGGGTTGAAGTGATTCCGGGAAGTGATTTTATGGATGATTTGTGTAAAATTGCGGAAGATAACGAATATTCTGTATATTTTTTGGGAGGATGGAATAATAGAGCCAAAAAAAGTGCTATGTTTTTTAAGAAAAAATATCCAAAATTAAAAATTGCTGGATATTATAGTGGAAAGTCTGTTGGTCAAGATGATAAGATTTTAGAAAAAATAGGTAGAAAGAGAGTTGATATTTTGTTTGTAGCTTATGGAATGAAGGCTCAGGAAGAATGGATTGAGAGAAATTTGCGAAATTTAAATGTAGGGATAGTTATGGGGGTTGGTAGAAGCTTTGATTATTATAGTGGTGATCTTAAAAGAGCATCTAAGGTACTGAGAAAATTAGGCTTAGAGTGGTTATTTTCTTTAGTTATGGAACCGAAGAGGTTAAAGAGACAATTGGAATTGCCTAAATTTGTCCTAAAAGTTTTATTTCAAGCTCCAAATCAAGGTTAAGTTCTTTTTTTGCCTTATCTTGGATTAAATTTATTAGACTATAATAATCTCTGGCAGTGGCTTGGCCGATGTTTTCTATGAAATTGGCATGTTTTTCAGATATTTTGGCATCACCGATAGATAAGCCTTTGAGTTTTAATTTTTTATCGATGATTTCTCCGACCGATTGATCGCCAATGTTTTTAAAGATACACCCTAGAGAATTCATTGGTTGGGAGAGAGATTTTTTGGCAATAATTTCTTGATAGATTTTTTTGGCGGCAACGACATCACCCTTTTTTAATTGTAAAATTGCCGATAATATTATAGGATTGTTATGTTTTCCATATTCAACACTTTTAATTATGGATGAAAAAAGACATTTTGGACCATGAATGTTGCCGGCAATGGCTCCTCCGAGAGTAGAGGGAATATAGGCGAAAGTTTCTAGTCCGACCAAGCCATGTTTCAAAGAAAACTCGATAAGATGGGCTAATTGTGTACCTGATTCAGCATAAATTTGATCATTTTTTAAAATTTTTATCTTGTTGGTAGAGTTTATCAAGACATAATCTTTTAAACCTTTGTCTGATATCAAAACATTGGAACCATTGCCTAAAATTGTTATTTTTTTGTTTTTTAGCTCTTCTAAGACGGCCTTAAATTGACGATAAGAGGTGATTTCGATACAGAACTCGGCTGGACCACCGATTTTGACGGTGGTGAAAGGAGCAAGACTAACATTTCTTTTATATTCCATAAATAATGATAACATAGACAGATTTAGGTTCAATAGTAATATAGAAAAATAATATGGGAGAAAATGTGGATAAGTGGATGATTTTTACGCTAACCTATAATTTTAATTGTGATATTATTAATGTATGATACTTGGAATTGATCCTGGATTAGCGAACACCGGGTGGTCGGTTGTGGAGGGGGAAAAGTTAGTAGATTATGGTTGTATCGAAACTAGTGACAAATTGAATAAAATCGAAAGGCTTGGGATGATTAGTGATTCTTTGGAGAAAATTATTGAAGATTACAAAATCAAAACAATGGCTTTGGAAAATTTATTTTTTGCAAAAAATGTTAGATCGGCAATGAAGGTGGCTGAGGCAATTGGAGTAATAAAGGTTTTGGGGTGTAGGTGTGGAATCGAGGTTTTTGAATATACACCATTACAAATTAAGTCAACTTTGGTTGGATATGGCAGGGCAGAAAAATCACAAGTGGAAATGATGGTCAGAAATGCTTTGAATTTGAAAAAAAATATTAAACCATCACATGCGGCTGATGCGGTGGCGGTAGCGTTAACTCATTTATATGTGAGCCATGTATAATTGGGTATGATTGCCAGTTTAATTGGAAGAGTAGAAAAAGTAGGAGGAAATCAAGTTGAAATAATGGTTGACGGAGTTGGTTATTTGGTAAGTATAGGCGAAAAATTGATTAAGAAAGTAGATGATGGTAATGAAATGAAGCTTTTTACCTATATGGCAGTATCCGAAAACGATATTTCTTTGTTTGGTTTTGAAAGTAGAGACGAGGTTAATTTGTTTAAGATGCTAATTTCTGTTTCTGGTGTTGGTCCAAAAACAGGAGCTCAAATTTTGGGAAAGACGGAAACCGAAAAAATAATCAAAGCTATTGCTAATGCTGATGTTAATTTTTTTGAAGATATTAAAGGGATAGGCAAAAAGACCGCTCAAAGAATTATTATTGATTTAAAATCTAAGTTGGGGAGCTTGAAAGAATTGGATTTAAGAGGGGAAGAAGAAACAACAGAAGATGATTTGTATTTGAGTTTAAAGCAATTGGGTTTTGATAAAAAGGAAATAGAGAAAGTAATGAAGAAATTACCAAAAGATATTTTAATTATTGAGGAGAGATTGTCATGGTGTCTACAAAATCTTTGAGACCACAAAATTTGGATGAGTTTATTGGACAAGAGGGTGTCAAAAAACAATTACATATTTTTTTAAAGGCGGCAAAAAACAGGGGTGAATCTTTGGATCATATTTTGTTTTATGGTCCGCCGGGATTGGGAAAGACAACTTTGGCGATGTTGATAGCCAAGGAAATGGTTTCTAACATAAAAATAACTTCTGGCCCAGCTTTGACGAGGGCGGGGGATTTGGCGTCGATTCTAACGGCTTTAAAGAAGGGTGATATTTTGTTTATTGATGAAATACATCGATTAAACAAAAGTGTTGAAGAGGCGTTATATAGTGCAATGGAAGATTATGTTTTGGATATTATTTTGGGAAAAGGCCCAGGAGCAAGAACGGTAAGGTTAAATTTACAAAAATTTACAGTAGTAGGAGCGACGACTAGAATTGGTTTAATTTCAGGACCACTTAGGGATAGATTTGGATATATTCAACAATTAGATTTTTATGACGATGAAAGTTTACAGGAAATAGTTTTGAGAACCGCGGAAGTTTTAAAAGTAAAAGTTGAAAATAAAGCGGCGATGGAAATTGGTAGACGGGCCAGAGGAACTCCTAGATTGGCAATTCGATTGTTAAAGCGGATTAGAGATTATGCTCAGGTAAAAAGTGACGGATTGATTACTATGAAAGAAACAGAAGAAGCGCTGAAGATGCTTGGTGTTGACACTTTAGGTTTAAATGAGGCAGATAGGAAGTATTTAGATGTGGTCAAAAAATATTATAATGGTGGACCGGTGGGAGTAGAGAATATTGCGGCGGCTTTAACGGAAGATGTGGGAACAATTACAGAAGTTTATGAACCTTATTTGATGAAAAAAGGATTGATCAAAAGAACAAATCGGGGCAGGATTTTGGTAAAGTAAAAAATTATTCGCTTTGTATACCCAAAAGCCAAAGTACAGCTTCTTTGCGATAGCGACGATCACCGCGAGCATTGATACGAATGGCGGGCAATTTTCCTCTTTTACCCCAGCGTTTGATGGTAAGTTTAGAAACTCGAAGAAGATCGGCGACTTCACTTACAGTTAATAAATCGGGCAGATTATCAATGGATACTCCATTGATTTTCTTTTGTTTCACAAGGTTATCTTGTGATTGAATTTGATCAGTCATTTGGTGGCTCCTCTTATATCAAAGTAATGTTTAACTATAAACAGTAAAACATAAATGATATTAGTATGTCAAGATATCAAACAAGAAAAAATAAAAGATAAATGAAAATTATTTAATTGAGGCGATTAAAATCATCTTCGAGACGGACAATGTCATTTTCGTCAGATGGATGTTGAGGGTTAGTGTGTATCCATATTTCAGCTACAAGACCGTAATTTTCTAGTCCGCAAAGACGATGGGGAGTGTTGATTGGAATTTCAATTTCTTCATTTTCGTTAAGAATATATTCATTTTTATCTAGAACGACCTTTACAGGGCCTTTTATAATATGCCATTTTTCATTACGTCGATTATGTAATTGAAGAGATAATTTTTTGTTGGCATTTACCAATAATATTTTTGGGTTTATATTTTCTTTTTCTTTATGATTTGGAAAAAATAGTGATAAAAAAATATCTAATGATGATTGGTCTATTTGCCAGAAAGCGCCCCAAGGTCGATTTAAATCTTGTGAATTAATTTTTAAATTATTTTGTTTTAACCACGATAAGGTATTCATAATCATAGTAGTCTATTATATAATAAAAATATGAAACCTGTAATCATGTGTGGAGGAATAGGAACAAAAATGTGGCCGTTAAGTCGCCAAAAAATGCCTAAGCAATTTTTGCCGCTAATTAACGGTAAGTCAATTTTTCAGTTGAATTGGGAGGCTTTGAGAAAGAAATTTGAAGCAAGTGATATTTATTTACAAACTAATGAATATCAAGCAAAGATTGCCAAGGAACAAGTACCAGAAATTATTAATGAAAATATTTTTATTGAACCTGAAATGAGAAACCAGGGGCCGGCAACTGGTTTTTGTGCGGCGATGTTGTTTAAAAAATTTCCTGATGAGCCGTTTATGTTAGTTCAAGCAGATGTTTTAAGAAATCCTGATGAAAAGTTTTTGGAAATGATAGAAAAATTTGATGAATTGATTAGAAAGGAAGGAAAGCTAATAACTGGTGGAATAAGACCAAAAAGGGGAATTGCAGGAATTGACTTTATGATTCCAGGGGAAAAAATTGAAGGAACGGGTGATTTAAATGTTTTTAAAATGAAGAAATTAGTGATGAGAGATGATCCGGAAAGGGACGAAGGTGCAGTGGAAGGGGGAACTGTTTTCGGACATGCTAATCATTATGCTTGGACACCAAGATTAATGTTAGAAGCTTTTAAAAGAAGAGCACCAGAATGGTATGAACCGTTAATGAATATTATTAATGGGGCAGATATCGCAACAGAGTATGCCAAAATGCCAAAGGATCCCATTGAAGTTCGGGTAACAAAATATGAAATGGATGATGGGATAGTGGTGGAGTGTCCATTTGAGTGGGTTGATTTGGGAACATGGGAATCTTTGGAAGAATATCTGAGAAAAAAAGAAATATATAATCCAAAAAATGTATTTGAAGTTGGAGGTAAAGATAATTTTGTTTTGAGTGAAAAATTTGTTGCGGTTGTTGGTTTGGATGATGTTCAAATAATAGAAACCAAGGACGCAATATTAGTGGTTAAGAAAGATCAGAGTGGGAAAGTGGGTGAGGTAGTAGATTTTTTGAAGACAAAAAATCTGGATTTAGTTTGATGATCCATGATATACTTGAGAAACAATTAATAGTTATTTTTTAATTAAAGGAAAAATTATGTCAAAAATATTAGTTTGCGGAGGAGCAGGTTTTATAGGGAGTAATCTATGTAATATAATGGCAGCAAAGGGACATGATGTAACTGCATTTGATAATTTATATTTAGGCTGGAAAGAAAATTTAAATAGTAATGTTAAATTTGTTGAAGGTGCAGTTCAAGATAGAGCAAAATTGGAATTAGCCGGAAAAGATTTTGATTATATTGTCAATTTATCTGGTTCGTCATCGGCTCCTATGTTTGAGGATGATTTACGAAATGCGATGGATAATAATATCATGGGTCATTTGGATGTGTTGGATTTTGCCAGAGATATAGGCGCAAAAAAGGTTTTATTTGCATCAACTAGTTCAATTTATGGAAATAATCCAGTGCCATTAACAGAAGACCAATTTGTGGTGCCACCAAATTTTTATGCGGTGACTAAGCATGCGATGGAGGAAACTTCGATTGTGTATTCTAAAAAATATAATTTAGAGATCATTGCTTTTAGGTTTATGAGTGTTTATGGTTTAAATGAAGGTCATAAAAAGAAGTTTGCCAATGTTCTATCTCAATTTATTTGGGAAATGGCATGTGGTAGACCGGCAATTTTATATGGAGATGGAACCCAAGAGAGAGATTTTACAAATGTAAAAGATATTGTGCAAGGGATTGAATTAGCTATGATGACAGAAAAGAAATATGGTTTTAATGTGTTTAATATTGGGACAGCAACTGCAGTTAATTTGGTTGAATTGGTAGGTAAAATTAATAAAGTAATGAATTTAAATATTGCACCAAAATTAATAGAAAATCCGGTTAAATCAGGATATATCAAAACTCAATTGGCGGGTATAGAGAAAATTTCAAGTGAATTGGGATACAAACCATCGGTTTCACTTGAGGATGGAATTAAAGAGATTGTCGATAATTTAGATCCCCAAAAAATACCATTGATGCAAGAATAATTTAGTACTATTGATACTTAGGATCGAGTTTATTATAGAGCTCTTTGATTTCTTGGGCTTTTTGAGTGGTGGTAACCAAAATTGCGTCTGGAGTATCAATAACTATAATATTTTCTAGACCTAAAGTGGCAATTAATTTTTTATCTCCAATAATTAAACAATTTTTGCTTTCATGATCAATATGATTGCCTTTGACAATCATATTTGTTTTTTCTTTTTTTGATAAAAGATCATATAGGGCACCCCAATTACCAATGTCGCTCCAACCAAGGTCAACCGGGATAACAAGGGCTTTCATGTCTGGTTGTTTGACGACAGAATCGGCTAATTGTTCTTTAACCAAAGTTTCATAAAGAGCTTTTATTGATTCAAAACTACCGTTATTTTTTATTAATTCATTAATTTGTAATAGGGTTGTGTGCATTTCTGGACGATATTTTTTTATCCAATCCATTAGGGTTTGAGCGTGAGAAAAATAATTGGCACTATTCCAGAGATAACCCCAAGTAGAAACATATTTTTTAGCGGTTTCTAAATCTGGTTTTTCGACGAAAGAATCGATATTGTAGACTTTTTCACCTTCTATTTCTTCGAATTCTGTTCCCATTTTTATATAACCAAGTCCTATTTCTGGAGCAGTAGGAGTGATACCTAAAGTAACTAATCTGTCTTTATATTTATCAATGGTGGCAAAACAAGCCAAATTGGCTTTGGCAAAAGCATCTTCGGCTTGAATAACGTGATCTGAAGGAAGAGTTGTAAAAATTGCATCGGAATCAATTCTAAGTAGGTGCATGGCAATAAAACCATGAGCGGCTGTAGTATTTCTGGCACTTGGTTCAATAATGCAATTATCTTTGGGAAGTTCAGCTAATTGTTTTAAAATTTCATCCTTATATTCTGGGGTGGCAGATATATAGATTTGTTCTACTGGAAGAAATTTCTTGACTCTTTCAAAAGTTTCCTGAAGCAAAGTTTTTTCTGAAGTAAAATTGACAAGTTGTTTTGGTTTGTTTTTTCGGCTTAATGGCCAAAGGCGGGTGCCTGAACCACCCGCCATGATTACGGCATAATGCATATTAATTATTTTAGCATTATTTTAATTCCACTTGGGCACCGACGGCTTCTAATTTTGCTTTTGCATCATTAGCAGCTTCTTTTTTCATAGTGCCGAGATCGGCGGGACAAGCGTCAACGAGATCCTTAGCTTCTTTCAAACCTAATTCTGGTTTGAATTCACGAATGGCTTTAATGACGGCGATTTTGTTGGCACCGGCATTGGTCAAAACGATATCAAATTCGCTTTTTTCTTCGGCAGGTGCACCAGCGGGTGCGGCTCCGGCCCCAGCAGTGGCGGGGCTGGTGGCTGGCATAGCGGCCACCGCTTTGACGTCGAATTTTTCTTCAAGAGCTTTAACTAACTCTGAAAGCTCAAGAACGGATAATTTAGCAATATCTTCGATAATTGCTTCTAGTTTTTTGTCCATATTTTTTATTTTAAATTTATAATTATTAATTAATAATTTAAAATTCTTGATTATTTTTATTTTCGCTGGTCAATCTGCGGAGCAGGTTGAAGGCTCAATAAAAACAATCTGCGAATTTTTATTTTTCTGACATAGCTTTAAGGGTTAAAACTAACTGAGTTTGGTTATATTTACAGGCATAAAGTAGTCTTTGGAGGGGGTTAATCAAGTCACCAACCAATTGAGACATAAGAATTGATTTGGATGGTAAGTTCAAGAAAGCTTTAAGCTGATCAACGGTAAGGAGTTTTTCTTCGTAAATACCATATTTGAAGCTAGTAATATCTTTTTCTTTGTTGACTTTATCGATCTCTTTTAGAGGAGCGATTTCGTCGTCGTAACAGAAGGCGAGAGAAGTTGGTCCGGTTAAAGGTTGAGGTAATTCGATTCCAATTTCTTTTAAGGCACGGGTAATTAAGGTATTTTTAACCACCTCCATTTTACCGCCAGTTTCTTTAACTTTTGCTCTAAGTTTGGCAATATCTCCAGCATTTAAACCTTGATATTGGACTAAGGCAACAGATTTAGATTTTTTTAGATTTTCAAGTACTGTTGATACTTTTTCAATTTTTTTTATATTTGGCATAGTCAAAAAAAATCCCCACACCGAAGTAAGGGGATACAAGTAAATGTTATTCCTCGGTGGGATTTATTTTTGTACCCACTGTCTTCGGTAGAATGTGATATTATATCATATAGAGGTTATTTGCAAGGTAGATGTTTATGAAAATATATTTTGTTGCTTCTCCGACCGTAGTGACCAAGAATGCAGCTCTGTTTAAGAGAATTTATCAGATATTGGCCAAGAGAGACAAAATTGTAGATGATTCGGTTTTGAAATGGGCTGAAGAAGGTTTTAGTAGTAGTCCTGGTTATATGAGTGCTGTGGAAAAAATTAAAAAAGTAGATGTGGTGGTGGCCGAAGTTTCTGGTCATAGTATGTCAATGGGTTTTATTGTAGGTAAGGCTTTGGAATTAAATAAACCGGTGGTGGCTTTGTATAAAAAAGGAGAACAGAAACAATTTTTGAAATGGATGAAGAATAAAAAATTGATTTTGGCTCCATATGACAGTAAGGATATTGCAGTAATAATTGATGAGTCGCTTAGAAAATCGGAAAAATTGATGGATGTTAGGTTTAATTTTTTTGTTAGTCCTGGTATTTTGGCTTATTTGGATTGGGTGGCAAATAAGAGAATGATTCCTAGATCGGTTTTTTTGAGAAAGCTTATCGAGAGGGAGATTAAAAAGGACAAAGAGTATAAAATAGGTGATGACTAAAAAAAAGGTAATGGTTTTTGATTTTGATGGTACCCTGGTTAAGTCGGAATGGTATGTCAGATATGTTAGTCGAGATTATCTTAGTAAAGAAAATCTGAAGATTTTTAATAGGGAAGGTTTTCCGGGTTTGTTAGCACAAAAAAAGATTTCGATGTTTCAACTGTTAAATTTATTGAGAAAGGGGAGAAATGAATGGATAAAATATTTGGATAAATTTGAGGTTGTCGAGGAATTAAAGGATGTATTGTTGGAAATGAAAAAGAAGGGGTGGATTTTGGGGTTGTTGACATCAAATAAAATGAGAAATGTAAAAGCGGTTTTTGAGAAGTATAATTGGGATTTTTTTGATTTTTATTATTCCGGATTGGATATCTTTGGAAAAGACAAGGTAATTTTGAAAATGTTAAAAGATAAAGGTTTTGATAAAGAAGAGGTAATTTATGTGGGAGATGAGATAAGAGATGTTGAGGCATGCAATAAAATTGGAATAAAAATGATAGGGGTAACTTGGGGTTATAATTCCAAAAAGTCTTTGAAAAAAGCTGATTATTTAGTGGACACGCCTACAGATTTTCGAAAATTGGTTTTGAGTTTGAGCCAGTAAGGGGTTTGACGACAGAGAAATTTGGAGTCAGACTTATTTTTAAGTAAGTGCTTAACTAACTCTTCCAAAAAAACCTGATTTTGGGAACCTTTAATTAGAATGGTAGCATTTTGAGGAAAGGGGTAATCAAATAATTCCCAATAATATTTGTTGACTAGGGGACCAACACGAATGACGATATCGGCTGATTTTTTTGCTAGAGATAGAAGTTTTTGATGTTCTTCTTTAGTGGCCGATCCGAGTTCTCGCATATCACCCAAAACAGCGATCCGAGGTTTGGGGAAGGTTGATAAATATTTTAGAAATTCTTGAGCGGCGAGAGGGGAGGAATTGTAGGTACTATCGATGATAGTGGTGTTGTTTTTGCCGGTAAAAATACCAAAACGACCGGGAGGGTGAACATAGTTTTTGAAATTTGGAGTAACGCCAAAAATTTTGGCAACGATGGAAGCGGCACCAAACGTATCTTTATAACAGTCCGGCATGTTCTTAATTGTTTTTAATTGTTCTATTTTGATCAGGGTGGCTTGAGTGTTAATGTATTTAATTAGCTTTGGATTGACTATGGCAAAGCCGTTTTTGGGTAGGGAGTTGATAAGTTTAGCTTTTTCTTTCGCTATAGCCTCAAGATTGGGAAAATTTTGCAGATGAACAGGAGTAACGCTTAAAAAAATACCGATTTCTGGTTGTACAATTGTGAGCAGATAATCCATATTTTTTGGTGGTTTGATACTATCTATACCCATTTCGACTATTATGATGTCATAAATAGGCCAATTAACAATCAGCATCATTGGTGCTAATACCAAAATAATTGCCCAGTGGATAGGTGAATATCCGTTTAACTTAAGATTCAAAATGCTAAGAGGAATACCTGACTCTGAATTGTATCCGGAAATTACCTTAATTTTGTATTTTGGTCTTAAAGTAGTGACAATAGCTTCGATAGTAGACGTTTTTCCGGCCGATCCGGTAACGCCGATAATTTTTAATTTATGATTTAAAATTTTTAATTTAGCTATTTGGAGACGGGCAAAAAAACGAAGATAAGAGAGGACAAACATGGCTAGATGTTTTTGCATAAGAGTATTATATAATATCGGAATGGCGAAAATCAGAGTTAAGGTTTTAATGGGAGGTGGGGGAGATGAACATGATGTGTCGATAATGAGTGGAAATGAAGTGATGAGAAATTTGGATAAAAATAAATATGAAATAGTCGAGGAAAATCCAGATATTGTTTTTATTGCTTTGCATGGAAAATATGGTGAAGATGGTCAAATTCAAAAAGAATTTGAGAATAAGGGAATTAAATTTACAGGTAG
>ERZ795054.4054-NODE-4054-length-11016-cov-5.033482_pt1 | contig 11016 bp, 9 predicted proteins | sample MGYA00375138_ERZ795054 | MGnify/ENA primary metagenome ERZ795054 (study PRJEB30183, sample SAMN05720215) | anaerobic digester metagenome | isolation source: active sludge of municipal wastewater-treating anaerobic digesters | place: USA | collected 2014-12-23 ...
TCCATTGGTTGTTGAGGATGCCGGAAGGACCGCCGAGAAAACCGATGAGCTTGTTCTTGGGGTTGGCCTTCTTGAGGCCGTCGAGAAGGCCGGCGAGCACATTGTGTCCACCGGGGGCCTGTCCGCCCGAAAGGACCACGCCGACTTTGACGGATTTTTGTCTGAGGGCGGGGTTCTTCCCTTTGACGAACGACACCACCGGCAACCCGTAGGTCTTCGGAAAAAGGGAGCGGACGGTCTCCTGGTCGGCCACGCTGTGGGTGGCCTTGCCCAACCGGACCGACACCGAGGCCGGGCCGAGGCGCAACAGCGCGGGCAACACGGGCTCGAATTCGGCGCGCTCTTTTTGAAGTTCGGAAACTTTTAAAACCGTCATGGGGATCTCCGCTGGAAAGGGGGAGCCGGTGCCGGGGGCCGGGTAACAGGGAAAAAATTATTTCCGTCCCTGATCCCCGGCCCCCGATTCCGTTCCTAAGGTCGATTAAGCGATTGTGACTTCTTTGTCCAGGTAAACGTCCTGGATGGACTGCAGAAGGGCCGCGCCGTCCTTCATGGGCCGCTGGAAGGCTTTCCGTCCGGAGATGAGGCCCGTGCCGCCCGCGCGTTTGTTGATGACGGCGGTGGTGACCGCCTCGGCCAGGTCGGAGGCGCCTTTGCTCTCGCCGCCCGAATTGATGAGTCCGCAGCGGCCCATGTAGCAGTTCAACACCTGATACCGGGTGAGGTCGATGGGATGATCGCTGGAAAGGTCGGAGTAGACCTTGTCGTGCGTTTTGCCGAACTTGAGGGCCTTGTAGCCGCCGTTGTTGGTGGGAAGCTTCTGCTTGATGATGTCGGCCTGGATGGTGACGCCCAGATGGTTGGCCTGGCTGGAGAGGTCCGCCGAAGTGTGATAGTCCTTCTCCGCGGTCTTGAAGGCCGGGTTGCGCAGGTAGCACCACAACACGGTGGCCATGCCCAGTTCGTGTGCCATCTGGAAGGCCTGGCTCACCTCGATGATCTGCCGGGCGGATTCCGGGGAACCGAAATAGATGGTGGCCCCCACGGCGACGCAGCCCATGTCGCGCGCCTCTTTGACGGTGCCGAACATGATCTGGTCGTAGCGGTTGGGATAGCTGATGAACTCGTTGTGGTTGATCTTCGCCAGGAAGGGAATCTTATGGGCGTATTTGCGCGCCACGGACCCCAGCACCCCGAAGGTGGAAGCCACGGCATTGCAGCCGCCTTCGATGGCCAGCTTGACAATGTTCTCCGGGTCGAAATAGTCCGGGTTGGGGGAGAACGACGCCCCGGCGGAATGTTCGATGCCCTGGTCCACGGGGAGGATGGAGAGGTACCCCGTGCCGGCCAGCCGGCCCGTGCCGAACATGGCCTGCAAGCTGCGGAGCACCGGCGCGGGACGGTCGGAAAGCGCCCACACGCGGTCCACGAAATCCGGCCCCGGCAGATGCAGGTTCGCGGCCGGGACTTTGGCCTTGTACTTCAACAAATTTTCGGCGTCTTTGCCGAGAAGCTCAACGATTTTCTTGCTCATGGATTGGATGTTCTCCCGTTCTGATGTCGTGTTTTATGAGGACGCGGAAGCCTTGTTCGTCTTTCGACGGGCGGGCTTCAACGACTTCGACTGCGTCTCCTGGAAATGCCCGATGGCGCGGAACTTCTCATAGCGCTGGTCGAGCAATTTTTCCGGAGAAAGCGGCAGCAAATCTTCAAAGTGTTTTTTCAAGGCGGCCTTGAGGTTGGCCGCGGTCACGTCCGCGTCGCGGTGCGCGCCGCCCAGCGGTTCCGGCACGAGTTCGTCGATGATGCCCAGTTCCTTCAGGTCCGTCGCCGTGAGTTTCAGGGCCCGGGCGGCCTCCGGCGCCTTGGCCGCGTCGCGGTAGAGGATGGAGGCGCATCCTTCCGGCGAGATGACCGAATACCAGGCGTTCTCCAGCATGAGGAGCCGGTTCCCCACGCCGATGGCGAGCGCCCCGCCGGAACCGCCCTCGCCGATGATGCAGCAGACGATGGGCACGGGGATCTCGGCCATCTCCCTCAGGTTCTCGGCGATGGCCGTGGCCTGGCCGCGCTCCTCCGCCCCGATGCCGGGATAGGCCCCGGCGGTGTCGATGAAAGTAACGATGGGCAGGCTGAACCGGGCCGCCAGCCGCATGAGACGCAGGGCCTTGCGGTATCCCTCCGGGTGCGGCATGCCGAAATTCCGCGCCATGGAATCCTGCAGGGTGCGGCCCTTTTGATGGCCCACCACCAGGACGGGCATCTCGTCCAGGAACCCCACGCCGCCGACGATGGCCTTGTCCTCTGAAAAATGCCGGTCGCCGTGCAGTTCGTGGAATTCCCCGAAAATCTTCTCGATGTAGTCCAGGGAGTACGGCCGGCGCGGATGCCGCGCGATCTGGACGCGCTGCCACGGCGTGAGCCCGCCGTAGATCTCCTTCTTCAACTCTTCGCAGCGGTCCTGCAGGGCCCTGATCTCGTCGGTGATGCCGACCACGCCGTTCTGCTTGACGATGGCCTGCAGTTCCTGGATCTGCTGTTCCAGGTCCATCACCGGCTTCTCGAAATCGAACCCCTTGAAAACCGCTGTTTCCGTCGTCGTCATAATCGAGAGGGTGTGGGATTCGGGTCAAAAACTCCCGATGTAATTGACCACCACGATGCGTTCGGCCTTGCGGCTCGCCGCCCACAGGTCGCGGCCGGAGACGTCCACGGACACGCTGGGGGTGACGAAACAGCGCACCCCGGCGTTCATCCGGTTGGTGCGGGGTTTGCCGTGGACGTTGTCCAGTTCGAAGACCACGCCCAGGAAGTTCTCGTAGACGTAGTTGACCCCGGCGAAGGCGTAAATCCTGTCGTCGGAAAAATCATAGATGTTGGCGCCGCCGGTCAGCGTGAGGCCGGGCGTGAAGACCTCCTCGCCGCCCACCAGGTAGAGCCCCTTCTCCCGCTGCAGGTATTTGTCGGTGGAGTGATCGTAGAAATAGCCCTGGCCGTCGTAGCCCAGCGCCAGCGCCGGCAGATACCGTTTTCCGTCGAAGAGGCGGAACTTGGCGTTGAGCGTGGGCGGGTTGAGGTCCACGGTGTCGGCCCCGATGAATTTTTCCGCGTCCAGTCCGAACCCCACGTTGAGCCGGGGAAAGACCCCGAAGGTGCCTTTGGTGAGCACCCCGCCGCCGGAATAAAGCCGGAAACCCAGGTTGTAGCCGTAATGGTCCACGATCTCGGCGGTGGGGGTGTCCACCAGCCATGTGACGAGTCCGGACTCCGCGCGGAGCGGCAGCGCGGCGAAAACGAAGACGCCGGCCGCCGCCAGCGCGGCCAAAGAGAAACGGCGTTTCATGTTCTGTTTTCGCATGTCATCCCCCTCAACGGGCCGGCGGAAGGCTTTCCAGAAAAGACTGCACCGCGTTCTTGACGGAGGCGTCCTGTTCCTTCTCCGCGAGCTTCTTCAACGGTCCGGCCAGGGACGGGTCTTTCATGGCCGCCAGGGCCCGCACGGCCTGCAGACGGACGCGCCGGTCCATCGTCCCGTCTTGCAGAACCTCCAGCGCCGCGGAACGGCCGGCCGGATTCCCCTGCAACGCCAGCGCCTGGGCCGAAGCCATCTTGAGTTCGGGGGACGACGTCTTCTTCTTCAGCATTTTTTTCAGGTCCGACGCGGACGCGGTGTCCTTCATCTTCCCCAAAGAATGGATGGCCGCCGCCTGGAGCTGGGCGTCCTTGTCGTCGATGTACGGCCGCACGGCGGGGGCGGCCGAAACGTCGCCGATGTCCCCCAGGGCCTGGATCACGGTCCGTTTGTATTGGGGAGACGGATCGTTGAGCGCCTCCTTCAACGCCGGCACCGCCGCCGGGGACTTCATGATCGCCAGCGCCTGACAGGCCGCGAAACGGGGTCCCATCTCGGCGTCCTTGAGGGTGGCGGTGAGGGGTCCCACCGACTGGGGATCGCCGATGAACCCCAGCGCCACCGCCGCCGACTGCCGCACCTGGGCGTCGGGATCGGTGGACAACACGCGCGTCAATTCTTTGACGCCGTCCGGGGTGCGCATCAGGCCCAGGGCCCGGGACGCGCTGGAACGCACCACCGCGTCCTCGTCCGACAACGCCACGACGAGCGCCGGGGTGGCGTGGGCGTCCCGCAGCGTGCCGAGATCCTCCGCCGCCTGGCGGCGCAAGGCCACGTCGGGGGATTTCAAATCGTTCATCGCCTTCTGCAGCGGCGACTGCGGCGCCTGGGGCCGCATTTTCTTCTGGGCTTTTTGGGGATTATGCACCGCTTTCGGCGCCGACCAAACCGGCGCCGCCGCCAGCATCAAAACAACGAGTGTCATCTTTTTCATGGAAACAACGACCTCCACCGGATGAGATTTACTTCCGAGCCGCGTTGAACCGGTTCATGGCGGATTCCAACCCCTCGTCCATCGCCGCTTCCAACGCGTCCGCCGCCTGTTCGGCCAGCTTCTCCAGCCGTTCGCGGGGCTGTTTTCCGAGAACAAAATCTTTCGGGTCCATCCCTTCCGGCACCGGCCCCACGCCGACGCGGAGCCGCGGAAACGCCGTCGACCCCAGGGACTGGATCACCGACTCCAATCCGTTGTGCCCGCCGGAGCGGCCGTCGCGCCGGATCCGCAACCGCCCCCAGGGCAACGTGAAATCGTCACAGACCACCCACACATCCTCCAGCGGCGCCTTCCAGCGGTTTCGGGCCCACAGCACCGCCGGACCGCTGGTGTTCATATAGGAACGGGGCGCCACGAGGACCGCGCGGCCTTCCCGCACCGCCGCATCGAGCACGTCCTTCTTTTCCACCCACTCCAGGCGCCAGCGGCGGGCCAACGCCTCCACGGCCAAACGGCCGATGTTGTGCGGGGTGCGGTGATAGGCGGCGGGAAAATTTCCCAGCCCGACGACGATCTGCAAGGGCGCTGAGGGAAGCGGTTACTTCCCCTCTTTGCCGGCGGGGGATTTGGCGGCCGGCGCGGCCGGGGCTTTTGCCGCCCCTTCCTTGCCGGGGGCCGCCGGGGCGGCGCCTTCCGCGCCCTCCTCGGGTTTCTTGCCTTTGGCGATGACCTCGGGTTCGGTCGCACCGGGCACCGCCGCGGCCGCCGCCGCGGGCGTCTCTTCCTTGAACTCGGTGGGCGCCACGATGTTGACCACGATCAGTTCGGGATCGGACAAGACCTCCAGGCCTTCGGGGAACTTCACGTCCTTCATCTTCAGGCCCTGGTTGATCTGCAGACCGGACACGTCCACCTCCACGGCCGACGGGATGGCCGTGGGCAGACAACGCACGCGCACTTCGCGCTGGATATGTTCCAAAATGCCTCCGGACAGTTTCACGCCCGGCGCCTCGCCTTTGACGTGGATCGGCACGTTGACCTCGATCTTCTCCGTCAGCGAGATGCGCTGGAAATCCACATGCACGATCTTGCGGCTGATGGGATCGCGCTGGAGGTCCTTCAGAAGGACGGTCTCCGAATCCTTGCCCAACTTCAGGCTGAAGACCACGTTCGTGCCCTGCGACTTGAGGATCTCCGTCATCTTCTTGGCGTTGACGCTCGCCGGATGGGGCCCCTTTTTGCCGCCGTACACCACGGCCGGGACCTCGCCGCTGTCCCGCAGAAGTCGCAGGGCGTTCCGGGTCGTTATCTCGCGCAGTTTTGCTTCCAACTCAACGGTTTGCATGACTCTTCTCCTTTTTTTCCCTCGATGCCGCTGGGTATCGTCCCAGTTTGCCTCGCCGCCAGGTGAGGGGCTTGCCTGTCGGAAAGCGCGGAAAGGGATCTGCCGCTCGTGCCGCGAGGCACGGTTCTTGTCCGTAGATTAGGGATACGGGTTCGTCCCTATTTCCGGAAAGGGACCGATCGCTCGGTGTCGTCCCTGTTCCTGGGCGACCCGAGGTCCCCTCTCGGAGACGGGTCCTCTCGTTACTGCAAAAACCGTCAGACGAACAGTTCGCTGATGGAGCGTTCGTCGTGGATCCGCTTGATCGCCTCTCCCAAAATAGGGGCCACGGACAACACCTTCAGCCGCTCGGTGGACTTGCCGTCCAGCGGGATGGAATTGGTGATGACCAGCTCCTCCACCGGGGAGGCGTTCAGCCGTTCGATGGCCGGTCCGGCGAGGACCCCGTGCGCGGCGGCGGCCAGCACCCGCGTGGCGCCGGAATCCTTCAGCGCCTGGGCGGCCTTCACCAGCGTGCCGGCGGTGTCCACCAGATCGTCGATGATGAGCGCCACCCGACCCCGCACCTCGCCCACCACGTGCATCACCGCCGCCTCGTGCGGCGAGAGGCGGCGTTTGTCGATGATGGCCAGGCCCGTCTTCAATCGTTTGGCGAAGGCCCGCGCCCGCTCCACGCCGCCGGCGTCTGGGGAGACCACCACCACCTTGTCGTTGATGAGTTTCTTCTTCTTGAAATATTCGATCAACACCGGGTTCGCGTAAAGATGGTCCACGGGAATGTCGAAGAAACCTTGGATCTGGCCGGCGTGCAGGTCCATGGTGAGCACGCGGTGCGTGCCGGCGGCGGAAAGGAGGTTGGCCACCAGTTTCGCCGAGATGGGCACCCGCGGTTCGGCCTTGCGGTCCTGCCGGCCGTAGCCGTAGTAGGGGATCACCGCGGTGACCCGCCAGGCCGAGGCGCGGCGGAGCGCGTCCACCAGCAGCAGGAGTTCCATCAAATTGTCGTTGGCGGGGCAGCTGGTGGGCTGGATCACGAAACAGTCCGCGCCGCGCACGTTCTCATAAATTTTCACATCCACTTCGCCGTCGGGAAAACGCCCCACCATCGCCTCGCCGAGAGGCACCTTCAGGAATTTGGCGATCTCCTTGGCCAGGTCGCGGTGCGCGTTACCGGTGAACAGTTTTATGCCAGCGGACATGCGAAGCGTTCCTCCCTTGTTTTTTGCGGCCTATTCGGCGGCTTTAATCCGGGCCAACTCCCGGCGTTTTCTCCGGGCCCAGCCCTTCTTGACGATCTCGGTGGCGCGTTCCAGCGCCAACGCGTCGGCGGGGACGTCGCGAACGATGGTGGATCCCGCCCCCACGATGGCGCCGCGGCCCACGCGGACGGGCGCCACCAAATTGGCGTTGGACCCCACAAAAGCGCCCGATCCGATGTGCGTCCGGTGCTTGCGGAACCCGTCGTAGTTGCAGGTGATCGCCCCGGCCCCCACGTTCACGTCGGCGCCGAGGACGGCGTCGCCCACGTAGGACAGGTGACTCACCTTGCTCTTGGGCCCCACGCGGCTGTTCTTGGTCTCAACGAAATTCCCCACCCGCGCACCGGCGCCGATGCGCGTGCCGGGCCGCAGGTGCGTGAACGGCCCCACGCGGGCGCCGGGCCCCACCACGCTGCCGTAGGCGAACACCGCGCGCAGTTCCGCGTCGTCGCCCACGCGGCAATCCTGCAAAAAGCTGAAGGGACCGATGCGCCCGCCGCGGCCCACCGCGGTGCGGCCTTTCAAAAACGTCTGCGGATAGAGGACGGTGTCCCGGCCCACGCGCACGCCGGCGTCCACGTAGGTGCTGTCCGGATCCACCACCGTCACCCCGGCCGCCATCAATTTTTCCAGCGTGCGGCGCCGCAAAATCTTGTCCGCCGCGGCCAGCTCGCTCCGACGATTCACACCCAACACTTCCTCCTCCGAGTCCAGGCACAAGGCCCCCACGGGCCGGCCCCGGTCCGCCAAAAAAGCGACGGCATCGGTGAGATAATACTCTTTTTTTTCGTTGTCCGGCCGCAGCCGTTTCAGGGCCGCCCGCAGGTCTTTCGCCCGGAAACAGTACATGCCCGAATTGATCTCGTCGATCCGGCGCTGTTCGGGCGTGGCGTCGCGGTGTTCCACGATGGCCCGGGGGCGGCCGACGGCGTCCCGCACGATCCGTCCGTATCCAAAAGGGTCCGACACCCGCGCGGTCAGCAGGGTCACGGCGTTCTTTTCCCGCCGATGGACCGCGGTCAGGCGCTTCAGGGTTCCCGGCCGGATCAGCGGCGCGTCGCCGCAAAGGACGACCACGTCCCCGCCGCGACGTTTCAACCAGGCGGCCGCCGATTTCACGGCATCGCCGGACCCCAACCGCCTCTTCTGCAAAAAGAACAAACACCGGCCGGCGTATCGTTCCCGCACCCGCTCCGCCCCGTGGCCCACCACCACGCCCACCGGCCCCCGCAACGGCGCGGCCGCGCGAAAAACGTGTTCCAACAGGGGTTCTCCCGCCGCCTCGTGCAGCACTTTGGGCAGGGAAGACTTCATGCGGGTGCCTTCCCCCGCGGCCAAAACAAGGACAGCTGGGACTGTCATCAGGGTGTGTCCAGTTTTTATGAGAGTTCCTGCATCGGGACGACGGTTTGGACGTGCGTACGACTGCTCTTTCCCGGCGCGCTATTCTACCACCTATTGCGCCGGCTGACAATATTCCATTTAGCGTTGGGGAAGACGGTGCCTCGTCTGCGTGCCGAATGGGAAAAGTGGAACCGGAAACGGTTTGTGTTCAGGACGGTCGCGGCGATCGGCGAAAGAACAGCCGGGAAACGAACGTGGAGTCCTTCCTCCGCGGAAAAAACACCGAGACGGGCCGAGCGAGGCCGAATTCGTTCAGCAACGCGTCCGCCACCACCCGGTGCCCGTCGCTGCTCCAATGGCCGTTCAGGGGGCAGTACACCCGCCGGTGCCGGGCGGCCGCGCGCAGGGAGGGCGTAAGGTCCACCATCCTCGCCCCACTGTATTCGGCCACTTCCCGCAACAGCCGGGCGGGAAGGACCGGATCCAACCGAAAATCCGCCGGGGCGTTTTGCACCGCCTTTTCCCACGATTTCGGATACACCTGGATCACGGACGGGACCAGGACCACCGTGAGGTCAGCCCCGCTCCTCCGCACGTCCTCGTTGAGTTTCTTCGCCAAACCCGCCAGGACCAGCCACAGCCGGCGGGTCTCTTCCGAAGGGGGATCCCGAAAAAGTTCCGTCTCCCAGTCGTGGCCCGCGCACATGGCCGGGACGAAACCGTGGGTCTCCAGAAAATGCCGCCGGTCGAACCGAAGCAGCGTCCGGAGCGCCAGGCAAAGGAGATCGCTGCGCCTCAACGCCGCCTGCCAATGGGGACGCGCCAACGGCACGGTCGTTTCCCGGACCGCGTTCCGGGAAAGATCGGCTTGCCGCGCGTCCTGGGGGATCAGCCGCACCTCGTTGTGCGCGGCCAGGACCGCGGAGGGTTTGGGGTATCCGTAACGCTGCGGGCTGACGTTGTCATACAGGTCCGTGACGAACGTGACGAACAACAGCACATGGTCGGGCCGCCAGTTCCGGCCCGTCTTTTGCCACAGCAGATATTCCTGGTCCGTGCCGTATCCCGACACGCCCAGGTTGACGACCTCCACCGGCGAGCGGCTCCGCTCCTCCATCCGACGGGTAAAAAGTTCGTCCTCGTTGACGCCGAACCCCCACACGAAGGAATCGCCGAGCGCCACGAAACGCGGGCGGGCGGTCCGGGCGAACGGGTAAGCCGGGCCCCGGAAACCGTAAGCGTTCTGCCTCACCCGGGAGACACAGTCCGCCCATTCGAAACGGTCTTCCGCTCCCGGCTTTCCGGCCCAGCCCAAGGTGTCGTCGTATCGGCAAAACTTCCCCCGCTCCGACTCCATGTATTTATTGATGCGGAGGCCGTTGGCGGTTTCAGGACAAAGATGCCGGGCGGCGAGCTCGCCGAGAAGAAGCCCGAGCAGGACGCCGGCCGACACAAAGGCCGCGGGTCGAAGGATCCGGCCGGGTCCCGCCGGCGGCGGTCCGGAAACGTTTTTTTTGCGCGGTGGCGCTGCGTGGCCCATTCTTCGTTCTCCAGCCGTCTTTTTCTCGATGGATCCCTTCCTCCGTCCCGCAAAAGAAAAGACGCAAGGTCCGCCCCGGGACACCCCTTCGCCTCGTTTCGGGTGTCCGCCCGCCGGCCCAAGGCCGGACGGTTTGGCTGTCCTCACGCCCCCGCCATTTCCTAAAACAACCCCGCCCGATGAACTTTCTTCCCCCCCGTCCCTCCCACAAAAAAAGCGCAAGGCCCGCCGCGCGGCCTTACGCTTCCCACGTTTTATGAACCGATGCTATCTGTTCGAGGAGCCGCAGGCCCCCCACTTCTCACTTCGACCGTCGAAAAACGGTCCGTCCGAACCCAAAAAAGTTCAAGGATCGGTCTCTGTCACGACCGAAAGAAAATGGAATACCCGATCACCAGCGTGCGGGTCCCCTCGTCTCCCAAGCTCAAGGTGATGTCCCACGTCCCTTTGGGGAGATAGTAATTGATGCCTCCCACCGCGCCAACCTCATTTTCCGCCTTGAATCCGGACGATTTGATGGCGGTGATCTGGCCGCCCAGGTTGTATCCCCATTGGTTGGGCAGGCGGAACAGACGTCGCCCCAAAACGCCGTACGCGGTGGCCTTGGTTTTGGGTTCGGGCCCCGTGGAGGTCTTGTTGAAAAGGAACGACAGGTCGTATTTGTCGCGGAACAAGGTGGTCCCCAGTCGCATGTTGAACCCGACGGAGGAACCGACTTTTCCGCCGGACACCGACTGGCCGCCGAGGAACAGAAACCATTTGTCTTTCCGGACGGCGTCGAGCATCGCCGGAAGACGGGTGTCGTCCCACTGATCCACCAGGCGCATCCGCGCCTCGCCGGTTTTTTCGTCCCGGCGGACCTGCCAGAGCCATCCTCCGCGCGCCCAGGTAATCTCCGCCAACAAAAGTTCCGGCCGGGACGCCTTCGTGGCCTCGAACGCGCGGAGCCAGTCCGACGACACCTCTTCCAAGATTCGTTTTTTTCGGAGCGGCGGGGTCTCCAGAAAATCCCGCGTGGCCTCCATGCGGAGATGGCCCGGCCCGATCCGCTGGGGCTGCGTGAGGAGGGACTGATATTTCCACCAAGAGACCAGGAGGCGGTCGAAAGCGGCCTCCTCCGCGATCGGCGCGGCCGCGGCGGGACGGACGCTTCCGGCCAGAACGCCCCCCACGAACAGCAGG
>ERZ795054.4055-NODE-4055-length-11015-cov-6.318704_pt1 | contig 11015 bp, 9 predicted proteins | sample MGYA00375138_ERZ795054 | MGnify/ENA primary metagenome ERZ795054 (study PRJEB30183, sample SAMN05720215) | anaerobic digester metagenome | isolation source: active sludge of municipal wastewater-treating anaerobic digesters | place: USA | collected 2014-12-23 ...
TGCCGGTGGTGTATGAGTCGAGCCCCTACTTCGCGGGAACCGCAGGCAACAACAGTGAATATTTCTGGGATGTGAGGCATGAGCTCAACACCGTTCCCGAAAAGCATATCTATCCGCCGCAGATTGAGCGCAGGGGTGAACGGCCTGTCATCTCTAACTCGCAGGTGAAAGCATGGGTTCCGTACGGTTTTGCCGTTGTGCACTCATCTGCACCAGGGACAGGACTCTCGCAGGGCTGCCCCACAATTGGCACGAGGATCGAGGCGCTGGCTCCCAAGGCAGTGATCGACTGGCTCAACGGCCGGGCCAAAGGTTTCACAACCCCTGACGGCAGCGAGGAGGTTAAAGCATACTGGACGACCGGCAAGGTTGGAATGATTGGTACATCATATAACGGCACCATACCCTTCGCCGCCGCAACAACCGGTGTTGAAGGACTCGAGGCAATTATACCGGTAGCCCCAAACACCTCGTATTATCATTATTACCGTTCAAACGGGCTCGTAAGGAGTCCCGGCGGTTATCTCGGTGAAGATGCCGACGTACTCTATGACTTCGTCTTCTCAAATCCGGACAACTGCGATTACTGCGACAGCGTTGTGAGAGACATCGAGATGGCCAAAGGTCTTGACCGGGTCACCGGCGATTACAACGAGTTCTGGTACAAGCGTGACCTGATGAACTATATGAAGCCCTACAAGGCCGCCACGCTGATGGCGCACGCATTCAACGACTGGAACGTTGTCCCCAGCCACAGCTATCGCTTTATTAAAGAGTTAAAAGAGAAAGGTGTGCCGCTGCAGATCTACTACCATCAGGGCAGCCACGGTGGTGAGCCTCCCCTGAAGATGATGAACAGGTGGTTCACACGTTATCTTTTCGGTGTGGAGAACGGCGTGGAGAATGACCCGAAAGCTTATATTGTCCGCGAAACAGCTGACCGGCTCAGTCCCACTGCCTATGCTGACTATCCTAATCCCGATGCTGTACCGGTGACTTTCTTCCTGACACGCGGCGCACCGGGGGCCGGCTCCCTGGTTACGGAGAAGGTAGCAGCGCAGGGCAAGGAGACCCTGGTTGATAACGTCTCGTTCACCGGCTCCATGCTTGCTCAGGCTGAATACACAAACCACCGTCTGCTTTACCTGACACCTGTTCTGACGGAGCCTGTGCATATATCTGGTGTGGCGACCGTGAAGGTCAGGGCTGCTTCGGACAAACCTGCAGTGAACCTGTCGGTATGGATGGTGGCACTGCCCTGGAGCGATGGGCGCACAGCGAAGATTACTGATAACATTATCACCCGCGGTTGGGCCGACCTGCAGAATCACAAATCCCTGACGGAGAGTGCACCCCTGGTTCCGGGAAAGTTCTATGAGATGAGCTTCGAGCTTGAGCCTGATGACCAGATAATTCCTGCCGGGAAGCAGATAGGACTTATGATCTTCTCAAGCGACAAGGAATTCACACTCCACCCGATGCCGGGGACAGAGCTGACAATTGACCTTGACGGAACGGAGGTGACAATTCCTTTAGTGGGAGGTGCAATTAAGTAACCTGGGTAGCAGCAGGAGCCCGCTCTTGAAATGCTTTTAAGTTAATATCCTATACGCCCTTTTTGTTAAAGTAGAGCTGAGACCGAGATGTCTTCATCTATGCCATCCCAGTGAATGCCTATGCCATTGCCGATGAGACGCCAGTTACTTAATTGTTCCTCAGTGGCCTTTCGCAACCTGGGAAACCAAAGAAGTGGAACCCCTAATTCTCTTCCATCCTGCAGTAATACATATAGCATATCCCTGGTAAACCATACTTTGGTGGCCAATGCATTTATTGATTTATCTGCTAAAGTATTCATCCCATTTTCCCCTTATCACTAATTCATTCTTTTCAATAATATCGCTTATTTCTCTCAACTCCTTACCGGTAAAGCAATAGTTGAGCACAACGCAGAGAGGGTCAAGCCAGAATTTGGCATAACACTCTGCCTTTTCAAAGGAATATGTATTGGTTCGCTTCCTTCATTGCTGAAAAAGAACAGCCTGTAACCTTTTATTATTAATACTGTTGGCCTTGTCAAACAAAGATAGGAAAAAACAATTGAAACTGCTTTTCAGGTATCCTGAAGGCCTCAGACCGGACCTCTGCCTGATATTTTTATCGCTGCACCTGCAGCGTTCCGTCGACACAATTCGTATTAGGTATAAAACAACCTGAATTTCGTAGAACTACTACTTAAAATGATCTGTATGAAAAATCCCGTATTAATAATTCTGTGTATCCTGACTGGTGCCGGTTTGTCATCATGTTCAAAGGATCCCGGTCAGGAACCCGATCTCACCCCAAAGACCCTGGAACTGACAGCTAAAGGCGCCGAAGTTATTGCCAATTGTAATGAGTTCGGCATTGAGCTCTTTACGAAGGTTGCAGGGGTTGAAGACAAAAACTTAATGCTCTCTCCCCTGAGCGCAAGTGCCGCCCTGACCATGCTGCTCAACGGTTGTGCTGAAGATACATATGATCAGCTGAAGGCTACCCTGAAATATCCTGAACAGATGACAATCAGCGAAATAAACGAGGTCTATAAAAGCCTTGTTTCCCAGTTGCTTGTTGTTGATCCCAAGGTTAAACTGGCCCTCGCAAACGCTATTTTCTACAGGCAGGGATTCAGCGTCAAGAACCCGTTCCTCACCACTATGGACAATGATTTTAATGCAGAAATTGCTGGTCTTGATTTTAACCTGCCATCCTCACTTGCAACAATTAACAAATGGGCCAGTGATAACACTAACGGTAAAATCCCGAAAGTACTTGACGAAATTTCACCTGATGCCGTGATGTTCCTCATGAATGCCCTGTACTTCAAGGGCGACTGGAGCTACCAGTTCGATGAGGATTTGACCTCAGACAAACCTTTTCACACTGACGGCTCAAACTCTGTCAATGTAAGTACAATGAAGGGAGAGGTTGGTTCAAAGGTAACAGGGGGAAGCAATTACAGTGCCATTGAACTTCCATACGGCTGCACCAACTTCACAATGGTAGTGATAGTCCCGGAGAGTACCCTCTCTGAGTTTATCGGAACATTTACTCCCGAGAAATGGGCTGCAATCACATCGGCTCTTGACGGTCAGGATGAATTCGGTAAACTGACCGTGTCAATGCCAAAATATAAATTCTCGTACGAAAAGTACCTGAATGACCAGCTGCAGAGCATGGGCATGATTGACGCATTCATTCCCGGCACGGCCAACCTTTCGGGGATTTCCGATGCCTCGATATTTGTCAGTTTCGTGAAGCAGAACACATTTGTGGAGGTTGACGAGAAAGGTACCGAAGCTGCTGCTGTCACAACAATCGGGGTTGAAGTGACAAGCTTTCCGCCCCAGCCCCGGGAGTTTGTGATTGACAGGCCGTTTGTTTTCGCCATACGCGAACGAACCACCAATGCTCTCCTCTTTATCGGGCAGGTAGTCAATCCGCTTGCTAACTGATCAAATCATTCCGCATAGAGACCCATTCACTGATTTCCAACTGTCAACTGAAAAACCTGATATGAAAAACCTGATCAAATTCGCAGCATTCCTGGTCGTTGTGATTGCTGTCATGACATCCTGCAACGACAGGACCGAAGAACTGATTACATACGAGGCAAATGTGCCAGTGTACATGCCCTTTAATGAATTCAGGGCCAGCTTTGAAAAAAGCGCCCCAATCGCGATTTCCCATCCCGGGAAAATGTACTTCAAGGACAATTATCTTTTTATCAATGAATACGGCAAGGGTATTCATGTGGTTGACAACTCGGACCCCTCAAACCCGGAAAAAGTAGCCTTTTTCGAGATCCTGGGCAACGTAGATATGGCAATTAAGGGCAATGTCCTCTTCGCCGACAGCTATATTGACCTGCTGGCAATTGATATAACTGACATTGACAAACCCGTTGTAATTGACCGCATTGAGAATGTTTTTCCGGAAATAGTTCCGGAGGGGGAGTTATGGTTCCCGTACGCTATGGTAGATAAATCGAAAGGTGTAATTGTTGACTGGGAGGTGAAGAAGATCACCGAGAAGATGGAAAATTATAACCAGGGTGGCTGGATATTCCGTGGCGAAATGGACTTCATGGCAAACACAGCAACAGGAGCCAAATGGACCGGAGGCAGCGGCACCGGCGGATCCATGGCCCGCTTCATGCTGAATGAAAACTACCTGTATGTTATCGCGGTACCCACAAGGTTAAAAACGGTTGACATTACAACGGCCGCAAATATGGCCGTTATCGACAGTGTTGACATCCCGAGGAACATGGAGACTCTTTTCCGTCTTGAGGACAACCTGTTCATCGGAACTACCACCGGGATGCTGATTTTCGACCTTGTCAATCCCAAAAAACCTTCCCAGGTTTCATCCTATGATCATATCAGAGCCTGTGACCCTGTTGTGGTTGACGGTGAGTATGCATACGTGACACTCAGGACGGGCAACATGTGCAACAACGGGCAGAACCTGCTCGAGGTCATCGACATATCATCATTAACGCACCCCTATCTCGTAAAATCGTACCCGATGTTTAATCCGCACGGACTGGGGACCGACGGCGACCTGCTGTTTGTCTGTGACGGTACAGCCGGCCTTAAGATTTATGACAAATCCGACCCGCTTACAATTCTCACGAATAAGGTTGCACATTACCCGGATTTTGATACCTATGACGTTATCCCGATGGATGGTATCCTGATGCTTGTCGGTGAAGACGGAATCTATCAATATGACTACAGTGACCCTGAGAATATAATCCAGATAAGCCATTTAGCCATCACTGATAAATAGACAGATGTTCAGAATAACTGCAATTGCGGTTTGTGTTTTGATTTCACTCTCCGCAACAGGTCAGCAGCGCAAATCTACTGTTGTGCTTTACGATGGTTCCCGGATTTCGGGAACCATCGTTGGCGATACGGATGGCTACCTGGATATTAAGGTTTTAACCCCCCAGGTCATCAGGATCGGCAAGTCACAGGTATCATCGGTTGAGGCCGTTAAGTATCCGGTAAAAAACAACATGAAGACCTCCGGTTACTATGCAAGGTTTTCCACCGGTTTCCTCTCCGGAAAAAACGAAAGCGGCAACCAGAGCAGTCTCAGCCTGCATCTTTCAAACGGTTGGCAGTTTAAAAATGGCGTTGCAATTGGGATCGGCTCCGGAATGGAAGAGCTGGGAGTGGTTCTTGTGCCTCTTTATGCTGATCTGAGATACACACCACTGAACACGGGCCTGTCGCCCTATATATGGCTTAAAACCGGTCACGGATTTGCTCTTACTGACCAGCCTGGCAGCTATGTGAATGACGCATCCTCAGGCAAATACCATGATGGAGGGTTCCTATTCAACACCGGTGTGGGTGTCTCCATGTTTTCATGGAGGAGAACCGCAGTAAACGTCGGCATAGGATACAGGTACCAGAAGGTTACATTGAACGAGGATCTAAACTGGTGGGGAGCGGGCTCAGTAAGGCAGACTGTAACCCGGTATTACAGGCTGGAGTTTCATCTGGGTTTTGTCTTTATGTAGAAGAAGAAATATGAAATTGAGAACCAAAGTATCGATCGAATTGAGTTATTTCGGGAAAACTTGATTCCTGGCGATATAATGGGCAAAGGTACCATAGATGGCAATGCATACTCTGATTCGGATCTTGTTAAAGGATGTGCCGGTGGCGACAAACGCTCACAGGAGATCCTTTACAAGCGCTATTTCTCATTCGCAATGTCTATCTGCATCAGGTATACCCGTGATGAAAATGAGGCCATGGAAATAGTTAACGACAGTTACATGAAAGTTCTGGAGAGTCTCTCAGACTATGACTCTTCCCGGCCGTTCAAACCCTGGTTTGGGAAAGTGCTTGTAAATACTGCTATCGATAACTACAGGAAGAACCTGAAGCGCAATGATAACCTGTCAATCAATGCGGTAACAGAAGCAGGCGAGCAGGAGCCTGATATCGAGGCGGAGCTTTCCGTTAACGATATTCTTGAACTTTACAGGCACCTGCCCGAAAACTATAAACTAACGTTTAACCTCTTCGAAATCGAAGGGTATTCACACGAGGAGATCGGTCGGATGATGGGAGTGACAGCTTCAACATCCAGGTCAAACCTCGCAAGGGCAAAAAAGATGCTTAGGGAGCTCTATATCAAGCATATTATTCCGGTTAAAAAGGGCCATGAAGCAGTTTGACGAAAAATTCAGCCGGAAGACAAAGGAGGCCTTTGAAAACTATAATGCCGACCACCTCGCAGGTGATGGATGGAACTCGTATTTAAACAAGTACGGGCATAATCGCCGCAGGGCAATTATTGTTCCGCTGTGGGCCAGAGTAGCATCCGTTGCTGCAGTGCTGGCTATCGCAGTGCTTTTAACAAACCGGTTAAACCACAGGAAGACCGATGAGCCAGGTAATCAGTTAGCGCAACAAAACCGGAACGAGTTGACAGAGTCAGCAATAAATAAGGAAGAAACAACTTCGGGAATCATTGAAATCACTGCAGCAAAGCCTGTTACACCTTCAGCAAGCACTGATGTCACGAGTCCCGCTCAGGCTTCGCAGGTGACAGTCGGAAAATCCGGGCAAGACCGGCAGGCAGGAATGGAGAAACCAGGCTATGAGGTTAGTCCATCGACCGTACCTGTTTTAGCTGAAGCCGTGAAGTCTGACGGATTGATTATGGCAGAAGCTAATAAAGCTGCCGGATCACGTTTAACCGAAACAGCTGCAGTTGAAGGATCGCGTTTTGCAGAAAACTTGAGAGTTGCTGAAGTGTCTCCGGAGATGAAGTTACCCGATAATCAGATAGCAATAAGGTTGACCGCTGATGACGATGCCGGAATGAAGCTGAATCCCAAAAAGACACTTCAGGTTTTGGATGAAATCCCGAGGGAAAGGATGACAACAACCGTCATGGGCGGCTTATCGGGTATGATGGCCAGCATCGACAATGCTACATTAACATCACAGGGCGTCTCAATCGGCTTTTATGTGGAGCAGCAGCTTACACGAAGGATATCTGTTCGTCCCGGTCTGGCCATGGCAAAGCATAATTATGCTATGGAAAGCATGTCAGGAGGAGACATTGCCATGGATTATGCTGCACCGGAACTGAATGGCCTGTCAGGTACAACCACCTCCTATGAAGCAGATATAGAAGTACTTTCTATGGAGGTGCCGGTTAACTTCGTATTCTCGTTAAGGAAGCGTGGCGGATCCAACCTGTTTGTCACAACCGGGGCATCTACTGTGTTTTACCTGAACCAGCGTCTGTCAGGTAATTTCAACAATACTTACACAAAAGCAATTGTTGATGCCTATGGTGGAATTTCTTATGAGTCAATGACCACCTCAGTAAAAGTTCAAAGCGAGCATGAGTTACTGAACCGTGTAGACTTGATGGGGCTTGCCAACTTCTCCGCGGGGTACTCAATGCCTTTTGGCAAGGTGACTCATATCTCGTTTGAACCGTTTGTTCAGTTACCGATGAGAGATCTTACAAGCCTGAACCTGCGTATCAGGTATGGCGGGCTTTCAATGAAGATCCGGTTCTGAAAGGCCGTACAGAAATCATAACATTATTGATCATCATTATGATCTGATTTCCTTGAATGATGATTATTACTCCCTGTCCGTGTCTGCCGGGGGGCTTTCTCTTCCTATCAGGAAATAATAGACTGGTATTCCCAGCAGTATGAGAGAGAGACCTATTCCTGCCTCCCGGGGCCTTGTAATAATTGTATTAAAGAATAGCCCCACGCAGAATAGCACAAAGAGAGCCGGAACCACAGGGTATCCCCAGGTTTTGTAAGGCCTGTGGGCATCAGGCATTCGGCGCCTGAGTATAAAGACACCGGTGGCAGTAGCCCCGTAGAATATGTAGACGGCAAAGATCAGCATGTCTGTCAGCTGGTCAAATGTCCCGGAGAGCACCAGGATCGATGCCCATATCCCCTGCCAGAGCAGTGACGCAGAGGGTACATTCCGGCTGTTCAGTCTGCCCGTTCCTCGGAAGAATAGCCCCTGCTGTGCCATTGCATAGTACGGGCGGGCCCCGGTCAGAATGCTTGCATTGGTGCAGCCCAGGGTGGAGATGAGAATGAGAAGTGAAATGAACAGCACACCTCCGCTGCCCCATATGCCTCTGACAGCCTCAATCCCTGCTATCTGGTTGCCGGAATTGTTTATCTGCTCAAGCTGAGGTATTGAGAGCAGGTTAAGAAAGGTATAGTTTACCAACAGGTAGACGATAATTACTATACCCACCCCGGCTATGATTCCTCGCGGTATGTTTCTGTGCGGGTTTTTCACCTCGCCGCCAATGAAGCCAACCGACACCCATCCCTGGTAGGCCCAGAAGGCGGCGAGCATGGCTGTGTAAAAAGAAGAGAGAGTAACGGTATTGCGAGAGACCGTCACGCTGACTGTCGCGGTCCCGGCAGAAGAATCCTGGCCGCTGGTCAGTCCTGCGATGACAATCACAAGAAGACCTGCCCCTACGATGAGCAGAACAGCCTTGTTGACCCAGGCCCCGCTTTTGAGTCCTGACATATTGAGGAAGGTTAGGAAAAGGATAAGCAGAATGGTTGTAAGCTTTATCCCGAAATCCCGGAAAGGGAAAAATATTCCGCCAATTGTAAATTCCTGCAATGACGGAAGAATATCAGGGATGGGGATGATACTGTGGAGCGACTGTGTAAATACATATGCCACACCAGATATTGCTGCTGTCTGGATAACTGTGAAAAGAGACCACCCGTAGAGAAAAGAGAAGAAGCGTCCGTAAATGTTTCGCAGATAGACGAATTCACCTCCTGTGCCTGCAAGCATGCCGGCAACTTCGGCATTGCTCAGCGCCCCGAAAAGGGTGATAATACCTGCTGCCAGCCACACCAGCAGAATCCATTGTGACGAATGCAGATCGGCAGCCATGGGAGCGATCTTCTTGAAGACACCCGATCCGAGCATATTTGAGATAACTATGATAATTACATATCCCAGTCCCAGTGCTCTTGTCAGATTTCGTTTCTCCAACATAAGCAGAATATTCCGGTTAGTGTGAGCATATGGCAAAAATAAGATTAATGCGGTTCGCCGATTTAATCAAGTTTGCACTAAAGCAGGGCTGAAACATAGATGTCCCCATCTTTACTCTCCCAGTGAATTCCAATTCCATTGCCAATAAGTCGCCAGTCCCCAAGCTGTTGACTGGTAGCTTTGCTCAGCTTAGGGAACCACAGGAGCGGAACGCCAACCTGCCTTCCATCCAGCAGAATCACATATAGCATATCATTGGTAAACCATACTCTGGTGGCAAGGGCATTTATCGATTTATCTGCTAAAGGATTCATCCCATTTTATCTTATTTAACTTGCTTTGCAGTTCCTTAAGTTTTGTAATCAGCTCAATGAATGAAAGTGCTTCACCGTATATCATATTCTCTTTCATTTCATTGTAATCCGTTTCCCATTCAGGTAGAATATGCTCTGGTGGTACAAATGCAATTTTGTCGGGACTGTGGTTGGAAAAATCAACACCGGAAATTCTGCTGAACTTGCTGCGGTGTGCAACAATGGTGTTGTATAAATCCGGACTATTGACTGCGATACCTGCGCAATCCGTTCGGCTTAGTATTTCAATATCGTATAGGTGTCTGCTCATCCCATTCACACGTCTCTTTCCAGGTGACGTCTGAAACTCTTCGTGCAACAGGAATATCTTTTCCAAAAATGTCCGTTCCGGATTAACTGTTGGAATGGTAACGGGTTTGTCAGCATATGGCTGTCCGGGATAATTTTCAGCAACCATGGTCGCAAATGACCTGTCAGTAAAAGGTTCTTGTAATGAACGGCTGCCCACTTCCACCAGTACGCCCGGCTTCAGGTAGGTATCCTTCTCCGTGAGTTTTGGGTAATAGACCTCAATTACCATGGGGTCTTGGTCATGGTTAGGTACTGCCCTGTACTTAATTGTAGCGTCTGTAAAACCAACCTCAGCGAACTTATTTTGAAGTTCGGGAGTAAACGTTTCAGTAAGATATTCATACGATTTTCTCCTCAACCTGCGAACATCAGCGTTTTCCAGTTCACCGGAAAAGCCAAGATCTTCCCTGTCCAAAGCCAAATCAATATCTTCCGAAAATCGTTGTATTAAGTTCCACCCCTTACTCAGCGAAGTTCCGCCCTTAAAGACAAGAGACCCTGCACAATCCATGGTACAAATAACTGCCAATGTATGTACCACCCACCAATCCTTTTCCACAGCAAACGGAAGCAAACCACGACTCCTGCCTGTTTCAGTGAATATCCTGATTTTGGTTTCATCCGGCAGTTTAAACCATTCCTTTAAATGTGAAAAGTCGTGCATAGGGTTTTAAACAATCAGGTTTTTAATAGTTTTCTAATCCATTCCGGTGCTATTTTCAAATCGTGCTGCAGGTGAAACGGCTTCTCCTGTTTCAATAGTTCTCTTATTTTACCCAGTTCCTCCTCGGTTACCTTATCCTTTCCTATGGTTTTCAATGCCTGAATAACCAGTTTGCTTGTATCACCAATGGCAGAGAGGTTTCTGGCACTTGCCCGTTTGAAGGTAATGGTTTGTTTTCCAACCTTAATTTTCCGTGCAGTGCTGTCGGTATAATACACCACATTCATCGGCACCTGGGTAGTAAGTCCCAGTTTATAGAGTGCATAACTGCCGGTAGGTACAATCCGTGCTTTATCACGCTTACGGATGGCTTCAGTAATTTCTTCAATGCCGGGCAGGACAGTTCCCAGTACTTCATCTTTTTCCGGGCGAACATAGATACCTGTTGCCACACGGTACAATTCTCCCATTTGTACCAACCGGAACAGAGACTTTCCTACTGTTCCTGCACTACCGAATGCGGAAAAATACTCCGGAAAAAAGAGCGAACCCCTCTTGGCTTTTCTTATTTTTCTAAGTATCTGTTCTTCAATGCTTATT
>ERZ795054.4057-NODE-4057-length-11011-cov-3.587076_pt1 | contig 11011 bp, 14 predicted proteins | sample MGYA00375138_ERZ795054 | MGnify/ENA primary metagenome ERZ795054 (study PRJEB30183, sample SAMN05720215) | anaerobic digester metagenome | isolation source: active sludge of municipal wastewater-treating anaerobic digesters | place: USA | collected 2014-12-23 ...
GAGATCAACGCGAAATTGGATCAGCAAAAACTGGGCATCAAGTGGGATGAAACAGTAATCAAAAAATTACTCCAAGATTGTCTGCGGCGCGGCGAAGGCGCCAGGGTGGTGAGAGAAATCGTCCGGCAAGAAATAGAGGACCTTTTGGCGGATAAAATCATCAAGGGCAAATTGAGAAAGGACCGGATGATCAAGATTGAGGTGGTGAATAATAAAATAAAATTGGCGTAATATGAAACTGGAAATATTAAAAAACGCGCTCTTGAAAATTAAGACGCGTTTTTTGGATCTTTTATTTCCGATTGAATGTCTGGGTTGCGGAGGGGAAAATGACTGGCTGTGTCAGGAATGCCTCGCCAAAATAAAATACAAAAAGATTGAGCAGTGCGTGGTGTGTAAAGAAACAACCGTCTTCGGACAAACACACACTTCTTGCCGGGAAAAAACAGCCTTGGATGGCATGATCGTGGCGGCTGAATGGGAAGACAAAATCCTGCAGGAAGCGATTCATAAATATAAATATAATTTTGTTCAGGGACTGGCTGAACCGTTGTCAAAGATTTTAATTCAAAAAATAAAAAGGCTAGAACAACTGGCCCTGTGGCAAGGACAAAAAATAGTTTTGATGCCGGTGCCGCTCCATAAAAAAAGATATCACTGGCGCGGTTTTAATCAGGCGGCGCTGTTGGCAGCAAGAGTGGCTAAATATTTTGGCTGGGAAACACAGGACCTGGTCCTCAAGCGCGAACGCTATACCAAGCCACAGGCCAAACTAAAAAAAGAGGAACGGGAAAGAAATATGGTCGGCGCTTTTGGAGCGAGCGCGATAACGTCCGAACACGCATCAGAGACAGTGGTAATTTTGGTGGATGATGTGGTGACTACCGGGGCGACGATGAATGAATGCGCGAATATTTTAAAAGCCAATGGAGTAAAAACGGTCTGGGGATTGGCTTTGGCTAGGGGATAAAAATCAAAATGTAAATATCAAAATGTAAAATGACAATTTAAAATTTAAAATTAATCCATTCCGCGCTAGCGGAATACCACAATTTTACATTTTGATTTTTAATTTTTAAATTCTATTATTCTTTCTGTTTCTCCTCTCCCCTGCTCTAATGCAATCCAAACCGTGTCAGCCGGCATAATACCTTTTATCTTGTCTGCCCACTCAACAACGATCACACTTTCTTTTTTGTCTAAAAATTCTTGCCAGCCGAGGGCTGATAATTCTTCCGGATGCGACAAGCGATAGCAATCAAGGTGGATTAAATTTTTAATCCCTTTTTTGTTTTTGGCCACCGGATAAACTTTTAGCAAAACAAAAGTCGGACTGGTCAGATGTTTTTTGATATTCAAACCTTGAGCGATGCCTTGAGTAAGATGCGTTTTGCCAGCGCCGAGCTCACCGACCAAACCAAAAACTGCCGGGCCGGTGATTTGACCGGCAATCTTAATCCCAAGTTTTTGGGTCTCGGTGCTAGAATGAGTGGTGATTTTGGACATAAGAATACAAAGTAAATTTCCAATTTCTAATTTCCAATTTCCAAATAAATTACAAATCACAAATGACAAGCCAAACTCCCGAGTCAGCGTTCTTTCCCCTCCTCCCTGAGGAGGGGTGAGCCGACAAGCTCGCGCTGTCGGCTCGGGGTGGTGGGACAGTGACACTAACTATATCTTTTCTATAATAAGATTTACTGCCACTGTCCCACCACCCCTTACCCATTCAGCCTCCCACTGGGTCAAAGAGGAGGGGAAATCCACGCGCCACTTTCAGTCTAATCTTTAACAATAACACAATGGTATATTTGAATCCGCCTAGGGCATTTACCCTACAATCAGCCGGAACAACCAGCTGGTAATAGGCGTGATCACCCAGGAAAAATAAAAGACAAAAATTAAAAAAATAATAATACCAAAGCGCTCTAAAAATATTTTGATATTATCCCAAGAGTCTGGGAAAAGGGCGAATAAAATCTTGGAGCCGTCCAAAGGCGGGATAGGCACCAGATTGAAAACCAAAAGAATAATATTGGCGTAGGCGATGATAGCGATTAACTCAGAAAAATTACTGACTGGCAGGAATTGGTAGAGCACGCCAAAAAATATGGCGGTAATAAGGTTGGACGCCGGGCCGGCGATACCCACGAGTGCTGGTCCCCATTTTTTATTTTTCAGATTGTAAGGATTGTAAGGCACAGGTTTGGCATAGGCAAACATGAAAGAGCCGCCAGAAGCCCAAAGCAAAAATAACGGCATGAGAATCGTGCCGTATAAATCAATGTGCGCCAGAGGATTCAAGGTCAGCCGGCCGGCGTCTTTGGCAGTCGGGTCACCCAGCCGGTCAGCCATGGCGCCATGAGCGTACTCGTGAATAATGGCCGAGGGGATGATGATGAGAAAAAAGAAAATGAGTTGAGTAAAATCCATATTTTTTATAATTTCCAAATCTCAAGATACAATTTCCAAATAAATCACAAGCTCCAAATCTCAAATAATAACAATTGCTGGGTTTTGGTTATTGAAATTTGGGATTTATTTGGAAACCTGCCCGTCCGGCAGGCGGGTTGGAAATTGTATCTTGGAGATTGCGTCGGAGAAACTTGACTAATAATGTATTTATGTTATTATAGTTTCAACAATTAAGCAACTTTTAACTTTAAACTTTATGTCTCGAATCTGTGATTTGTGTGGCCGCGGCTCGCGAAAATTTGTCCAAAGTTCACACGCCAATAATAAAACCTTGACCCGCAAGCTGATCAATCTGCAAGTCAAAACAGTGGACGGCGTCAGGAAAAAAGTCTGTACCAGATGCATCAAGACTATGAAAAAGGTGGCGAAGTAATCAATAACTAAAAACTACTCGTTGATCTCGCGGGTAGTTTTTTGTTTAGAAAAAAATATTTTCTGCCATTGCGAGCGACCACGCATAACACTTCCCAGCCTTTTGTCAAGATGACTAGCGTGGTAGAATATATTTATGACCAAAGAATCCATACTTTACAAAAAATTAGATAATAAGGCGGTCCAGTGCCAGACCTGCTGTCACTATTGCCTTTTGAAATTGGGCGAGCAGGGGCGCTGTCAGATGAGAGTCAATGAAAACGGTAGGCTCGTGGTTTTGAATTACGGGCAAACAACTGGCATTGCTATTGACCCGATTGAGAAAAAACCGCTTTATCATTTTTTGCCTGACAGCTATACTTTGTCGTTTGGCACCTTGGGGTGCAATTTCCAGTGCCAGCACTGCCAAAATTTTTTCTACAGCCAGGTGGCCAAAGATGATGAAAAGATGAAGGTCTTTCAGGCGCAAAAAATTGAAGTGGTGACGCCGGAGCAAATCGTGGCGGTGGCGATGGAAAACAAGCTGCCCTCTATTTCCTATACTTACAACGAGCCGACAATTTTTCTGGAATACGCTTTTGATACCATGAAGCTGGCTCACAAAAACGGCTTGAAAAATATCTGGGTGACCAATGGCTTTATGTCCAGAGAAACATTGGAATTAATCGCGCCATATCTGGACGCGGCCAATGTGGATCTGAAGGCATATTCGGAAAAATTTTATCAGGAAATCTGCGGGGCGCATCTCCAGCCGGTTTTGGACAATTTAATTAGAATAAAAAAACTAGGTATCCACCTAGAAGTTACCACGCTGATTATCCCGGGCAAAAATGATTCACCAGAAGAGTTACGTCAGGTCGCCGAATTTATCGCCAAAGAATTGGGCACGGAAACGCCCTGGCACGTGAGCGCTTTTTATCCGACTTACCAGATGACTGATGTGCCGCCGACACCAAGAGAAAAGATCCTGGAGGCGGAGAAAATCGGCAGGGAGGCAGGACTACAGTGGGTGCATGGGGGAAATATCTAGGGATGATTTATGATTTAAGATTTATGAATTATGAGGCGTCCTGCTAGTTCAATCGTCCTGCGATTGAACCTGGTGTTTAAGACTTTAATCTGCTGGTTGATTCTACGCAACTGGTGGGGGAGCACAGAAAATCTGACTACCGATTTATAATTCCTTAGTTCAATCTAAAAGATTGAACCAGCCCTGATAAATAAAAACGCCAGCGGAGAAATGATTCCACTGGCGTTAAAAATTTGACAAATTATTATCGTTCCGCCCCAATTTTAGAAGGACCTTTAGGGTTTGCCTTTTCATTATTAATAACTATATCCGCATATGCACGATCACCATCTTTTACTCCTTGGTCTGGCCTATGAATTAGGACCCTGATATCGATTTTATTAAGAGGTAGACCAAGTTCAAGCCCAGCTTCCCTAACTGATAAATCTGCATTATTCCTAAATCTTTCTATATATTCTTGGTCACTTTTTTTACCTGGACTTGACATAGCTCCTAAAATAATAATGAACTTATTAGAGTCACCCCTTTCTTTATAAATTGGGACTAAATCTTTTCGTGAAGGAAGAACAATTGTGTCGCTGGCAGTAACAACTGAAATCTTTCTGTTTGCGCATTCTCTTGATATTTGATTTGTAAGGAAAGTTTTTCCTACGTTGGTGTCATCTCCTGATTGGCCGGCTATTGCTACAACGACTACGTCTTGATTATTGAAAAGTAGTTCAATCGTGCGTATTGTCTCTTTAACTCCTTCATCAAATGAATATTCCTTAAAAGGGGTATCTTTTTTTTCTTGTTGATTGGTGGTACTTAGATGTTCTTTTCCTTCCATATTTAATTAAATTATTTTGAATTTAAATATTTTTTGTAATTTGCACTCCCCCGCCAAGTGCTGGCTGGAATGGTCGGGTGCACAGCGCGGGGACCGTGCAGAATCGTATCAGCAATTTCTGCTACAGTGTAGCGCCCGTAAACATAGGCATTGATCAGGGCGCTCCAGCTTGATTTTATACTATTAACTTTAGTGTTCCCAAGCTTTTTTGTCAACTCTGACTTGAGAATTTGGGCTTCTCTCTGCTCGATTTCCAGGGAACTCAAGCGGGTTTTGCCATAGATAAACTCGGGCTTGGAAATTTTTTCATTCAGGGGTGAGAGGGGGTCATAGCCAGCCTGGACTTCGGCCAGGTCGCTATAACCATCGGCATCAGTGTCGGCCAGATTTTTGTCAGTACCGCGCAGGGATTCTTCGTGGTTGTCCAATCCGTCAGAGTCACTATCAGAGAGATCGCGGTCGTGGCTATAATTTTTGGGCAAAAGATATTGCCAGGTGGTATAGCCGCCGTCCTTGGTTTGGCGGAGGAGTAAATTATTGAAAGTAATCGTCGTGCCAGTATTGGTCACCTGATAAGTGGTGGAGAGCGGCGGATTTATCAATGATAAACTCTGGACAGAATTATTAAGAATGAAATTATCAAAAGTCGGCACGGCCAAGGCGAGCTCGGAGAGATTGGAAAAAGAAATATCATCATGATAACGCGGGGCAGAGCCGGCAATGGTAGAGTGATATTCCAGCCGGTCAGGATAGGCTTTGTCCGAAAAGAAACGATTGCCCGAGGCGTAATTCAGATAAACGTTCCAGTCCGGGTAATGGAAATAATAATTCAATAATCCAGCGCCGAGATAAAATTGCGCGCCGAGTCCCACTGGCCGGTCCCCGATCCTGGCTTCCACCATGCCATTTTTAAAACTGATCAGCCGCAGGTTGGCAGTCAGCTGTTCAGCCAAAAGAATAAATTCTAGATTGTCAGTCAGCTCGCCATAGACTAGAAAAGAAAAGGCAGTAATGAGGTGGTAGTGTGGATTAAATTTTTTGGGCGTGCCTTCCAGATACCAGCCGTCAGCGGTGATGTCAGCTTCGGCAAATTCTTTTATCTTGGTTAGAGTCAGCGCGGAAAGACGCTCGTATTCTGGTTCGGTAATCAATTGTTTGGTCAAAAAATTATTCAAAACTATTTGCCAATAAACAGCGGACAGCGCGGCGCGGTTGGAAGTATCCGGGGCCTTAATCCCCTGTTCGGCGCGAGATAGAATATTATGCAAAATTTTGTCGCGCACGGCCGGCTCCAAAAGTGTGGGGAATTGATCCAGTAATTGGACTTCGGCCATGGCCGCAAAAGCGTCGGAGAAAGACTGGGTCATAAACGGCCGGCTGGATATTTCCTCTTCAGCCGCGAGAATGGCGGCGCGGATTTTGTCTTGGGCCGCGACTTCACCAGCGAGAGCGCGATATTTGTAATAAAGAGCCAGGCTCAAAATCTCCCGAGCGGATTTGGGCGTGCTGAATTCTTTGACCTCATAATCAGGGGTCTGGAAAATCAGGCCATTGGCATCAAAATGCCGGCTGTAGCGATCGTAAAAATAGGTCAGATAATCAGCCAACTGCTGCGGCGTTTGACTGCCGGAATTGATTTGTTTGACAGAAATAAAAAAATTACCAGCGAGGAGTGAGGCTAGTAAGATTATTAGGGATGTTGAACGGATAAATTTCTTGATAACCATAGGCTGATTATATTTTAACAAATGTTTTGAAATAAAAAAAGCCCCCAGTGAACCAATGGGGGCGAGAAACTAACGCAGGTTTGGTTGGTTGATAAGGAACAGCCCGACAACGATGAATATGCCAATAAGAAGGGCTGTTAGGCACAATTCGCCGATATCCATCTTTTTTATTCTTGAAATCAATTTTTCCAACACGAGAAATCACCTCCTCTGGTGTGTCGGTTTGTTTGGTTTTGATTTTCTGATAAGTATACAGGAAATCTGAAGAAAAGCAAGGGATCAAGCTCTGGAAAACTTGTTTAATTATCCGTAAGGTGTAAAATTTAGATAATAATCATTATGGAATTAATAAAAAATATTTTTGATAGTTGGCAATTAAATGTTATTTTGGCGATCACTTTTTCTGTGATTTATGTTCAATATTACAAATTGGCGGCCAAAGATACACCCAATGAATGGGTAGCAACTATAATTTTGGAATTACTGGGAGCTCTCGGCGCCCTGGTTATGGTACCATTTTTTGCGTTCAAATATTCTTTGGATACCAGAACGATGTTGCTCCTATTGGTGGCGTGTATATTTTATGCCTTGAATGATGGGCTGAAAACAGTAGCCAGAAAAAAGCTAGAGGTCTCCGTATTTTCCATTATTGACCAATTGACCAAGGTATTCTTAATTATCTACGGAATAGTTTTGTTTCACAATGAGATCGTGACAACCAAATTGATTGGCGGTGCGTTGATAATTTTTGGCAATGTAGCTCTGTTTTATAACCGAAAAAAAATTAGGATCAATAAATATGTCTGGTTGTCTATGCTGACAGCTTTATTGATGGCTACGGCTCTGGCTATTGATGTGGATATTTCTACAAAATTCAATCTACCATTTTACGTGATGCTGACGTTAATAATCCCTGCTATTTTTAATTACGCTTTAGCCAGATGCCCACTGAAAAATATTATTCATGAATTTAATAGTAGCCGAAAAAAAAATTATCTTATCTCTGGCTTGGCCACAGGTCCAATGATCTTTTTTGTAATTCGCTCTTTGCAATTGGGGCAAATGACATTTATCGCTCCACTGTTAGCTACTACCGTTTTATTAAATGTTTTGGTCGCTTCGGTTTTGCATAAAGAAAAAACTAGCTTAAACAAAAAAATTGCCATTGCGGTGATAATAATCATCGGCGTATTTTTGACGGTAATCTAAGGACTGGGTTGTATTTTTTCTAAACAAAATAAGACAAAAAGAGGCGTATTCAATGCGCCCCTTTTTTTATTGTATTTATTTAATTTGCTTTCCCTTGTAAATACTGATACGCCGAGAGGGTAGCCTTGGCCGCATCGCCAACGGCGATATTGCTTTGTTTGTAAGCCGAGTCAGTGATATCTCCAGCGGCAAAAACGCCAGGCACAGAAGTCGTGCCGGTCCGGTGGTCAATAATTATTTCACCCTGCCCATTGAGCGCGACTAGATCAGCCACGGCTCCGGAATTGGGTAAAGAGCCAATTTCAATAAAGATACCCTGCACGGCGAGGGTTTTTTCTTCACCTGTTTTGGTGTCCTGATATTTCAAGCCGCTGACCATTTTGTCGCCTAGAATTTCTTTGATATTGGTATTATAAACAACACCTTGAAAATTTGGGGCCTGCTTGATTTTTGCCAGAGTGACCGGATCGCCTTTGATCTGGTCGGAATTGGTAAAAATATAAACTTCTTTGGCATAAGGTAAAAGGTCGCGAGCCGCTTCCAGGCCGGCATTGCCACAGCCGACAACCGCCACGGCTTTGCCCCGAAACATAGGCGCGTCGCAGGTGGAACAATAGGCCACGCCCCGGCCATCAAACTCTCGCTCACCAGCGACATTCAATTTTCTCCGGCCGGCGCCATTGCAGATCAAGACGGTTTTACTTTCGTAGGAATTGACATCAGTCACAACTTTGAAACCACCGTCACTTTTTTCCACCTTGACTACTTCTTCCCCGTCTTTTATATCGACGCCTTCCTGGGCGCGCATATGTTCTTCCAGATTTTTCGCCAAGTCCACGCCAGAGATCACCTTGGTGCCGATCCAGTTGTAAATTTCCGGTGAAGTAATAGATTGGCCGCCAAAATGTTTGGTGATGAGCAGGGTTTTCATTTGTTTTCTGGCCGCGTAGACGCCAGCGGAAACGCCGGCTGGCCCGCCGCCGAGGATAATAGTGTCGTACATAAGTAATTTAAATTAATCAAAGTAATTTTATCATATAACGGTTTTTGTCTAAAGGCAAGCAAAAGCCACTGATCTGGATAATCAGTGGCTAATCAACCGGCCTCGGCAACAAAGATTTTTATTATTGCCCCGCGTTTTGATTCATGCGGCAAGCACCGCCGCATTGGCAGGTTTTGCCATTGGCTCCGCAGTTGCCGCCACAAGGAGCATCGGCGCCGCAAGCGCAAGTCGGGGTGGTTGCAATATTATTGGCACTAACATTGCTCGCCCTAAGTTGGGCGACTGCGGGTTGCTGGCTTGGTCCGGCGGCACTGACTACCGCGAAAACCGACAGAACCAAGGCCAGAGCGAAGAATCCTCCCAAAAACCAAAGTTTGTTCATAGGCTAGGTAAATTAGTTGTTAATCGGGCCCTCTGTCTGATAATACGCCAAGGTCACCGATTTTATTTCACCGCCCACATTTGCCCACACAATGCTCGGTTTTGAGACAGCCGCCACAACCACACCAGGGTCGAATTTCTCTGGCTAGAAATTTATTAACGTCGGAACGTTCACCGATAATTTTTATTTGTTCTTGGGGCGCCAGGGTGGCGCCATTGACGAGAATGGCGGTCAGCGCGTTGACTTGCCAATGGTCGCCCTTTAGATCCTCCAGAATAAAGCCGGTGGGCGTGAGTGAAATTATTTCTCCGGCCAAAAGACCTTGGTCGGCTTTTTGCCAGAGATAATGTTCGTAATTTAAGTGTTGATAACCCGGCAGTTGTTCATTAAAAAAATTGTTCAGGCGATGCCCCAGGCCGAAGCGGTAAGCGCCAAGGCCGAGAATCAGGGTGGCGAGTAAATAAATTATGGCCAAACGCAGAAGCGGCAGACGATAACCAAATTTGGTATGCTGGTAATTATAGAAACCAAAGGCGATAAAAATAATAATGACCACTAACCAAAAATAGGGTAGGACTAAAAGTAAGAAAGCTAAGGGATTACCGGTGACATATTGATAAAGATCCCATTCTTGATTGGCCAAAAGAAAAATGGAGACGCCCACGGAGAGAGCACCCACCAAAATTGACAGACCAAACAAAGCCCAGAGTAAAAAATTCTTGAGCCGGAAACTGGCTTTGGGCGCGGGTTTCAACCCTTGTTCTTGGATGGTGGTCAAAATTTTATCACTTAGCTCGGTCATAGCGGTCAGGATTAGTTTTTAAAAATTCTTGTTTAAATTTTTGTCTGGCCCGGGCGACGAGCGTACCGACGGTATTGATTGGCAAACGTAAAATATCGGAAATAGCTCGATAATCCAGATCTTCCACAAAACGTAAAAGTAGAACTTCACGATATTTCTCTGACAATTGATTGAATATTTTTTCAATAAGCGCGCGGTCATATTGGCTGTTTATTTCTTTGATTAAATCAGTATTGCAGGCCAAAGATTCCCATTCTTCGTCGTCAATAATAACGGTTGGTCGCGAGTGCCGGCGGCGCAATTCACTCATGGTTTCATTGTGAGTGATGCGATAAATCCAGGAAGAAAATTTCAAGCCAGAGTCAAAGTCATTTAAATTATAAAAAACCTTGATAAAAACCTCTTGCAGGATATCCTCGGCGTCCTCGTGATTTAACCCGGAGATTCTTTTGATATAAACGACTAGCTGGTGTTCATAACGCTTGATGAGACAAGCAAAATAATCGGCTTTGGTCAAAGCCAAAGCCACGAGTTCGCTGTCGGTTCGCTCAAGACAATATTCCTGATTAACCATAATATTATTACGCATACGGAGCTGGTTTTATTTCAAGCTGGTTTAGCATAACAGAAATAGGAGCGCCTGACAATGGCAAACGCCCCGGCAAAAACCGAGGCGCTGGCAATGAGTGAAATTAGCCATGAACTTTTTTATAACAGGTCCAGCAGAGACTCTTGTCCTGGGAAATCTTGGTGCCACACTTGGAACAACGCTTGGTGCCAAAACGGGCAAACTTTTTTTGCTTTATCTTTTCCGAGCAGGCATAACAGATGGTATAGCTACCGGGAGTTTTCTTTTTGCATTTGGCGCAAGTACCCATATGATTTATTTCAATTTTAACTTTAAATTATCATATTTATCCGGGGAATCAATAGAGTCAATTAACACTGGGTTCTCCAATATAGTATTTGAAACCCAAATATTATGCCAGGATATAAAATCGTCATGATCATAAAAGGCGTGGCGTAAAACTATAACTATATCTTGTTTTATTGGTAAATCGCTTAAAATAAAAGTCTTGGGATTTAGTTCAAAGACTGATTGATTTCTCATTGGAGACGGGTCAGATGGAATGCTTATAAATATTTTCCCTGCTTCTGATTTATTATTAAAATAAAAAGGGG
>ERZ795054.4067-NODE-4067-length-10996-cov-4.640435_pt1 | contig 10996 bp, 8 predicted proteins | sample MGYA00375138_ERZ795054 | MGnify/ENA primary metagenome ERZ795054 (study PRJEB30183, sample SAMN05720215) | anaerobic digester metagenome | isolation source: active sludge of municipal wastewater-treating anaerobic digesters | place: USA | collected 2014-12-23 ...
CATGCCTCGCCGAACATGCGCCAGTTGCAGGCCCCGGAGTCCGCCTTTCCGTCGGTAGTGGCGCGGGGTGAGGTAGTCGAGCGACGCCAGCCCCTGGAAAGCCAAGGCCGCCTGGATGGGCAAAACGCTACCTTCCCCGTCGGCGAGGTCGTCGAGCAGACACTTCTTCAAGGTCTCCAAATCCAAACCCGTCAGCCCGGCCCCAGCAAGCAAGTCGCCGAGCAGTGCCCCGATCTCGGTGCTGACGATGCCAGGCAGGGGATAGATGACGGGCCGTACCAAGCGCATGGATTCCAGAGAAACGAAGCGATCTTGCCTGGTAACGAGCAAGACCTTGAGGATTCGAGTTTCCAGGGCTTCCCGGATCGCCTTCCAGAAGCGATTCTCCATTACCAGGATCTCGGGAGTGATCCACTTCCGATCGCGCAGAAACTGACTCCGATGGAGGTTCTGGTAATCGTCAAACTGGTCGAAGATAAGCAACGGGATGCGGCCAATCTTCGACTCGCAGGCCCGCAGGAGGTCCATCAACTCTCTTGTAGTCCGCTTCCGTTCGGAGTAACTGAGTCTAGCACGTTCCTCGGCGGTAAGGCTGTCGAAAAACCTCGAAGCGAGCCGCGCCGCGAGATCGGCGTCCCAATCCTCCGAGGCGCCATAGCTGCTCATGACAATGGGCAGCAAATTCAGGTCGCGGCGATCGTTCGTGAGACAATCACGCAGGCCCACCTTAACGAGAACGCTCTTGCCTGAGCCAGATTCTCCGGTGAGGAACACGAGCTGCCCCTCGTCCAGACATTGGGCCAGGGACTCCAGGTCAGCTTTTCGTCCGACGAATTGATCCGGATTCTTCTCGGGGTCGACGACGAGACGCCTGGGGTCCGGCGGACGGAGTCCGGCGAAGAGGCCCCGCCAAAGCAGAGCAAGCCCGGCTAGCAACAGAATTGCCAGCCCGGCCGCGAGATAGGCCGGCGGGAGGGACTTCAGGAAGGGGACGTTCTCGGCGATTGCCTTCAGATGCCCGGTGATCTGTGCCATGACGGCCAGAAGGGAGGCAATCGTCAGCGTGCCGCCAGCACCGATCTGGGTTTTCTCCCTCAACGAACGCGGCGGACTCGCGGAGCGGCTGTGAGCACGCACATCGAGTTCAGCAATCTTGCGTTTCGCTTCATCGATCTGACGGGCGAGTTTGAACTTCTCCGCGGCATCAGTCTCCAGCGCCTCGGCTTCCTGAAGAGCCGCCAGCTTGTCCTTCCATACCTTGGCGGCGGCGTCGGTGTGCTCTGTTTGCGTCGTGTTTATGCCGCCCCTCCCAGTTCGCTGATCTTCCTCCGTGCTTCCTCGATCTGCTTCGAGAGTTGGAATTTCCGTGCCGCATCGGTTTCGATGGCCTCCGCTTCAATGAGCACGGCGAGCTTCTCCTGCCAGAGTGCCACTGCACCGGTGGCGGGCATGGCCAACGATGCCGACTTAGGGACAATGAGTCGCAGCGACTTGGCATCGCCTCCCCGCTTCAGCACGAGCTTCGGCGTAGAATCCTCGGGGACACACGCCATTTGCAGCGCTGCAAGTGCCAGATCGAAGGACTCCTGCAGGGTCCTTCCAAAACCCATTCCCTGATACAGCGCGCCAGCAAAGGCGACGGCGGCTTCGTCCCCGATAGGGCGTTTCATGCCGATGGCCGAATCGAGCACTTTGACGGCGGCCTTGGCCAGGGACAGCGAATCGCAGGCGTTGAAGACAGCCAAACGGAGGTTGTCCGGGATCGCCTTCAAAACGGCGAGGATCGCCTTGGGCGTGACGGTTCTGGATTTGCCTTCATGGTCCTCCAAAACCAGGCCGTTCGTTTGCCCATGACCGCTGAAGTGGACCACGTACGGCCTTTCCTCCAGCAAGGCCTGGATCACATCGTCTGTTCGCACAGCCCAGCGGGAAACCAACCGGACCGAGTCTCGATGCTCGGCCGAGCGAATGCGCTCACCCACTTGGCGACATTCCTTATCGAGCCGCAGGGCAGAAGTGTCGGTTGGGTTGGCGGCCAAAAAGAGGATTGTCACCGTCGCCATAAAGTCGAATCGCAAGTCTGGCAGATAGGATTCACCGTTTCGTGGACGATTAGGTTACCGCAGAGGAAGAGCCTCCTCAAGGTGAATTGGTGCCGAGGGGCAACCCCGCAACCCCGGCCAGTTCCTGCCGCCAGCTTGATGATCGGCTAATCCACATCCCCGCTTCGGATCACCTGGACGCCGGCGTTCCGCATCTGGTCCAAAGCCCGGTCGGTGTCGTCGGGCGCGAGGTTCACGCCGCGGCAGGCGTCTTCAATCAAGTGGACGCGGAACCCCTCCTCGATGGCGTCGAGGGCGGTGAACTTGACGCAGTAGTCTGTGGCCAATCCGACAACGTAGATGCCGGTCACGCCGCGTTCATGCAGCCATTCCGCCAGGCCGGTGGATTGCCGGTGGCCGTTGTCGAACAGCCCGCTGTAGCTGTCGATGCGCGGATCGGTGCCTTTGGGAAAGACGCGTGCGACCCGGCGCGTATCGAGTGCCGGGGCCATAAGCGCGCCGCCGGTGTTCTGGACGCAGTGCACCGGCCAGAGGGTTTGCGGAAGGCCGTCCAGGTCAATCTGCTCGTACGGTTTCCGACCGGGGTGATTTGCGGCAAAGCTGGCGTGTATGGGCGGGTGCCAATCTTGCGTCGCGACGATCAGCTCGAATCGCGGCAGAAGGCTGTTCACGATCGGAACGATCCGATCCCCCTCGGGCACGGATAGGGCGCCGCCGGGCAGGAAGTCGTTCTGGATGTCGACAAGGACGAGTGCGGTCATAGGGACTACTGATGCGGTTGTTGTTTGACGAACTCGCGCAGCTCGGCGAGTTCGACCTCGAATCCGCCGCTCAGGATCGGCCAGCGACACCATGTCTTGGGATCGAGGTTTTCGTCGTCCAGATGGAACGATGGGGCGTAGCGTTCGCGCTTCCATTGGTTGCGGCTCCAGAGGCGGAAGAAACGCTCGACCCACACACCAAGCGAAGCGGCTTCAAGGTCGGGAAACCGGGCGCGCATCAGTTGGAACACCTCGATCGGCGACCGCTTGTCGCGGATGGCGGCTTTCTCGATCGCATCGAGCACCGGATAGGGCATCAGATCGGTCTCGTCGGTCTGGGCCTGCTCGGCTGGACGCAGCTCGGCGGTCGGCTGTTGAGCGTTGATGGCGGCGAGCACGGGGAACGGATTCAGTCCGCGCGGGCCGTTGGTCTCGAGCCAACGCAGCCACTGGCGGAGGAAGGCCTTGTCGATGCCGGCGATGGGGGACAAACCGCCGCTGGTGTCGCCGTCCATGGTGGCATAGCCAACCGCGGCCTCACTTCGGTTGCTGGTGCAGAGCAGGAGGGCATCTTCGAGATTGGCCAGCATCCAGACGCCCGGGGACCGGACGCGGGCCTGGATGTTTTGCAGCGGGATGTCGTCGCAGGACCAGTCCAGGCGGCGCCCGAGCGTGGCTTCGATCAACCGCACATAGCCCTGGTGCAAGGGGCCCACGTCGAGCTCGTGATGCCGGGCGCCGAGCGCCTTGGCAACCGCCGCGGCCGCGGCGCGCGTCACGGCCCCGCTGTTCTCGGTCGCCTGGTAAGCCGTTGTCAGAAATCGCCCGGTGAGAGAGCGCGGGGTCATCTCGGCTGGCAGATTCCGCGCGTGGGCGAGCTTGGCACGAACGCCCTCGGCCCCCAATTCGGCCAAGGCCAGTTCGAACGAGAGCGCCACCAGACAGGAAACCGCGGCGGAGTCTGCCCCGCCGCTGAGCGACACGACAAAGCCCTGCGACCGGCTCTTGCGCAGGTAATCGAACAGGGCCAGGGCCACGGCCCGGGTGAACTCTTCTTCCTTGAGCGTCGGGCTCGATTCCCAGGACGCATCCCCGGGATCCGGAGAGACGGGCGCTGCCGACGCGGGCAGAGCCGCCGATCGACTCCGGGCGGCGGACCCTGGCACATCGCGGATCCGGGCCTGGTCCGGCGTCAGTGCGGGCCAGTCAAAATCGGTTCGGACCTCGAGGGCATGCCCCCCGGGCAACTCGGGTTGGTAACTGCCGGTACGGGCCTGGTTCATCCTTGTGGCCTCGACGTCCACTACCCCGAGTGTCAGATCCCGGTCGAGAAAACCGAGCCTTGGCCCCGTGGCAAGCAGGCGCCCGCCGGATGCGATCAACGCCCCGCCGTCAAAAACCGTGCGTCCAGCCTCATTGCCCACCAGGTTGGCATAGATGTAACTCGCGCCAAAGGCCCGTGAGCCTTCAAGGACGAAGCGGCGCCGGACTTCGAGTTTGCCGAATGCAAAATGACTGGCGCTCGGGTTGAGGATCAGATCCGCCCCGCGACGCGCAAGGGCCGCGCCCGGCCGGTTCGCCACCCACGCGTCTTCGCAGATCTCGAATCCCATCCGCACCCCGCCCACGTCGAAAAGCAGGTCCCCGATGGGGAACTGCCGCTGGCCGCCGCAAGGCTCCGGAGCGACAAAAATGTCGCGGACCTCGGCAGGCCACGGCTTGAACCACCGCGGCTCGTAGTGGATGCCGTCACCGGCCAGAAACCGCTTTGCGACCAATCCGGCCAGGCGCCCGTCCACAACCAGGGCTGCCGCGTTGAACACGGCGTTCTGGTGCAAGACCGGCAATCCGAACGAGACCACCAGACCGCTGGTCTCGGAGACAAGCGCCGCGAGCGCATGCCAGGCGCGCCGGTGGGTATCCGCGGCGTGGAAGGCGTCTTCGCATCCGTACCCGGTCAGGCACAGCTCGGGCAGGCAGACCACGCTGACGCCCGCGGCGCGCGCGTCTTCGAGGACGGCGCGGACATTGACGAGGTTGTGACGCCAATCGAGCGGCACTTGATTGAGGACGGCAGCGGCAATCTTCACCAGTTTCATATCATGACAATCCCCGCGCCTGCATGATGAGCGCGGTCTTTCGCTCGTGCAGGCCCAGTTCCAGCCCGACGGGGTAGCGATGCGGATTGGCCAGACGTTTGACGCCTGCCTGGAAGAGAGAGAGCTGGCTGCGGACACGCTCGCGGATTGCCGGCAGTGCCGGCGATGAATACACACACTCCCCGCGGCGGAACACCGGCACCAGCAGGGTCTCGCGCGCCGTTGTCGGGGCAAACCGATTGCGACGCGTCGGATCCATCGGATGCACGATGGTGAAGTCCGGCGGCGCGCCCAGTTCCTCGTCGTAGATGCCGTCCGCCACACACTCCGTGTCGGACCGAAAGCGGCAGACTTGGAGAATCCCCGGCGTGGAGATCTTCACCGCCTGTTCGGACAGTTTCATCTTGGGTTCCCATGTGCCGTCCGGGCGGCGGATGCCGCCGAGCTTGTAAACCCCGCCCAAAGCCGGCTGGTCATAAGCCGTGACGAGCTTGGTGCCCACGCCCCAAATGCCGATGGCGGCCCCCTGCCCTTTCAGGCTCTCGATCAAATGCTCGTCCAGATCGTTGCTGGCGACGATGGCGGTTTGGGAGAAGCCGGCTTCATCGAGCAGTTTGCGGGCTTCGATGCTCAACCAGGCCAGATCCCCCGAATCGAGCCGGATCCCCGCCAGCGCGTGGCCGCGCTCGCGCAGCCACCCGCCCACGCCGATCGCCTCCCGCACGCCCTGGAGCGTGTCGTAGGTGTCGACCAGGAAGACGCAATTGTGCGGCATGGCCTCGGCGTACGCCTGGAATGCCTCGCGCTCGGTGTCGAAGCTCATCACCCACGAATGCGCGTGGGTGCCGCGCACGGGAATGCCGTAGCTCTTTCCGGCCAGCACATTCGATGTGGCGCTGCAACCGCCGATGTAGGCGGCCCGGCTGGCCGTCAGCGCGCCATCCACCCCCTGCGCACGCCGCAATCCAAACTCGAGCACGGGCTCGCCGCGCGCCGCCAGGCAGACCCGCGCCGCCTTGGTGGCGATCAGGGTCTGAAAGTTGATCTGATTGAGAAGCGCAGTCTCGAGGATCTGGCCTTCGAGAATCGGGCCGCGCACGCGCACAAGGGGCTCGTGCGGGAACACCACAGTCCCCTCGGGCACGGCGTCGACGTCGCATGTCAGCCGCAGCCTGGCCAGGTGATCCAGGAAACCGGCTTCGAACAACCCCCGTCCGTCCTGCCCCGTCAGCGATTCGAGATACGCCAGGTCGTCCGGAGCAAACCTCAGGTTGCACAGGTAATCGACTGCGTCGGCCAGCCCGGCCGCAATCGCAAAACCGCTGTGGAACGGATTGTTCCGGTAGAACAAGTGAAACACGGCCTCGCGCCGGTCTCGCCCGGTCTTCCAGTAACCGTAGGCCATGGTGAGCTGGTACAAGTCGGTCAGAAGGGCGGTGGCGGGCATAATGGGTGGTTTGGTCGATGCCACACAGCCCCCTGTCCGCTCATCCCTGCCATGCAACTTGTTAGCGACAGAACAGACGTAGGCAGGCGCCGGATGGTGGCCCCGCGACTCGCGGAGCGGATGAGGGTGGCAATGCAGTGCATCCCCGTGATTTCCGTGTATAGATGCGGAGGACGTTAGTCGCTGGATATGCGCTTTGGCAATTCGGAAAGCGAAAGCTGGAAGCTCAACTCAACCGCCGCCTGCGTTTGCGCTTCTGACTGTGTCCGGCTCTGATGCCCACCAACGAGACCAAGCGGTCTCGAAAATCGTGAGAGGCTTCCGAGCCGGCCTCCTGAAGGTCAAGCAGGCTGTAGAAGCGCGTGGTGGTGGGAGACTTCTCGCGCGCCTTGGTCAGGTCGAGGCTGGAAACGTTGTAGATTGTCCAGAATTCGACAAAACCGCGGTGCTTTGCGCTCTGATGACTTGTCTCAGCCTCTCCAAGGCGATTCCAGATATTCGATTTGTCGGTGCCGCCTTTGATCTCAATAGCCACCACTCTGTTGACTGACCGCGCGGATATGTCCTCCGTGATACTGATGTCAGGGTCGGCAGCGAACATGATGCGGACGCGCCGATGGGAGGCGTTGCGCAGCACGATGACGTCTTCGGTTTCATTTTCGGCGGCGTGATGAACGAGTTGTCGGATGATGTTGAATACTGCCTTGTTGGCCTGCTTGCCGATCCTGGTGTTATTGCTACCTCGGAGTTGCGGGCCCAGAGTCAGCAGCGTGAGCTCGTGCAACAACTCGCGCGTGATTTTCTCATAGCCGATCCGGGCGGCCATCTCGGAAGCTCGAACAGCCAATGCTCGGCAAAGATCAGGCAGCTCACTTTCAAGGCGCAGCGTGACTTTTCCCTCGAATTCGAGGACCCCAAATCGGGCCAGTCTGCTCTTGTTGTAGAACTCCTTCTGACTGAAGCCGAGGAGCAGCCGGTAGTAGCCCAACAACCGGGGATTCGCCCGCAGAACTGAAGGGACGGCGAACAGGAGTTCCCCACGAATGCCTCGACTGGCCAGCTCGACCAAATCCTTCGCCGGAACTGCGCCATCAAGCTCCGCGTTCAAGACGGCAAGGTCGAGACGGCGGATCGCGGCAGCCAGTGCTTCTTGCAGGCAGAGCTTACGCGCTTCTTCGAGATCGGACGCGATACGAGCCTGAAGGCTCGATGAGGGCAGGCTGATTCTCATCTTTAGAATTGGCGGGGTGCAGTGCGTCACACCGAGAGTGTCGACTACTTCCTGAAGTGAGTATCTTCTCCGCCTCGTGCATGTACTCGGGATTCAATTCGACGCCGACAAAACGCCGATTCAGCCGACGGGCAACCAAGCCCACGGTGCCGACGCCAGAGAAGGGATCCAAGACGAAGTCATCGATCTGGGTGGATGCGAGCAAGCACGGCTCAACGAGTTCAGGGGGGAATGACGCTACGTGAGCACCGAGTGAAGGCGCGGTGTTGATGCTCCACACAGTGCGTCGATTTCGGCGGCCCTGTTCCCCTTCCTCCATGATTGCTTCGGGGTAATAGGCATACCGTTCGTTCTTGGACAACATAAACAGGTATTCGTGGGCTCGAGTTGGGCGGTCTTTGACGCTCTCAGGCGTGACGTTCGGTTTGTGCCAGATGACGTCGCTCCGCAGGAACCAGCCATCGGCCTGGAGGGCGAACGCCAAGCGCCACGGCACCCCGAGCAAGTCCTTATCCTTTAACCCAGGCGGATTGTCGGGCCTCACAGACATGGCACGATTCGGGTTCTTCTTGTCCGGAGCCCGCCACCCTCGATTCCCACTCGTGTAACCGTCGCCGATGTTAAGCCAGAGGATCCCATCGGGGCGGAGCACTCGGCGAACGTCCGAGAAGATGTCCGTGAGTTTGTTAATGTAGCCTGCCAGCGTGGCCTCGAGGCCGATTTGTCCGGCGATGCCGTAATCGCGCAGCCCCCAGTACGGAGGCGACGTCACCACGCATTGAACACTCTCGTCCGGCAAGCGTGGAAGCACATCGCGAACGTCGCCTTCAATAAGAAGCGATTCGATCAACGGCAGCTTGTCTGGCGAAGGAATCTGCGTTCGTTTCATTTCTTGTCCTTACCCTATCGTGATTTGCGAATACCTGGAAGTCGTCATTTCTGTCGGCTGCCCCACAGCCCCATGCGCGACGGCAGGCGAGCGGTTCGACCACCTTCTTGAACCTGAGTCCTTGGCAACAATCGCAGTCGACAGCGATTCGGGTGATCGAGGTTCACAGCACTGCCCGTGCCTTGATTGCGGGTTCGCAGACACAACGGTAGCCATACTACACGACAAGCACTCCCTTTCGGCTCGCCAGTCCGATGGCGGCGCGCGCGCCGGAATTGAACTCGATATAGTCATGTTCGATGCCATCGCTGAAGATGACGCCGTTCTCCGGCATCTGGGACTCGATGCTGAATGACGTGTCGGTGGTGATCCTTCCGAAGGCCAGGGCGCACCCGGTGCGCCGGCTTGGGAACGGCTCGCGCACGGTGAAATACAGGTAGTCGGCATCCGAGGGGAATTGCCAGCGGGCGCGCGCCTCCGACTGCGCGAGCGGGGCCGGCTCGCGCGCAGTCGTTTCCGCCCCAACGGCCATGCTCAGTCCGTAGAAGGCCGCCTGGGCGCTGCGACTGATCGCTGTGGCGCCGCCCAACAGGCTTTGCAGCCAACCGGTCGAGCCCAGGCCGGTCGAGACAATGACGCCACTCGATGAATGATCCTCGACAGCGTCTCCAATCCGGATGCGGTAGCGGGCCGAGCCATGGGTGCGGAGCCCGACGAAGAGGTCGTTGACGGCACACAGGCTCTGGCCGTTGTTGAGCCTCGCCTCAGCCAGTGTGACGGCGCGCGTCGAGCGGCGTCCGGCCAGGACCTCGGGCATCAGCGCGCTCAAATCCTCAACGCGGAACGGGAGCAACTGACCGTCCCAGCGCTGGGGATCCGGGTTGACGCCGATCAGGGGTTGTCCGTCGAGGTACTTGAGTGTGTTGGCCACCAGGCCGTCCTGGCCGAGGGCGACGATCACATCCTGCGGCCCGAAGAGAAAATTGGGCAGGAAACGGCGCTCGAGCACCTGGATTCGGCCCCAGAGGGCGAGACGCTGCTTGGCCTGGCGCAGCGCCTCCCCGTACCTCTCGTCCTCCCGCTCGTAATCGGTGAAGTCGGCGCCCAGATGCTCGACGTAGAACCGCGCCTGGGCAACCGTGTTGAACCGCCCCACCAGCTCCGCGAGGCGGCTGGGCCGGATCACCAGGACGATCTTGGTTTCCGTGCGTGGTTGCATATGGAACTAGCGATCGCCTTCTCTGCCCATGAGCTCGCGCAGGAGATCCGGCGAGACGTTGAGTTGGCCGATGCGTTCGGCTTTGCCGGCCAGATCCTGGAACGCGGCTGCGATCAGTTGCTCAGGCTTCATCCCGGTGCTGGCCAGGGCCTGGATCACGCGCGGATCGGCCGCGGCCAGCGCCTGCATGGTGGCGGCGATCCCGTAGGCGCGCGCGTCGGCCTCCGTGCGAGCGTTCGCAGTGGCCAGGCCGACGAGGTTCCGCCGCTCCGATTCGAGCTGGATCTGCGCGGCCATGTCCGATTGCTGCAAAAGGTGCTGCTTCTCGAGCACCGCGCGTTCGGCATCCATCTGGGTCTCGCGAATCTGGCGTTTCTTGTTCTCGACGGCGATCTCGGTGTTCAACTCGCTTTCCTTGATCGCCCGCTCCTGCTCGACGGCGGCGTTGCGGCGCGCATAGATCGCCTCGTCCGCGGCACGCAACAAGCGCTCGCGTGCCTCCGCTTCCAGGGCCCGCGCCGTCTCCGGCGACGGCCGGATGGCGAGAATCGATAAGCCAAGGAACTCGAGCCCGAGGGTCGTCAGGGCGGGCGAGCCCGCCAAGCCGGCCTGAACAGCCACAACCAGCGTGGCCGAGGCGTTGATGGCTTCACACAGCGGCAGTGTCTGGAGCTGGGCGCGGACCAACTCATTCGCGACGTGGAGCACGCGCTGCGGCAACATGCCGGGGTCTTCCGATGTGTAGGTCGACCCATCGCCGGCCAGCGTGAAATTCATCAGACCCGCAAGACGCTTCGGGTCGGCCACACGATAGGTGATGTGTCCCTGCACGGTCACGGTCTGGAAATCGGCCGTTCGCTCCTCGAACATGAACGGCACATCGGCGCTGCCCGACGGCACGGCGACCAGCGACGTGACCGGGGCGTAGTAGAAAAAGGCGAGACCCGGCCCCTCGCGCGCGATCTGGCCCCGGCGATACTGAAGCAGGTAGGTCGTGGGTGGAACTTTGATATAGCGGATGCCAAACATAACAACTCCTTGGTTCGTGTTGCTCTTCCTTTCGTGGACGCGCCCTCCTCGGCGAACCCGCCTACAGATACGCGAGGTGATCCGGGATGTCAAATCGCAGGCCCCGGAGCCAGATTCCGGCGCTCAGCGATCCGGTGTCGTACCTGGACGCCGTGCCGCCGGGTATGTGGGCAGACGAGCACAAGACCACGAAGCCGGTCCGCAGCCGCATTCCGACGACGCCCGGCTTCGCGATGGTTTATCGGTCAACGGACGACC
>ERZ795054.4068-NODE-4068-length-10995-cov-6.788665_pt1 | contig 10995 bp, 10 predicted proteins | sample MGYA00375138_ERZ795054 | MGnify/ENA primary metagenome ERZ795054 (study PRJEB30183, sample SAMN05720215) | anaerobic digester metagenome | isolation source: active sludge of municipal wastewater-treating anaerobic digesters | place: USA | collected 2014-12-23 ...
GCCAGGCCAGGAAGGTGATGAACTTCCTCTGGGGCATGGGCCAGATGATGTACACGAAGCTCATCGTCGTCGTCGACGAGGAGGCGGACCTCCGCGACATGTCCATGGTCGCGTGGAGGGTCTTCAACAACATCGACGCCCGGCGCGACCTCGTCCTCTCGGACGGTCCCCTGGACGCCCTGGACCACTCCTCGCCCCTGCCGCGCTACGGCACGAGGCTGGGCGTGGACGCGACGCGCAAGGGCCCCGAGGAAGGGCACCTCCGCGAATGGCCCGAGCCCCTCAAGATGGACGAGCGGGTGCGGAGGCTCGTCGACCGGCGCTGGGCCGAGTATGGGCTCTAGGAGCTCTGCGGACCGCGCCGGCGCGGCTTCAGGCTTGCCCGCCGCGGTCCCGGCAGCCGCGGCGCGGGAGGCGGCGCCCCGGGGCGATGCTGCCCTTCGGGGGCCGAACCTCCTCGCGAAGCTGGGGCTGGTGGGCGACGCGGTGATCTTCCGCCACACCCTCTTCTCCCTCCCCTTCGCCCTCGCGGCCGTCCTCCTCGAGACCGCAGGGAAGCCGCCCCTCGCGAAGCTCCTCCTCATCGTCACGGCCGCCGCCTCGGGGCGGAACCTCGCGAACGCATTGAACCGCCTCATCGACCGCGACATCGACGCGCGGAACCCTAGGACGGCCGGCCGCCACCTCCCCTCGGGAAGGCTCGAAAGCCGCGACCTCGTCCTCTTCTCCGCGGCGATGGGCGCCGTCCTCGTGGCCTCGGCGGCGGCCCTGGGCTGGCTCTGCCTCGCCCTCCTTCCCTTGGCCGGGATCGCAGTCTTCGGCTACTCCTACACGAAGCGCTTCACCGCCCTCTGCCACTTCTGGCTCGGCGCGACCTGCGCGATAGCCCCGATGGGCGCCCTCGTCGCCCTCTCGGGGAGGCTCTTCGTCCCGCGCTACTTCGTCCTCGCAGGCGCGGTGGCCCTCTGGGTCGCGGGCTTCGACATCCTCTACGCCCTCCAGGACATCGAGGTGGACAGGCGCGAGGGCCTCCACTCGGTCCCGGCCCGCCTCGGCGCGAAGGGGGCGCGGGCCGTCGCGGCCCTCGCCCACCTCGGAACCCTCGCGGGCCTGGCCGCCCTCCCCTTCCTCTGGCCCCTCGGACCGGCCTACTGGGCCGGCTTCGCCGTCGCGGCCGCTCTCCTCGCTGGCGAGCACCTCGTCGCCCTGGGCGGCACCGAGCGCCACATACGGATCGCGGCCTACGGGATCAACGAGGTCATCCCCCTCGTCTTCCTGGCCGCCGTCACCCTCGACGTGTATATGGTATAATCGGGCGATGCCGCGCTACCTCGTCTGCCTGACCGGCGCCTCCGGCGCGATCTACGGCCTCCGCCTCCTCAAGGCCCTGGCCGCGACGGAGGCGGAGCTCCACCTCGTGGCCTCCGCCTGGGGCGAGCGCGTCGTCCTGGAGGAGACGGGCCGCCCCCTCTCGGCCTGGCTCGAGGAGCTCGGCGGCGCGGCGCCGGGGCCTTGCGCGGCGCCGGCCGGGACGCCAGGCGCCGCGCCCGGAGCCGCCGAGGCGCATAAGTGCCGCATAACGCGCCACTCGACCGACGACCTGGCCGCGCCCGTCGCCTCGGGCTCCTTCAGGCTGGACGGGACGGCCGTCGTCCCCTGCTCCATGGGCACGGCCGGCGCCCTGGCCTCCGGCCTCGTCCAGAACCTCGTCCACCGCGCCGGGGCCGTCGCCCTCAAGGAGGGCTGGCCCCTCGTCCTCGCGCCGCGCGAGTCGCCCCTCTCGCTCGTCGACCTGCGGAACCTCTCGGCCCTCGCCGAGGCCGGCGCGGCGATCATGCCCGCCTCCCCCGGCTTCTACCACCGCCCGGCCACCATCGAGGAGCTCGTCGACGGCTTCGTCGCGAGGATCCTGGACCGCCTGGGCGCGCCCAACCCCTTGCGGAGGCCCTGGCAGGGCCCCGCGACCAACCAAGGAGATCTCCCATGAACCTCGTCAAGAAGGCGGCCGGCTTCGGCCTCCTCCTCGCGGCCCTCGCCGCCTCCCCCGCCGCCGCCGCGCCCGCCGCGGCCCTCAAGGTCGGCGTCCTCCCCGACGCCGACTCCCTCCCCCTCCTCGTCGCCGACGCGGAGGGCCGCTTCGCCAAGGAGGGCCTGGCGGTGGAGCTCGTGCCCTTCAAGACGGCGATCGAGCGCGACGCGGCCCTGCAGTCGGGCGCGGTGGACGGTGTCGTCTCCGACCTCCTGGCCGCCGCCCTCGCGACCCAGGGCGGCTTCGAGGTCCGCGTCACCAGCCTCACGGACGGCCGCTACGGCGTCGTGACCGCGCCGGGCTCGGGCCTGGAGAAGGCTTCCCAGCTCTCCGGCGTCGAGGTCGGCATCTCCACCAACACCATCATCCAGTACGCGGTCGACTCCCTCCTCTCCAAGGCGGGCATTCCCTCGGCGGAGATCAAGGGCCTGGCCGTGCCCAAGATCCCGGTGCGCATGGAGCTCCTCCTCACGGGCCAGCTCAAGGCCGCCTGCCTCCCCGAGCCCCTCCTCACCGCGGCCCAGACGCGCGGCGCCAGGCTCGTGGCGGCCAGCGACGACGCGGGCCTCCGCGCCGGCGTCCTCCTCTTCTCCAGGAAGGCCGTCGACTCCCGCCAGGCCGAGCTCAAGGCCTTCTACCGCGCCTACGCCGCGGCCGCCGCGGCGATCAACGCCGACCAGGCCAAGTACCGCCCCTTCCTCGTGGAGAAGGCGGGCTTCCCCGAGGAGGTCCGCGAGGCCTACCGCTTCGTGCGCTACGAGAGGCCCCGCCTCCCCACGGAGGCCGACGTGAAGGCCGTCCTGTCCTGGATGGCCGCGAAGGGCCTCCTCAAGGCCGACATCGCCCCCGCCGCCCTCCTCGACGGCCGCGCCCTCTCCGGCCTCTAGCGGGTCCATGCTCGAATTCGAAGGGGTCTCGATAGCCTATCGAGTCCCCGACGGCCGCCTCCTGGCCGTCGAGGGAGCCTCCGCGAGCCTCCCCGAAGGCGCGATAGGCGCCCTCGTCGGACCCTCGGGCTGCGGGAAGACGAGCCTCGTGCAGGCGGCGGCCGGCCTCCTAAAGCCCGCCGCCGGCCGCGTCCTCGTCGCGGGGAAGGAGCTCCGCGCCGTCCGGGAGCGCACGGCCGTGATCTTCCAGGACTTCGGCCTCCTCCCCTGGAAGACCGTGGAGGAGAACGCGGAGCTCCCCCTCCTCCTCCGCAGGATCCCGCGGGCCGAGCGCAGGAGGCGCGTCGCGCCCGTCCTCGAGGAGCTCGGCCTCCTTCCCTACCGCTCCTTCTTCCCCGCGAGGCTCTCCGGCGGCATGCGCCAGCGCGTCGCCGTCGCGCGCGCCCTCGCCTCCGACCCCGACCTCCTCCTCATGGACGAGCCCTTCTCCAGCCTGGACGCGCTGACCCGCGAAGGTCTCCAGGAGAGCCTCCTTTCGGCTGCCAGGCGGAGACGCATGACGGTCCTCATCGTCACGCACTCGATAGAGGAGGCGGCCTTCCTCTCCGACCGGGCCTACGTGATGACGGGCCGCGCGCCCGGCCGCGTGAGCGCCCTCGTCGAGCCGCCTGCCGGGACAGCGGAAGACTCCCGCGCCGCCGCGGCCGGCGGCGGCCAGGCCGTCGGCGGCGCTGACCAGCGCGGTCCCGCCTTCCGCGGTCCCGCGTATCGCGGGCCCGCATATCGCGGGAGTCCCCTCTATTTCGAGTACTGCGTCGCGATCAGGCGCAGCCTGGAAGCGGCGGAGGCGGGGGCATGAGCAGCGCGCGACGGGCCATGCGCCGCCTCACCGCCTCCAAGGCCCTGCGCTCCCTCGCGGCCTTCGCCGTCCTCGTCGCGGCCTGGGCGGGGGCGGCCGCCCTCGTCGCGAAGCCCTTCCTCCCGGCGCCCGGCCTCGTCTTCGAAAGGCTCGGCGCGAGGCTCGCGGACGGCTCCCTCGGCTTCCACACGGCGGCCTCGGCCCGCCGCATCCTCCTCGCCTTATGCCTCGCCGCGCCCGCCGCGACGGCCCTGGGCCTCGCCGCCGGCCGCTCGGGGCGCCTGGACGCCTTCGTCTCGCCCTTCGTCTACCTCCTCCACCCCCTGCCCAAGGTGGCCTTCCTCCCGGTCATCATGCTCTTCTTCGGCCTGGGCGACGGGGCCAAGGTCTTCCTCATCGGCCTCATCATCTTCGGGCAGATCCTCGTCGCCGCCCGCGACGCCGCGCGGGCCGTGCCGCCGGCCCTCCTCGACTCGGTGCGTTCCCTGGGCGCGGGCCGCCTGGGCCTCCTCCGCCACGTCGTCTTCCCGGCCGCCCTGCCCGCCCTCCTCACCGCCCTGCGCGTGGGCCTGGGGACGGCCATCGCCGTCCTCTTCCTGGCGGAGACCTTCGCGACGGAGTCGGGCTTGGGTTGGTACATCATCGACGCCTGGTCCAGGGTCGACTACGTGGACATGTACGCCGCGATAGCCGCCCTCTCGGCCTTCGGCTTCCTCTCCTTCCTCCTCGTCGACGCGGCGGAGGCCTTCTTCTGCCGCTGGAGGAGGACGGACTAGGCCGAGGGGCCGGCTGGGCCCGCCGCGCGGCGGCCCAGGGCGGCGCGCCGAGGCCCGGGGCCCTCGCGGCGGCAGGTGCGGCTTCGCGCCCGGGCCCGGGGCTTTGCGGCCTCCGACGCGGGCCCGCGCGCGGCGTCCGCCGGCGACCGACCCTCGTCGGCCCGCGCGAACCGAGGCGAGCTCGGCTGGCTAGAAGAGCGGGCCGCGGTAGCGGTTGACGCCCAGGGCGTCCAGGCGGCGGCCGTGTGAGGGCAGGCGCCGCGCGAAGTCCTCGAAGCAGCGCGCCTCTTTCGGGCTCCAGAGCGCCTCTGACAGGGCCGCAAGCCGCGGGAAGAGAAGGTACTCGGCCTGGCGGCCGAAGTAGACCATCTCGGTCCAGAGGTTGGCCTGGCCTCCCTTGACCAGGGCCGCCTCCTCGGGCGACAGGCCCGCGGGCTGGGGCTCGAAGGCGTAGCTGTCGCGCACCGTGCAGACGCCGAGGTTGCCCGGCTCCTCCGGCAGGTCCAGGTGCTTGTGGTCGAGGTAGCAGGCCTTGGTCTGCGGACACATCACGACCTCCAGGCCGGCCCGCGCGCCCTCCGCGCCGCCAGAATAGCCGCGCCAGGACATGGCGACGGCGTCCCGAGGGACGCCCTCCCCGCCGGGGCCGGCCACGCCGCCCTCCAGGATCTCGTCCCAGCCGACCATCCGCTTGCCTCGCTCCGCCAGGAGGGCGGCGACGCGGCCCATGAACCAGGACTGGAGCCTCTCGGGATCGAGCTCGCCGCCCGGACCCCGCAGGTTGCGCGCCTTCATCACGCTCCGGCACTTGGGGCAGAGGAGCCACCTGGCCTTGGGCGCCTCGTCCCCCCCGACGTGCACGAAGGGCCCCGGGAAGAGCCCGGCCAGGCCATCGAAGACCTTGCCGAGGAGCGCGAAGACCTCCTCGTTCCCCGCGCAGAGGATGTCCTCGAAGACGCCGAAGCGGTCCTCGGGCAGGAAGGGCAGGCCTCCCGCCGCGGCGCCCGCGCAGGAGAGCTCGGGGTGGGAGGAAAGGAGGGCGATCGCGTGGCCGGGCGTCTCGATCTCGGGGACCACCATGATGCCGCGCTCGGCGGCGTAGGCGACGACGCGCCTCGCGTCGGCGGCCGAGTAGGAGCCCTCGCGCCAGGCGACGCCGTGGATGCGCGAGTCCCGCCGCCGGGAGCCCGCCGCGGCGAGCTCGGGCAGGCCGGGCAGGTCCAGGCGCCAAGCCTGGTCGTCCGTTAGGTGCCAGTGGAAGACGTTGAGCTTGTGCAGGGCCGCGAGGTCCAGGAGCCGCTCGATGAACTCGACGCGGAAGAAGCTCCGCGCGCAGTCGAGCATGAGGCCCCGCCAGGGGAAGCGCGGGCCGTCCTCGATCTTGAGGGAGCGGATGACCGGCCCCTCGGAGAGGGCGAGCTGGCGCAGGGTGGAAAGGCCGCGGACGGCGCCTTCCGGCGACGAGGCCGCGACCGCGGCGCCCCCGGGCCCGATCGTGAGGACGTAGTCCTCAGGCCCGGACAGGGCCGCGTCGAGCCGGAGCTCCACTAAGGGCGGCTCGGCCGGAGCGGCGGCCCCGGCCGCGCGATCGAAGCCCGCGCGGTCGGCGGCCGGCTCGGCGGCCTGCCCCCCCGCGGCCCCGTCCCGCGCGCGGGCGCTTCCCGCGTCGGCGCCGACCGCCGACTGGAAGGGCCGGCCAAGGGCCTCGGCGAGCCAGGCCGCCGCGAGGCGGCCCTGGGGCTCCAGGCCCGGCGCCGCCGCGACCAGGCCGCCCCTCGAAAGGTCCAGGGCGCCGGGCAGCTCCTCGAGGGACCGCGGAAGGGGAACGAGGTCGCGCATCGCGCCCATCGGACTAGAGCCCGTGCCCGGCGACGACGTCGCGGTAGTAGAAGTAACTCGCTTTCGGCCTCCGCTCGCCCGTCCGCTGGTCCACGCTCACGAGGCCGAAGCGTCGCGAGTAGCCCCAGGCCCACTCGAAGTTGTCCATGAGAGTCCAGGCGAAGTAGCCGCGCAGGGGGACGCCGTCCCGGACCGCGTCGCGGCAGGCCCCGAGGTGGCCGCGGTAGTAGGCGACGCGGTCCAGGTCCCGCACCCGCCCCGCGGCGTCGGCCTCGTCGCGGAAGGCGGCGCCGTTCTCGGTGACGTAGAGGGCCTTCACGGGCCAGCGCTCCGCGATCTTCGAAAGGACGCGGTAGAGCCCCCGGGGCTCGATGTCCCAGCCCATCTCGGTCTTCTCCTGCCAGGTCGGGACGGAGCGGAAACCCTCGGGAGCCTCGGGGCCGCCCGGCGCCGCCTCCACGGCGTCCTCGTTGTAGTAGTTGACGCCGACGAAGTCGATCGGCGCCGCGATGGCCTCCATGTCGCCCGCGAGGACGGGCATGTCGGCTCCCTGGGCCGCGAGGTGGCGCTCGGGATAGCCGCGGCCGTGGACCGGGTCGAGCCAGAGGGCGGTGCGCTCGTCCGCGGCGCGGTCCGCCGCCGCGAGGTCCGCGGGCCGGGCCGTGGCCGGCCGCGGAGTGGCCGGGTTGACGACGATGCCGATCTCGCCGGGGAGGCCCGTGGCGCGGAAGGCGCGGACGGCGAGGCCGTGGCCGAGGAGGAGGTGGTGGACGGCGCGGTAGGCCGCCTTCGCGTCGCGGCGCCCGGGCGCGTGCTCGCCCGTCTTGTAGCCCAGGATGGCCGAGCACCAGGGCTCGTTGAGCGTCGCCCAACGCTTCACCCGGCCGCCCAGGAAGCGGAAGCAGATCTCCGCGTACTCCGCGTAGCGCAGGGCCGTGTCGCGCGCGGGCCAGCCGCCGGCCTCCTCCAGGGCCAGGGGAAGGTCCCAGTGGTAGAGGCTCGCCCAGGGCTCGATGCCCGCCTCAAGGAGGGAGTCGACGAGGCGCGAGTAGTAGTCGAGGCCGGCCTGGAGGGGCATGCCCCTGCCCTCCGGCTGGAGCCGCGGCCAGGCGATGGAGAAGCGGTAGGCCCCGACGCCGAGCCCCGAGAGGAGGGCGACGTCCTCCGCCGCCCGGTGGTAGGAGTCGCAGGCGAAGTCGCCGTTCTGCCCGCCCAGGACGCGGCCGGGCTCGCGGCAGAAGGCGTCCCAGATGGAGGGGCCGCGCCCGTCGGCGGCGGTCGCCCCCTCGATCTGGTAGCTCGCGGTGGAGCAGCCCCAGAGGAAATCCGCGGGGAATCCGTCCGCGCGGAGCTTCGTTTCTTTGCGCATGGCGACTATCCTTTGACGGCGCCGGCCGCGACGCCCTTCGTGATCTGCTTGCGGAACGCGACGTAGAAGAGGAGCATCGGCGCCATGCCGATCGTGAGCGCCGCGAACTGCTTGCCGTAGTCGGTGGACAGGGAGCCTGAGAACTTGAACATGCCGAGCGGCAGGGACTTGAGCTCCGTCCTCGACACCAGGATGTTGATGAGGGCGAACTCGTTCCAGATGCTCGTGATGTTGAGTATGGCGAGGGTCGTCGCGACCGGCAAGGTCATCGGGAGGATGATCCTCATGAAGATCCTGAGGAATCCGGCTCCGTCGATGCGCGCCGACTCGACCAGGGCCGTCGGGATCGACTTGATGTACTCAGTGGAGAGATAGATCGCCGTCGGCAGCCCGGCGCCGACGTAGACGAGGAGGACGGCCAGGCGCGTGTTGTAGATCCCGAGGAGGTTCATCTCCAGGAAGAGCGGGATCATGAGGGTGTTCGTCGTGAGGAGGATGCCGACCACGAAGCTGCCGTAGATGGCCTTCGTGGCGCGGGACTTGAGCTTCGCGAAGGCGAAGCCGGCGAGCAGCGCGAAGAAGATGATGCCCGCCGTGGCGCCTATCGTGTAGACGAGGGAGTTCGGGAAGAGCTTCGCGAACTCGCCCATCTCCCAGGCTTCCTTGTAGTTCGCCAGGGTCGGGCTCTTGGGGAAGCCGAGCTGGCTCACCTGGAACTCCCGCGTCGTCTTGAAGGAGTTCATCGCGAGCCAGAAGATCGGGTACAGGGTCATGGCGGAGAAGAGGATCATGGTCGCGTAGGCGAGGCCCCGCCCGACGGCGGCGGAGAGCCTGCCCGCGAAGGTCGTCTTGAGCTCTTCGGACATGGCGCTACTCCTTCCCGCCGAAGCGCTTCTCGAGGGCCTTCGTGAGGGCGATGAGGAAGAAGCTGATCATCACCATGACGAGGGAGATGGCGTTCGCGAGGGGGAAATTGGGACGCCCCAGGAAGGCGTTGTTGTACATGTATATCGAGAGGATCTCCGTGACCCTGGAGGGCCCGCCGCCCGTCATCGCGAAGACGAGGGCGAAGCTGGAGAGGGAGCCGGAGACCGCGAGGATGGCCGAGTTGACGATGGTGCCTGACAGGGCGGGCAGGATGACGAGCCGCATGACCTGGCCCTCGGTCGCCCCGTCGATGCGGGCGGCCTCGATGATCTGCGAGTCGATCTTCTGCATGTTCGCCAGGAAGAGGATGAGGTACATGCCCGTGTACATCCAGAGGATGACGAAGAGGACGGGGAGCATCGCGACGTCGGGCTTGTTGAGGAAGGTCGGGCTCCACTTGCGCGCGAAGAGGTTCGTGAGGTCGCCCAGGACCGTCGGGAGCTGGTCGGGCCCGTAGGAGAGGATGAGCTCCTTGAGCTCGGGGACCGGGTCCGTGAAGTAGCCGAGGGCGTCAGGCCCCGCGGCGTCCAGGACCTTCCGCACGAGCCCGTCCGTCACGTTGAAGCCGCCCGCGGCGTCGAAGATGCCCGTCACCTTGCCCAGGAAGTCGGCGCGGTAGGCCGAGTTCATGAGCTCGGCTATCGGGCCGCTCGGCGAGAAGATGACCTGCCAGAGGAGGCCCACGACGATGATGGAGATGATATTGGGGACGTAAAGGACGCCCTGCCAGAAGTCGGGCCACTTCACCGAGCGCCGGTAGATGATGTAGGCGAAGACGAAGCCCAGGGGGAGCTGGCCCAGGACGGACACGAGGACGATGTAGAGGTTGTTCTTCAGGGCCGCCCAGAAGAAGGGGTCGGCGAAGATCCGCCTGTAGGCCGAGAGTCCGCCGAAGCCCCAAGGCTCCCCGCCGAACATCTTGCCGCCCGAGTACTTCGAGACGGAGAGGAGGATCGAGAGGACGATGGGGAAGGCCATCACGAGGAGATAGATGAGGAAGGCCGGAAGGACCATCGTCCAGTAGGCGCGGCTCTCCTCCAGGTCGACCCTTTTCCTGCTTGCCATGGATACCTCGAAAGTGGGAATGGTGGAGCGGGGCTCTTGCGTGGGGGTCGCGGCGCGGAGCCTTGCGCCCGTCGCGGCCGGGGCCGCGGCCCATGCGCCCAGGCGGCCAGGCCCCGGCCGGGCCGCCTGGGCGCGGAACTCGGGGCGCGGCCGCCCTTCAAGGCGGGCGGCCGCGCCTCGATCCGCTTACTTGGTCGCGGCCTTCCAGGTCTCGTAGGCCTTCTGGACGTCGGCGGCGACCTGCTCGGAGGTCATGGTGCCGAGGCCGATGCCCTTGAGGCCGGCGTTGATCACGTTGTAGACGGCCGGGTCGAGGACGCCGTCGATGACGTAGCAGGTCTTGCCGTTCGCGGCGTAGAAGGGGGGGAGCTTGGCGGGGAGCGGCTCGAGCTCGGCCTTGACGCCCTTCCTGGTCGGGACGTAGGCGCCCGTGCCGTAGCGGATGGCCTGGACCTCGGGGGAGTAGAGGTACTTCACCAGGCGGACGGCGGCCTTCTCCTTCGCGGAGCCGGAGGGGAGGGAGCCGGAGATCGCCCAGCCGGTGCCGGCGACGGCGGAGAGCACGCCGGGGTTCTTCTCGCCGGGGATGGAGACGAAGGGCAGGAGCTCGAAGTCGGTCGCCTGGGCCTTCGGGTCGATGAGGGCCTTGCCGGAGGCCTTGTCGGTGATGTAGGCGCCGGTGCGCCAGTCGCCGTCGATGTAGATCGCGGCCTTGCCGGAGACGAAGAGGCCGGGGGCCTCGCCGTAGCCGCCCTGGTTGTCCTCGCGGGCCAGGATGCCGTCCTTGTAGAGGTTCTCGATCACCTTCAGGGACTCGACGAAGGGCTTGTCCGTGAACTTGGCCTTGCCGGCCAGGACGTCGTTGAAGAACTGGTCGCCGGCCATGCGGCCCGCTACGGTGGAGAAGAGGCAGGACTGCATCGGCCACTCGTCCTTGTTGGGGAGCATGGCGACGTTGATGCCCTTGGCCTTGAGCTTGGGAACCATCTTCTTGAGGTCGGCGTAGCTCTTGGGCATGGCGAAGCCGTTGTCGGCCAGAAGCTTCTTGTTGACGTACATCACGGAGGTGTAGGTGAAGGACTGGGGCAGCATGGCCATGTACTTGCCGAGCTGGTTGTTCGGGTTCGTGGCGGCGGCGGTGAAGTCCTTGAGGTAGTCGGCCCCGAGGAGCTTCGCGAGGTCCTTGGAGAGCTTCTTCTCGTGGATGACGGCGGAGCGGGCGCCCGGCCAGACGTAGAAGACGT
>ERZ795054.4069-NODE-4069-length-10995-cov-5.572852_pt1 | contig 10995 bp, 8 predicted proteins | sample MGYA00375138_ERZ795054 | MGnify/ENA primary metagenome ERZ795054 (study PRJEB30183, sample SAMN05720215) | anaerobic digester metagenome | isolation source: active sludge of municipal wastewater-treating anaerobic digesters | place: USA | collected 2014-12-23 ...
AACCGGGGCGCTCATGTTCTGCCTGCTCCTGGCCCTCAGGTTCATCCAGACCATCATGGTCCTCACTGCAGGCAGGCTCCTGCTTCCCCGCGACGGCGGCGCATCCGGCAGCGCCGTCCCCGCGCCTGAACCGTTAAGGGGCCGCAGGCTTGTCGTGAAAAGCATATCGGACACCCTGCCACCGATCAGGCGGATAGGCATGATAACCGCCCCGGTCACGCTCGCCACCTATATCCTTCTCGGGGCCGGGGTTTTCGAGGCCCTTTCCGGCCGCATGACCTTCCTCACGCGCATTTTCCCGGTGCCGATTGAGGGCGTGGGCGTCGTGGCCGCGTATTTCGGACACTATGTCGCCGGGTACACGATGGCCGGCAGCCTGCTCTCGGGCGGGGCGCTCACGGTCAAGCAGACAATCATAACGCTGCTTACCGCAAAGGTGCTATCGAGCGTGGTGTTCGCGCTCAGGCATTCGACGCCATACTACATCGGTATATTCGGGACAAGGCTGGGAACGCGGATAATGCTCGCTTCGACAATGCTGCGGAACGCGGTCAATATCGCGGCAATAGCGGCCCTGCAGTTTCTGTGGCCGTAGCAGTGACCGGTGCGGCGGAAGTCCTGTTCTTCATGAATCCGCCCTGGAAAAGCCGCAGGAAGCCCATTGCGGATTCAGTCTTTCAGGAACCGCACGCTAAATCCTTTTATTATCAAGCGAGTGCCGTTATAGAATTCGGCAATATAACTCATCAGCGTGTAGATAAAAATCATCAATCCCACGAGCTCGAGTATCTCCTCCATGGTCGTCCAGAACGCATAGAGATAATCCGACCTGGGGTAAAGCCCGGCCCTGGTGGCGCCGAGCATTTCAAAGACCAGCGCCCCGGTAACATAAATCACTCCCGATATAAAAAAAAGATTCCTGTAATTCCCGGGAAGGTCTCTCAGGAAACCGATGTACGCCGCGCCGAAGATGATAAGCAGTATGCCATACGGCAAAACCCATGCGAAATAAAAAACACTCCCCTTCCCGATTTCGAGCAAATTTCTGACAGGCTCCCTGAGGCTGTCGTGTATCCTGAAATATTCGTCAAAGGCCAGAAACACGAAAATGAAGCACAGGATGAGCCACAAAACCCGATGCTTCTCATTGTACCTGAGCTTTCTTATCGAAATCACGTAAAGAAGACCGCCGCAGAACAGCAGCAAAAACGCCGAATAGAGCGTAGGAATGTTTTGTTCATGATTAAGATCAATAATCCCGAGATAATGGTGATATCCATAATACATGAACAGATGAAAGAAATGGGCCAGAATCACCATCGCGGTAATAATACTTAGGAATAATGATACATTTTTAGGCCGTAAAAGCAATTCATGGTATTGTTTTATTTTGCGATTCATCGGCATTTCCATCATTGTTTTCTTCGGTCAGGTCATTGATTAACCGGTTAATCAATATGTCAAGTGTTTAATTAACCGGTTAATTAGTTTAATATACATCAGGAAATTACCTCCCTGTCGCCTGCATATAATAGATCTGTTTTAGACGGTAATTGACTTTGGCCTCGATAATCCCGTCTCGGGCCTCCTGTAAAACCGCCTGAGCCTCGAGCATATCGGAAAGATTGACCAGGCCGTTATAATAGCTGTCAGCGGTCACTTTCTGGTTTTCATCGGCCTGGCGCATGGAATCTTCAGCCAGGGCAACCTGCTTATAGGCGTCGTTCAGGTCCTGCCATGCCTTCTCCATCTGGAGCAAAAGGAGATCGGTTTTATCTTTAAGATTATTTTCTGCAATAGTCTTCCTGATAGATTGGCCTTTTAGCTCATACGCGCCGCCCCACCAGTCCGAGATCGGGACACTGACCTGACCGTATAGCACGCCGTTGAATCGGTTCTTGTCATCATCGAATCCGTAATACATTGCGCTAACCCCTACCCCCACCTGAGGCAGAAATTCGCCCATCTTCATTTTTGCCTTGAGCTTCTCGGCCTCGACCGATTTTTTCAGGAGAATGTATTCAGGCCTGCCGCCGAGCGCCTGCACAGGGTCCACATACAGCGATTCAGGGTCGACATCCTGAATATCGCCGTCGAAAACGATATTCGAATCGTACGATATGCCCATGAACTGGCAGAAAGCCATTGTCGCGATCGTTTTTCCGTTTTCAAGTTTCGATTTATTGAGCAGCATTTCGCTCTTCTTTTGCCTGACTCTGAGCACGTCGTTTTTCATGACGATCCCGGCCCTGTTGGCGTCCTCTACCTGGCGCAGCAGGGCATCCAGCAATTCCCCGTATTTCGAGATCGTGACCGCCTTTCTGTTTAAGCATACGATCCGCCAGTACTGTTCCTCGGTTTTAAGAACCATATCGTTCTCGGAAAGCTTGCGCCTGAATCTGCCTGCCTCGACGCCCAGCGAAGCGAGTTGATTGCCGAAATAGATTCTTCCTCCCGCATACACGGGCTGCACGAGATTCACGTAGCTCACGTTGCCCTTCTCGAGCATTCCGAAAGTAAGTCCGCCCGGCATCAATGCTGCGAACTGTCCCGGCAGCTCGATCGATTTCTCCAGCAGATTTTCATTTGCGGCGAACGCGAACGCGCCGGCGCTGAGCTTAGGGAAATATTTTGCGATCGCGGAGTTTTTCAGCTTCCTGGACTCCTCGATTTCGAGATCGCTGTTTTTCATCGCGTAGTTGTTGGCGAGCGCGAGCTTTTTGCATTCGTCCAGAGTCAGCAGGCTCTGTGAAAAGACGGAGCTCAGTGAGGTCAGAGCCAATATTGCAAAACAATATAATTTTTTTTTCATAATTATAATCTCTCTCTTGAAATACCAGGTCGCAGGAGATATCCGTCCAACGATATGACGGGAGGATACCTCGCAGTAACTCATTCCGGCTGAAGAACATCATCCGATTTATGGATATACATATAAAGCACCGGCAGAACATACAGTGTCAGGACCATGGAAAACAGCATTCCGAAGCAGATAACGGCCCCGAGCGGACCCCACAACGGCGAGCGGCTCATCATCATGGGAACGACTCCCACTGCGGCCGCCGCCGACGTGAGAAATATCGGGCGCATCCTTCTTTTGCCGGCCAGAAGAGCGGCCTCCCTGACCGTCATATTATGCCGGCTGATGAGTGATTCCCCATAATCAACGAGAATGATGCCGTTTCTGACAACGATACCGCTGAGGCTTATCAGCCCGAGAAAAGAGGTGAAACCGAATGGATACCCGGCAACCAGAAGCCCAGTCACGGCACCCAGGACACAGAGCGGCATGGTGGTCAGGATCAGTAACGATAATTTCATTTTTTTAAACTGAAAAAGAAGGATCACGAACATGACTATAACACCGGTCAGCAGCGAGTATGCCAATCTGGGATAATTTTCCCGTTCGCCTTCGTAATCCCCGCCATACTCGAGATTCACCCCGGCCGGCAAATCCAGCTTTTCAATTTCCGGCACAATTTTTTCCAGTATATCCGAGGCGTTTCTGCCGATGTGCACCTCTCCCTTGACGGTAAGAGTCCGCACGCCGTTGCGCCTGACGATTTGGCCCTCGGTCCATTCAGGGCGGATTTCTGCAACCTGCCGCAGGGGGATGTTGGTGAAGGCCATCGGAGCGGATACATACTGGTTGAGGATATTCTGGTATTTTGGTTTTCCCTTCCTGTCGGTTCGAAGGACGATATCGACCCGGTGATCCCCCTCCCATACTGTCGACAGAGGCAGCCCCTTGAAGCCGGCTGCCAGTGAATAGGCGAGGAAGGTCTTGGTCAATCCAAGCCGGTTCAGATCGTCTTTCCTTACATCCACCAGGACTCCCTGCAGCGGTTGTTCGTAATCATCGTGCACCCATCTGAAGCCGTCCACTTTATTCATAATGCCGGAAATCGATGCGCCGACCTTTTTCAAATCCTCGACATTATCACCGGATATTCTCACCTCGATCGGCGAAGAAGAGAGACTGATTTCAAGCTGTTTCCATTTAACGTATGCGCCGGGAATGAAATTTCCGTATTTTTTGTCGTACTCCCTCAATATCTCCTCGGTAGCCTCATTCGAGATCGTGTTCACGATGAACTGTGCATAGTTCTTCGAAGGCATATTCGGCGCGTAGACCGTGTGAAAGCGCGGTGATCCGGTGCCAACGAACGACGCCACTGTCACCACCCGTTTGTCTTTTTTCAACAGGTCCTCAATCCGGAGCACGGCCTTCTCCGTTTCATCAATCGAACCGCCGACCGGCATGTACACCTCTATCGCAAACTGGTTCCGGGTCACCTTGGGAAACAGCTCACGTGAGATAGAAACAGCGAGCAGCAACCCTGCAATAACCGAAATAATTCCGATCGCAATCGTGGTTTTCGGCGTGTTGAATGCCTGCTTGAGTGTCCCATCATAAACAGTCTGCATCCGATCCAGGAACGAACGCCGGTTTTCTGCAGAGTCATGCTTCAGCCCTTTCCTGATCAGGGTATAATTCATCATGGGGACAATGAAGACCGCGACGATCAACGATACCATGAGAGTAACCGCAACGGTAATTGAAAATGTCTTGAACATATCCTTTGCCAGACCTGTCATAAAAAACACGAGAGGAAGAAATGCTGCTATTATCGAAAGTGTTGCTGTCAATACAGGGACAAACAACTCTGACGCGCTTTTTCGTGCCGCATCCCATGGATTCAGGCCCTGGTCGAGCTTTTCTACATGGTTGTCTATGATGACTATGGAATTGTCCACGACCATGCCGAGCACCACGATAAGCGCCGCCAGTGAAACCGTATGCAGCTCGACATTCATCAAATGCAGGATACCAAGGGTAATCAGAATCGAGAGGGGTATCGTAACTGCGGCTATGCCGGCGATCCTTTTCGGGAGCAGCACCATCGTTACAAGGATGACTGCGACAATGGCGACAAAAAACTCAATCAGGAACTCGGTTATTGACTTGTCCACGACCCTCGGCATGTCGGCGATTTTACCGACTTTGACGTCAGAGGGCATGCTATTCGAAAAACCGGCCAGGACCCGGTCAACGTCTTTCCCGAAGTTGACGATGTTGTTACCGTAATGCATTTCAAGCGACAGCAAAAGGCTTTTATTTCCGTTGACCCTGATAAATGAATCCGGGTCAGCGTATTCGCGCCTGATTTCGGCTACGTCCCTGAGCCTGATTATGTTTCCGAGCGGGTCGGCATATACGATCTGCCGGGCTATGTCCTCTTCGGTGTTGTATCGCGGCGGCACATGGATCGGCATGATCAGTTTACCGGTATCAAGCTCGCCGGCATAAGTCACCGATCCCTCTGTCTTCAGGGCAGCAAGAAGCGACAGGGGTTTTATCCCGTACGATGCGAGTTTCGAATCATCGATATAAATGCCGATCTGTTCTCTCTGGAGTCCGAACTCGCGTATATTCGATACGGCTTCGATCTTTCTCAACTCGATCTCAAGGCTTTTCATATATTCCTCGAGTTCCTTGTATGAGCGGACATCAGAGCTTATTGTGAGCAGAATAGCCGATGTGTCGCCGAAATCGCTGTTCGCCGCCAGCGCGATCACTTCGGGCGGGAGCTGCTGCTTGAGCTCGTTCAGTCCATGACGGAGCTTGACCCAGAACGCATCGGTCCGCGTACGGTCGATATCATCAACCACCTCGACGAACACGATCATTATGCCTTCCCTTGAAATCGAATAGGTCTTCCTCCGGTTGACCTCCTTGAAACTGAACAGATATTCTTCGACCTTTGATGTGAGCTGAGACTCGACCTGTCCCGATGACGCACCTGGGAAGAACCCGATCACCAGACCCTGACGGATGGTGAATTCAGGAAACTCCTGCCGCGGCATTTCAAACAGCGAATACAGGCCGAACAGGAGCAGCATGCTGATTATGAACAGCGTGATCTGTTTATTTTTTATTGCCCATACAATAGGATTTATCTTCTCTTTCATCGCCCATCTCTTTATTTACATCTTCTAAAATTCAATCTATACGCGGAGAACTTGATTATCACTTCAGTTTAGTCCTTCACAATTCGTATATCCGATCGTTCAGTCAATTTGTGCTGGCCCGAGACTACTATATAATCATGAAGTTTAATGCCGCCGCTAACCGCGATGCCGCTACCCGAAAGACCGCAGATTTCCACATGCTGTTTCACCGCTTCCTCATTGATCATATTGACCTTGTAGACATAGGCTTTTCCATCTTCATCCATGAGGACCGATTCGCTCGGAATGACCACCGCTGAGCGCCGGTGCTTTTTACGCATAACCGCATTGCACAGCATGCCTGGCTTCAGCCTGCCGTCCCGGTTCGATATTCTTACCTTTGCTTTATAAGTATGGGAAAGCATATCGGCGACGACGCCAATCTCATGGACCGCGCCCGTATATTTTGCGTTATTAAGGGCGGGTACTGTCACGGTGACAGATTCTCCCTTCTGAATGTCCCCGATTTCATTCTCGGGAACGGCGATCTTCGCGTATACGGAATCTATTATCACTATCGTTATCGCCGACAATCCCGGCACCGTATTCATTCCCGGTTCGATCCCGCGCTTCCCGACAATCCCGTCCTCAATGGCGTACAGACTGCAGTCGTCAGCATTCTCCTTCGCAATGGCGGCTGCGGCCCTTGCTTTCTCCATGCCTGTCTCCACCTCTACAAGCTTGATCTCAGGAAGATTCCCGTTGTCGTAAATGGTCTTTAGCCGCCGGTATGCGTCCTCCGCCTGTTTCTGTGTCGCCAGAGCCATATTATAGGCATTCAGGAAGCTTTCGTTGTTCAGGGTAGCCAGGAGCTGTCCTTTCCTTACGCGGTCCCCCTCGTTTACCAGCACGTCACGCACAGTTCCAACCGTTGAGAAACTCATCGGGATCGATTTCGATTCTTCAATGGTGCCGCAATAGGCGAGTTCGCGTACACTGTCGGTATGTGTTACTTCCTGGACTTTCACCGGAATCGGCCCGGCGCCATCATGCTGGCCGGCCGGCCTGCTGCACCCGGTTGTCAACGCCAAAACAATAATGGCTGCGGTTATGGTTATTTTATGAGTATTGCTTTTCATGTTCTTCCTCAATACGTTTAGAATATTAACGTTTTATGGTCGAATTATGACCAAAAAAAATCATTTTCTTATGCCTCTCAAAAAAATCTCTATAAGAAGGTCCAGTTTGTCGGTTGCCATGATTTTCTTTTCCAGGAACAGATCCATATGCAGGCCCCGGATAGCGCTGACTACGATTGAAGACATGGTAAGAACGTCCTTTGGGCTATAGTGGATGAATTCATTGTTTTTTATTCCGTAAGAAAGAATATCATTTATCATTTCGATCTCTTGCGTGTCAAGACTGGTGCGAATCTGATTGATTACCTGATTGTTCCCGACAAGTTCCCCCCGAACTATTTCATAAAGGCTGGACGTATTCTTCAACTCTTCAAAAATTGTCAGCAGATATACTTTCAATTTCTCCTGGGCCGTCTTTTTATTGTCGACCTGGTCTTTCGCTTTCCGTATCAATGATTCAATCAATCGTGCCGCGAAATCCATGAAGATATCTTCTTTGCTCTTGTAATAATAATAAATGGTGCTCTTCCCCTTTCCTGCCGCTTTCGCGATGTCTTCCATGGTGGTCTTGTTCAGGCCCCATTTCTGAAAAAGAATTCCGGCCGCGTCGAGGATGGCCTCCCTGATTATATTGTCCTTTTCTTCGTTCATTGAATATTAGTCTTTTCGACTATTTATGTATTTTGGTCTAATATAACGAATACCAATAGATTCGTCAAGAATATTTAAATTTTTAATGCTACCGAATTCACCGTGTCCTGGATCACGCGATTGATCGTCGCAAGGTCCGAGCCGGCGTCATACACGAAGCTCACGGTCACCAGGGTGTTCTTCTTCGGGAACGCGGCCAGGTAGAACTCCATCACCTGGGTAGTTTCGGGAGCCGCATTTTCATACCTGAGCCCGATTACCGGCCCCCCGGACCCGATGAACTCACGCTCCGAAATCTTCTTCACCGAATCGTTCCCTGAAAGCTGCTGCACCAGACTGTCCCTGGCCGGGCCCGGGCCCGTTACCGTCGGGGCCATGGTGTCCAGGTACACCGAAACCAGCAGCGCGTCTCCGCCGCACGAAAGTGAAATCAGGCTCGCACTGCCGCTCCGGTCCTCCACGCAGGGTATCGGGACAGTCATGGTAAAGCCGTACGCGGCGTTCTCGACCGCCGTTTTTCCGGATGCGACGGCCACATTGTTTTTTTCCCTGTTGATCACCGAATAATCGGGCTGCGCATTTTCGGCGACCGCGATACAGGCGCCCAGAATGGCAGCGGCGCAGGCAGCGATCGGCATCAATGAGTATTTTTTCATATCAGTAATCCCCCCGCCCCGCAGGGCCGTAAATAATGATATTTCTGCAGAGAATCTCCATCAATGATACAGCTTCCAATCCGTATGTCAAACCAATAAGGCGCTCGGCACAGGCATACATGCAAATCATTTTATCTTTGACATCTGCGGGATTTCATGTTTAATCATATCATAAACCACACGCGAGGCAGACCATGCTCAAATACATGCTCATGTGGATACCCCTGCTTGCGACAGCATTTGTAAACGCGGCGCTGCGCGAGATGACCTATGCGCCCCTGATGGAAAGGGAATGGGCGCACCGGATTTCGGTCTTGACCGGAATCGTCCTCATCGGAGCCGTGGCCTGGCTCATGCTCAAAAGGAATCCCCCGGCATCCTCGAGGGATGCGGTTTTCGGGGGGATAACATGGCTCGTCATGACCGAAACCTTCGAGTTCTGCATGACGGTCCTTTACTCGAAGAAACCGCTCGGGTTTTTTCTTGAGATGCACAATCTTCCCGCCGGGGAGTTATGGCCGCTCCTGCTCGTCTGGATAGCCCTGCTCCCTCCGCTTTATTTCCGCTTCAGGCAAAGGAGCTGATGCATCCGCAGCTTTATGACAGGCCAAAAAAATAATTATTGACCTGCGCCGTGTTTCAATAATTTAATAACGGCGGTTATATTTCAACTCATGACCGGCGAGGATACCCATGAAAAAAATATTCCTGTTCATGCTTCTGATTTTTGTTCCGGCGATCGTCATCAACAGCTGCGATGACGGAAACGGCAACGGAGGTGGTTCATCCATCACCGACTCGCCAGCAGGCACGTTTACCAGGCTGTTCGAAGATGCGGCCGGCTCCGGCAACGCGTCGCCGTTTTGGGGAGGGACCGATGTCAAAGCCCAGTACCTGTATACATCCGACGAGATCAGCGGAAACGGACTTATCACCGCTATCCGGCTTCAGCTGTCATCTGCGACGACGACCGACAGATACTGCCCGAACGTGACCATTAAAATGGGGCACACCAGCCTGACCGCGCTGACCAACACCTGGGCTAACAATGTGCAGATTGGACAGGGCGCCGAAATAACGATTCTGGACAACAAGACCATCGAGGTCCCCATATCGGATGCCGGATCATGGATCGACATCCCGCTGGATACGCCCTTCTACTACAACGGGGTCGAAAACCTGGTCGTCGACTTTGAAAAGACCTCCGGGTGCTCCGCGAACATAATGACAACCAATGCTCCCGGCACAAGCCGCAGGGCGCTGTCGACTGCTCCGGACAACAGCCCCGGCGTCGCCGAGTACAATACGACAACCTCGTCCACACCAGACGGTTCACATCCATGGATGCAGTTTGTGTTCAGCGGCGGGGAGAACACGCAAAACTATGGCGGGACCAGCAACAACTCCTGGCCGTTTTCAAGTTCCGCTCCATTGAGAACGCAAAACCTCTACCTTGCATCAGATATAAACGGGTCCGGATCAATAACCGGAATCGCTTTCCAGCTAAATACCGTTTCATCCGCCGGGAGCTTTACCTACACGCTGAAGTTTTCACACGCAACAGTAAATACACTGAACGAGACATTCTCAAGCAACTATTCTGACACGGCCGTCACTGCCGCCGACAGCGTCACCTTCACCGTACCGGGCGACATCCCTGCAGGAGATTGGTTCTGGGTTCCTATTCCTGATGATACATTCATTTACAATGGTAACGACAACCTGATCCTTGAGGTCGCTACAACATCCGGTACCGCCTTCGAAAATTTGCGGGTATCTGCTCGTACTGGAGCGCGTGTATGGGCAAATGGTGCGACTACAACCATAGGGACTGTCGACACTTGCGTATACCATATAAAACTCCGTTTTCACGGCGGCACCCTGGACGTGATCAGCGACAGCACAGAAAGCTCGACCAAGATATTCAACACCACCCTGAGCGGGATCATGGGCCTCTATCATGCGAGCGAGCTCGGCGCGTCGGGCACGATCACCTCGGTCTACTGCCGCCTCAATGACGCGGCCTCTACCGCTGCCTCATACGACCGGTTCAGGCTCATCATCGGCCACAGCAGCGGCACGAGGCTCGTAACCACGCCGTCCGACAACTTCATCGCACAGCACTCCGCGGTCAACGGCACGGTGTCGGTGCCAGCGGGGCTCATCGCCGGCGACTGGATCGAAATCCCACTTGCCGCGCCGTTCGAATACAACGGGACCGACAACCTCGTCGTATGGATGGGGACCTACGCCGCTTCAGGCGCGGGCGTGAAGCATGGGTGCCGCCTGTCCTCGGTGCAGAGCCAGTATACCGAAAACCTCGCGTACGGGCTCCCGGGAAACAGCGCCGTATCGGCCCCTGTCAACCAGAAGCTCGACCTGCGGCTGAAGATCGTGAAATAGGCGGGTGTCGCGCTCCCGGGTCATTCGAAAACGAGGGAGCCGAAATAATCATACCGGTGAAAATCGGGGCGTGGCGTACAGACCGGGTTCAAGCTCAGGTAATGCGGGAGCTCCGTGTCGTCCCCGCACTTGTAGAAGTTGCCCCGCGCCGCAAGTCCCCCGAATCCTTTCAGGCCGCAGTCCCTGAAAATCCC
>ERZ795054.4072-NODE-4072-length-10988-cov-18.126132_pt1 | contig 10988 bp, 8 predicted proteins | sample MGYA00375138_ERZ795054 | MGnify/ENA primary metagenome ERZ795054 (study PRJEB30183, sample SAMN05720215) | anaerobic digester metagenome | isolation source: active sludge of municipal wastewater-treating anaerobic digesters | place: USA | collected 2014-12-23 ...
AGAACCTTTGTTTAAAAGGGTACTGCTTTATTGGTTTCCCTTGGTTGTTGCTGTTTTATTGTTAGGCCCGGGAGAATGGTTTGGACATACTTTGATTAGAGAAAATTTTGTTCCTCATACTAATTTTGTCGGTATAGTTGGTTTAGTGTTTTGTGTTTCCGGTGCTGTTATCGCTTGTTGGTCGAGGTATACTTTAGGGAAAAATTGGAGTTTGTCTGTGCAGAAAAAAGAAAACCCCGAATTGATAGAAAATGGACTTTACAAAATTGTTCGTCATCCAATTTATTCAGGTCTTTTGTTGCTTTTTATTGGTAATGCCATTATTGTTGGCGATTATCGTGGAATTATTGCCGTTGTAATCGTTTTTGTTTCCTTTTGGTTCAAACTTAAAAAAGAGGAGAAATTGTTGGTTGATCATTTCGGAAGCAAGTATATTGCGTATAGAAAAAGAACGAAAGCTTTAGTGCCTTTTGTTGTTTGAGGGAAGAGGCTTTAGGCAATAGGAAAGAAGCATGAAACCTTTTCTTGACGCAACCCTTTTTGATAAGTTACATCTTGAATAAAAAACTATGAAAAAAATATTTCTTTTATTGTTTGCTTTTGCTTTGTTTGGGTGTGAAAACACGGATGATGGCACTACAACTGCTCTGCCGGAATTGACTACGGAAGGCAAGAACACGTATGGTTGTACGGTTGATGGGGTTAATTTTTTGCCGAAGGCACGAGTAATTGGTTCGCCATATTACACGCCTATTTTGTTGGGACGGTATGTTTATGATTTGTATTATTTTAATGGATATCATTTTGTGCTTTATGCTAATAATGAAGTATTAAAAAAATATATCAGTATTGAATTGAGTGGCGGTGAATCGCCCTTGGTGGAAGGAGCTACTTATCCGATTACGGTTCATCAAGCTAATTCGATGCATGGTTTTTATGAACATTGGGGCGAGACTGTTGATAACGGTGACGGTACGGGGTTTACTCCTGTTTATGAATATACTACTAACGACGTTTATACCGGTGAATTAGAAATTGTGAAACTCGATACGGTGAATAAGATTATTTCAGGTCGGTTTTGGTTTGATTGTGTTGAAATTCATTCGGGTGAACTTGTTCGGATTAGAGATGGACGATTTGATGTTCAGTATACAATTGATTTTTAGGTAGTGGGTTACCAACATTGTTAAAGTTACTTTTAATGGAGTATTTTATTATTTGTTTAGCGGCTTTACTGGGTTCGGGGCTAACGCTTTTTTCGGGCTTTGGACTGGGAACTATTTTAGTTCCGGTTTTTGCTTTGTTTTTCCCAATTGATATTGCCATCACGTTGACGGCAATTGTTCATTTTTTGAATAATCTTTTTAAGCTGGCATTGCTGGGCAGAAAGGCAGACAAAGCAATTGTGTTTAAATTTGGGGTGCCTTCCATCCTAGCAGCTTTTGCGGGTGCTTACTTGTTGACCTATATCAGTCACCTTGACCCTCTTTTTGATTATACGTTTATGGACAGCACTTTTTATGTGATGCCCGTTAAGTTGACCATTGCGATTTTGCTTTTTGTTTTTTCGCTTTTTGACTTGGTTCCAAAATTGAGTAACCTTCAATTTGATATGAAGTATTTACCACTGGGTGGATTGCTGAGTGGTTTTTTTGGTGGGCTATCTGGAAATCAAGGAGCTTTGCGAACGGCATTTTTGGTAAGGGCTAATTTAAGTAAAGAGGCTTTTATCGGAACGGGAGTTGTTATTGCTTGTTTGGTTGATATTTCACGGTTGACTGTTTATGCTAATCAATTGGTTCACTTTGGGAAGGATTTAAATTATGGCCTTTTGATTTCGGCAACGGTTTCGGCTTTTATTGGGGCTTATTTTGGTCATAAACTATTAAAGAAAATCACGCTAAAAACCGTTCAGGTTGTTGTTGCGGGCATGCTGATGTTGTTTGCTGTTTTGTTGGGGTTGGGGATGATTTGATTGAATTGAAAAAAAACTGACTGTTGAAAAGATTAATTACTATTTTGCATTACACTATTTTAACTGTTATACCATTTTATGAAAAGACACTTACCTTTTAACACCGTCCTTGTTTTATTTTTGGGTTTTATCTCTTTAACGGGTTACTCCCAATGTTGGCAAAATATAACGAAGGGATTGAATCACTCCATTGGTTTAAAAAGTGATGGTTCTATGTGGTCTTGGGGATATAACGGTTATGTTCAATTGGGGGACGGCACGAATATAAGTAAAAACTCTCCTATTCAAATTGGGACGTCAACGGATTGGCAATCCGTTTCAGCAGGACAGAATTATAATGTTGCTTTGAAAAACAATGGTACGATTTGGGCGTGGGGAACTAACAATTATGGCGAAATTGGCAACGGTACCGTAGGTACGTTTATCTACACTCCCCTACAAATTGGAGTAGAAACCGATTGGGTAAAAATTAGGGCCGGCCACACGCACACCGTAGCCATAAAAAACAACGGCACCCTGTGGGCTTGGGGTAGTAATAACCATTCGCAGTTAGGAGATGGAACCAATGTGAACAGAACAACACCAATACAAATAGGCACAGACACAAATTGGTTAAGCATTTCGCCCGGCTACACCCATACGTTAGCCATCAAAACAGATGGAACGCTCTGGGGTTGGGGCAGCAATGCAAACGGCGAACTGGGAGACGGTACATATACCGGAAAAAATGCTCCCGTGCAAATAGGAACCGAAACCAATTGGGTAGCAGTGTCAACCGGTCAATATCATTCAAAAGGCATCAAAGCAGACGGAACCCTATGGACGTGGGGCCGAGGAATATTCGGACTCCACGGCGACGGAACAGGCAATGACAATTCGGGATTAAACAAAACATCGCCCCTTCAAATCGGAACAGATACAAACTGGCAAGCCGTTTCAGCTGGCTATGAAACCGTTACCGCCATAAAAACAGACGGGAGTTTGTGGGTTTGGGGAAAAAACAATTACGGTCAAGTGGGTGACGGAACCTTTGTTACACGAAACATACCCGTTCAAAACACAACCGCTGTCAACTGTGTCGCCATTTCACAAGGAATGGGATTTCACGATATAGCCATTCAACCCAACGGGCAACTCTGGACGTGGGGTTTAAACATCTTCGGGCAACTGGGTAACGCAACCAATACCAACAGCAACATTCCGGTCAACGTAGATTGTGGAGCTTTGTCATTAGATGAACTTGGAATAACCAAAACGGAAATAAAAATTTACCCAAATCCGGTCGCAACAATGTTATATTTTGAAACAGACCATACCGTGTTAAACGTTGAAGTATATGACATCTCCGGACGACTTTTGACTTCAAAAACCATAGAGCAAAATAAAATAAATTTGAATGACTTGATTACCGGAAATTATGTTTTGAAGATATTCACTACCGGCGGGATATTCACCCACCGCATGATTAAAGAATAGTTATCAGCCCTAAAAACAAAAGGGCATTCGATGTAATGGAAGTTTAGGGTTTTGTTTTTTCCTTTTTAGTTCTTTTATATCCTTCAATCCATGATTTTTGCCAACCGATGGAAACGGTATCAAAATTTTGACCAATCCGAACAACTGCCCCCGTGCTAACGGCAAGTTTCAACGAACTTAACTTTCCCGTTGGGAATACCGTTGTTATACCAATTCGAGAATTAGATGCTCTGTCGTCTTTAACGACATTATTTACTGCAGAATTTCCACCAACATAATAAGTTGAATTGATGGCTACCCAAAAAAACGGAGTAATATTATAACTCAGATGGCCTTGAAAAGCTCCTAATGGTTCTTGCGAACGGCTAGATTCTCCGGGATAGAAACTGTTGTTATCCGTAAAAAGCCAAACCCCGGCATAGCAATCCAGCAACCATTTTTTACTGATGGGATGAGAAACAGCCAGCTCTGGAAAAAAAGCCCAACGATTTGCTCCAAGGTTAATTAACTTATCTGAAAAATACTGCCCCGTGGGAACTACCACATTCAAACTAGCTCCTAAAATTGTTTTTCGGGGCGATTGAGCAATTTCTTTCATGGTGCTTGCCGGGGCATTGTGAAACAAAACGGATAAGCGAACTCTCATGTCCGAAAACCCCGAGCGATTGATTTCCGTTGCCTCTTCGTTTAAATCACCCCTAACGTTTGCCCATGAATAAGGAGCCAGTACAAAAAGCTGCGAAGACATTCCCATCATAGCAAACGTGTGAGAAACGCCTAGGGTTAATCCTTGAATTTGAGCTTTAACATTCTCAACAGGCAAGGTGGCATCAGTTAAGATTTCACCATCAGAAAATAAAAATCCGGTAACTAAGGTTGTGGTGTTTTTTGGAACCCAAAGGTAGGCTCTAGGTGCTAATTCTTGGGAATATATATTATTTGCAATGAACAACAAGCAAAGTTTAATTCCTAAAATAGTGTTTGCTCTTCGAATGGTACTCATTGCAGGATAGTTTCTTTTAATTTTTTTAATAAGGGTTGATTATAAAAGTCAAGTTAACAATAATAGTTTAATAAAGATATTACAAATCTAAATACCTGAAAAACAAAAAGAATTATTTAAGTACTTTAAAATAGTTCTTTAAAAAGACATCGTTTTCATACGTTGGCGTGAAAACTTCTAAGATTTGAGGCTCATTGGAATCTTCTAAAAACGCTTTCATTTCCTCTTGCAAAGAAGCGGTATCACTTGCTTTTCTGTATTGAAAACGATACATGTTCGCTAACGATTCGGCTGTTAAGCAATGTGCTGTTTCAAAATACGTGTGGAACATTTCATTTTCCTGATGACCGGGTAAGATGCGGAAAATACCTCCTCCTCCATTGTTGATGACAATGATTTTGAAGTTTTTAGGAATGTAGTTGTTCCATAAGGCATTGCTGTCATAAAAGAAACTTACATCGCCCGTTATTAAAACAGTGTCTTTTTTATTGGCCACTGCAGCCCCGATGGCGGTAGATGTGCTTCCGTCAATTCCGCTGGTTCCCCGATTACAAAAAACATCGATGGAAGCCGGTAAGTCAAACAATTGCAAATAGCGAATGGATGAACTATTCCCCACTTGCAACTGAATATTTTCAGGCAAAAGAGAAACAATGGTTTCAAACGCTTTGAAATCGCAAAACGGAATATCAGCAAAATAAGCCTCGTGTTTTTCCTTGCGTACCGCTTGAAGCTGTAAGCCAAATTGACGATAATTACTGTCGATATATTTGGTGTAAGGCAAAAACTGATGGAAAAAATCACTTGGGTTTGCTTCAAAATGAAAAGTAAGACTACCGAAGGTATCATAAGCCCGAAGTCGATCCACATGCCAATGGTTATCAGGTGGATAATCACGCAACAAACTTTTGATGCGTTTCGAAACAATCATACCTCCAAAAGTCAAAACAATTTCCGGTTGAAAAGCCAGTACTTCTTCCTCATTAAAAGGCGTAATGATTGCATCGATATGGTTTAAAAAAGTTTCATGATGCAGATTAGAGGTAGCTTCCGTCATGACAATCACCGAGGGGTCGTTCGCCAGATGGTTGATGATTGTAGGGTCTAATTCATTTGGGTCGAGTGTTCCAATGAGGATTAACTTTTTTCGGGCGGTATTCCAAATGTTTGTGGAAGCAATAATGTCTTCGAAGGGAATATTGCGGTATACTTTCCCAAAAGTAGAAATCATGGTATCTACGGAAGACACGTCCATGGTTTCGTATAATGGTTCTTCGAAAGGAGCGTTTATGTGGGTTGGCCCTAATTTAGAAAAGGCTTTGTTAAAAGCTTCGTTGATTTTAAGGTCGTTTTCTTCCGATGCTTCTTCGGTTAAATTCGCATTGAAATGGGTATGATTGGCCAATACATTTTCCTGACGAATGGTTTGACCGTCACCAATATCAACTTTTTCCTTTGGTCTGTCTGCCGAAATAATGACAAGGGGAATCTGACTATAAAAAGCTTCAGCCACTGCCGGATAAAAATTAAGCACGGCAGAACCGGATGTACAGATAACCACAACAGGTTTTTTAACTTGTTGAGCAATCCCTAACGCAAAAAATGCAGCACAACGTTCGTCAGCCACACTATAACATGTAAAATACGGATTAGCAGTAAACCCAATCGTTAAAGGAGCATTACGCGAACCCGGTGCGATAACAATATGCTGAATACCTTTGGCATGACAAATTTCGATGATGCTTTGAGCAAGCGGTATTTTAGGATAAATCATTCTTTACATTAAAAAATTTTGTGCCTTAGGTTTTATGTTAGAATTTAGGTTACACAAATTTATACTTTAGATAACAATAACAAGGTTTATAAACCTTTAAAGTTTTGTTATCTTTGAACAACTTTTCAACAATATGGAAATACTCATTAGACCTTATACTGAATCCGACGTAGAAGCGATTTTAGCCATCGTTAACTATAATATCTTGAATTCTACTTCTTTATATGATTACACACCAAGAACAATCGAACAACAAAGTAATCTTTTAAAAGAAAAAGTGGCAAAAAACTTTCCTGTTCTTGTGGCTGAAAAAAAAGGCGAAGTTATCGGTTTTGGCATGTATGGTGAATTTCGCTATCGGGAAGCCTATCAATTTACAGTTGAACATTCTGTTTATGTCTCCAAAAAATATAAAGGAAAAGGTGTTGGCGGAAAATTATTGAAACGTTTAATTGCTCATGCAAAAACACAAAAACTACATACAATGATTGGTGTAATTGATGCGGAGAACAAAGGAAGCATTCAGTTTCACGAAAAATATGGCTTTAAAAAAGTTGGCGTTATCAAAGAATCAGGGTATAAATTTAACCGCTGGTTAGATTCTGTTTTTATGCAACGAATTTTAAAATAAAATTAGAACACAGATTTAAGAAATTAGTAAAATTTTAAAAATTTATTTGATTTCTTAAATCTGTGTTCCTATGTACTAAGCTTTAAAAAGAGGAGGAAAATTAACTCGCCAACCACTCTAAAATTTCCTTATCATTCGGATTTGTTCTTGGGCTGATTACTTTTTCTAATTCACCATTTTCGTTTAGAAGGTATTTTTGAAAATTCCATTCAACCTCACTGTCTTCTAAACCATTTTTAGCTTTTTGAGTCAGGAATTGATAAATGGGGTGCATTTCTTTTCCTTTCACTGTTATTTTACTCATCATTGGGAATGTTACTCCGTAGTTCTTTTGACAAAAAGCACCAATTTCTTCATTCGTTCCCGGTTCTTGTTTCATGAAATCATTCGCAGGAAACCCAACAATCACTAATCCTTTGTCTTTATATTCTACATATAATGCCTGTAAATCTTTGTATTGTGGTGTTAATCCACATTTAGAAGCGGTATTGACTACCATTATTTTTTTTCCTTTTAGAGTGGCAAAATCAAACTCTTTCCCTTCTATGTCTTGCACTTTAAACGTGTGGATGGATTGTTTCATAACTTTTTCTGTTGTTGTGTTTGCCGTTTCTTTTTTGTTTTGAGCTTGGTTTTGACAACTCATTAACATCACACAAGCTACTAATACTATAAAATTTGTTTTCATACGTTTCTTTTTATTTCAAATTTACAAACTTTCTGATGATAGCCGACCTAAACAAATCATAATTTGGTTTTAAAAAAAGGCTATTTTTTATAATACTTCTTGTATTTGATAAAAGACAATACGCCTAACAAAGACACTAAAAATACGGATACGTAAACAAATGTTGGTGTAACTACTTTATCACCACTGGCATAGGAATGTAAACCGGTAAGGTAGAAATTAACCCCGAAATAGGTCATTAAAATAGAATAGAAAGCAAAAATGCTCATTAAATTGAAGACCCATTTGCCACGTAAAGCAGGTACGAAACGAGCATGAATCACAAAGGCATAGACCATGATACTGATTAAAGCCCATGTTTCTTTTGGATCCCAACCCCAATAACGACCCCAACTTTCATTGGCCCATTGACCTCCTAAAAAGTTACCGATGGTGAGCATCACTAATCCAATGGTTAACGCCATTTCGTTGATATAAGTGATTTCCTGAATGTTTAAGTTCATTCGTTCTTTGTTTTTGTCATTGGTCAAAAGAATCAATAACAGGGAAACAATCCCTAGAATCATTCCCAAAGTGAATGGTCCATAACTAGCTACAATGACGGCTACGTGAATCATTAACCAATAGGAATTTAAAACCGGCTGTAAGTTTGCAATGGCGGGATCCATCCAATTCCAATGAGCAATCATTAAAATCATGGAAGCGACAAAAGCTGCAGAAGCTACAGTTAGTTTAGATTTTCTGTCAAACGCTAAACCGAAGAACATGGTTGCCCAGCCCACATAAATCATACTTTCATAGGCATCACTCCAAGGAGCATGACCGGAAATATACCAACGAGCAATTAAACCGAGTGTATGTAAAGCAAACAGCAGACCAATAAAAACATGGAATGTATTTACGGTGTAATTCACCCATTTAGAGGAATTGAAAATTTGAATGACCGTGAAAATCAACATCATTACACCGGCTATCATGTATAAATAATACAACCGTTTGAAAATATCGTATTTATTATAAAGTATTTCTGCGTCGATTTTTTTATCGGTTGGACGAACTTTGCTTCCGTATTTTATTTGGAATTTCTCTAATCCACCAACAATTTCATTGGCGAAGTTATAATCATTCTTTTCCGTTGCTTCCACTAATGTTTGCATGTAGGCCGGAAGAATGTTTTTAAGGTTTTTCAGTTCGGTATCTTGGTATTGTTCTAATTCGAGGTAAGAAATCCATTTATTATTTTCATCATTCGGCACGGGGAAAATGCGTAAAATACTTCCGGATAAAGCGGAATTTAAAATAACAACCTTTTTATCGGTTTCTATAAAATCTTTTTGAAATTGATTAGGAATGGCCGCTTTATAGGCTTCATCTAAATAAGGTGTTAACTTGTAGTTGCCTTTTTCATCAAAAAAGCTGATGAACGGAACTAATTTAGCGTCTTTGTCAACGTTTAATATTTTGCGAATGCTGTCGTTTCCTCGTTTGATATAAACCAATGGCACTTCAAACCAAGCATTTGGCGTTTGTGACATCGATAAAAATACTTGGTCTGAATTGTAGTCTCTATAATGGTCACTTTTACTTACTTTCCGCAACAATTCAGAGGAAAAAGTGTTGACCGGTTTCATTCGTCCGCCATCATCCTGAATCACTAATCGACCGAATTTAGCAGCATGTTCTTTGTTGACGATATTTGCATCAATGAATTTTTCCACTTCTGCCAAGGAAGGTCGTTGGTGATTTTGATCCTGAGCAAAACCAACACTCATGAAAAAGAAAAATGCTATGGAAAGTAAAGCTGCTTTTTTCTTTTTTACGTTTTCCAGTTTGCGTTTGATATCTGCGAAACGGGTGTTTTTATCAAACAAAATAGCCATCATTGCCAGGTATAATAAAAAATAACCTATGTAAGTTATCCATGTTCCCCAGAAATCGTGGTTGACAGAAAGTACAGTTCCTTTTTCATCTTGGTCAAAAGAAGCTTGAAAAAAACGGTATCCTTTATAGTCTAAAATATTGTTCATGAAAATATGTGCATCTTCTTTTTTGCTCCCATCAATTACGGTAACTAAACTTTCAAAAGCTGAAAAACTGTTCATGGTTCCCGGATAACGTTTTCCAATAAAATCGTTGAGTTTGATGCTAAAGGGTAATTCATATACTTTGCTGCCAAAAATTAAGGTGAAATCTAAATCTCCTAACTTCACATTTTGAGGTATGCTCATTTTTCCTTTCGAACCGACTAAGCTAACTTCCTCTTTTTTTCCATTGGCTTCAACTTCTACAATCAAAACATCATCGGTGTGTTTATCTTTCCAATCATTGTTAGATTCCCAAGCCTTTTTTCCTTTAATTGGTGCTTCGGGAAGAACAAACTGTGCTCCTGCAATGTTGTAAAGAGAACGAAACATCAACGGTTGAAGAGAATCTTTCACAACCAACCCTTTCATTTGATCTGCCATTCGCATAAAATCACCTCCAAAAGTTGATTTGATAAAATACCCATCACCCTGTTCTAAAATATTAATAGCACCGTCCGTTGCTTTGTTGAAAGCGAATAAAATGCCATGTAAACTTTGAACCTCACCTGATTTTAAATAATGTTCATGACGGGTTCCATTGCTGGATTCTACCAATTTTAAAAACGTTTCTCCTTTTTCATCGGGTTTGATGATTTCGGTAGCGTTCATGATGTAATTTTTATACGTCACCGAATAGGGTTTTGCATCAAAATCATCCGTAATTGAAAAGTCATTATTGGCAACTTGCGATAGTAGCAAGGGTTTTTCAATGGTTTTTCTTTTTGGTTCTCCTTTATAATCACCATCGGTCAAAATGGTTAGGTAATTTTTATCGGAGAAAAAACGGCTTTCCGTGGCTCCTTCTCGAATGGGCATCATGCCTTCAAAACTAATGTAGCGGGTTATGAATGCTCCAACTAAAATGAATATGAACGACAAGTGAATTAACAAAGTAGCCCATTTTTCTTTTTTCCAAAGTTGATAGCGTTTGATATTTCCGAAAAAGTTGATGACAAAGAAAACCATGATTACTTCAAACCACCACGCATTATAAATCCAAATTCGGGCAGTATCGGTATCGTAATAGCTTTCGATAAAAGTTCCTGCTGCCATGGTAGCTGCAAAAAGTAAAAACAAGCAAGCCATTAAACGAGTTGAAAAAAGAAAGGAATATATTTTCTTGTCCATAATAGAGTAGAATAATTTTTATAAAACACAAAAATACTTATAAAAGTAAGACTACTATCTGTTTTATTTTATTTTTTAAGTCAAATTTAAGGTCTGTTTTAATTTCTAAATTAGCCATATATTTTTGTTATTTTTGCCCTATGGTTTCAGTAGTATTAATTGGTTCAGGAAATGTAGCTCAACATTTAATCGTTGCTTTTTTACAAAGTGATGAGGTTGAGTTAGTTCA
>ERZ795054.4077-NODE-4077-length-10981-cov-4.689822_pt1 | contig 10981 bp, 11 predicted proteins | sample MGYA00375138_ERZ795054 | MGnify/ENA primary metagenome ERZ795054 (study PRJEB30183, sample SAMN05720215) | anaerobic digester metagenome | isolation source: active sludge of municipal wastewater-treating anaerobic digesters | place: USA | collected 2014-12-23 ...
CTTGACCTCCTCGTCTGTGGGGGCGAAGGCAAAATCAACATGATTGAGTCGGCTGGTAACGAAATTCTCGAAGCCAAAGTTAAAGAAGGACTAAGAAAAGCCCAAGAAGAAATTGAGAAAATCCAAGTTTGGCAGAAGCAAATCATCGGCGATATGGCCAAGCCAAAGTTTGAGCTCAATATTCCCACTATCCCGACTGAGGCCGAAAATCTCTTCACAGACAACATAGCCTCTAAGATTGAAGAAGTAATGTTTGCTGGTACCGGCAAAAAATCAGCTGACAGCCTCAAAGAAGATTGGCTCAAACTCCGCGCCGAGAAAATGCCTGAGGCCAACCTTGGAGCTTGGCTCAACTATTTTGAAAAACAAATTGATAAAGTGGTACACATCGAAGCGATTGAGAAAAAAAGACGCACCGACGGGCGAGCTCTTGATGAAGTACGACCACTCTTTGCTCAAGCTGGCGGTTTCTCTAAGGTTGTCCATGGTAATGGACTCTTCTATCGTGGAGCAACCCATGTCTTAACCACCCTCACTCTGGGTGGACCACGTGATTCCCTTATCGTCGAGGGGATGGAGGTAGATGGTATGAAATACTTCTTCCACCATTACAACTTCCCACCATTTTCTGTTGGTGAGACCGGCCGAGTTGGCAACACCTCACGCCGCTCGATCGGTCACGGGGCTCTCGCCGAAAAATCTCTCCGCGGAGTTATCCCCAGTCGCGAAGATTTCCCTTACACGATCCGTCTGGTCTCTGAAGTCTTAGCTTCTAATGGCTCGAGTTCTATGGCTTCGGTCTGTGCCAGCACTCTAGCCCTAATGGACGGTGGGGTACCAATCAAGCGCCCCGTCGCTGGTATCTCGGTTGGTCTCATGTATGAGAGTGATGATAAATACGAACTTATTACCGACATTCAAGGAGTAGAGGATCATTATGGTGACATGGACTTCAAGGTGGCCGGTACTACCGAAGGTATTACGGGCATCCAACTTGATATCAAGATGGGTGGTATCCCAGTAGAGATTCTCGAGCAAGCAATTGATCGCGCGCGAACAGCTCGCGAGAAAATTATCGGAGTAATTACCGAGGCTATCCCAGCCCCAAGACCAGAAATCAACACTTCAGCCCCGAAAATTCTAAAAATTACTATTCCGGTTGATAAGATTGGTACCGTTATCGGCCCCGGTGGAAAAATGATCCAACAAATCACCGCCGACACCGGAGCGGTTGTCGAGATAGAAGATGACGGGACTGTCTATATTACCGGCAAGACCGACCAAGCCAATTCGGCCAAAGAAATGATCGAGGAAATTTGCCACGTCTACAAAGCTGGAGAGAGATTCGAAGGTGAGGTTGTAAGGCTAATGGATTTTGGCGCCTTCGTGCAAATTGCTAAAGATACCGATGGCCTTGTGCACGTCTCTGAGATTGCCAACTTCAGAATTGACAAAGTTGGTGATACCCTCAAGATCGGAGAAAAAGTCCCTGTTGTCATCAAAGAAATTGATGATAAAAATCGAATTAATCTCTCAATCAAGCAAGCCGACCCAGAATGGGCGGCAAAAAAAGGATTGAAGCCTTCAACTAATCCGACTAATCCACCGTCTAGCCCTTATCGCCCTAGAAACTAAAAAGTAAATTGGTTATAATAGTTGGTAATGCCTGATGTTGTAAAACAGACAACGTCTGATTCTAATACTCAAAACCTCAACTCGTCTGCTAACGCGACGATGCCAATTGGTGATGACACAAACGTCGCCACAACAAAACCCGCTGTTGGGGAGAGTCAAGAAGAAAAGTTACGCAAAGCCAAAATAGCCATGGAGGGTCTCGATCGTACCGTACGTCGAGAAGCCGACGAGAAAGAGGAAGAGGCCAGCGAAGAAAAACAACAACTAAATAAATTACTTCTCTCAATAAATCACGAGAAGGAACTCTTAGAGTTAACTTGGGTCAATCTCGACAACAAAAGAACAGGACTTAAAAAAGTCCTTGAACCGATTCTCCAACAAGAAGATCAGGCCCAAAGTGAAGAGAACGAGATAGAGAGTAAAGAAGACGTAACGGTTACCCCCAAAGAGAAACATGAGATAGAACAACAACGCTGGGAAATTCAGCAAAAACGAAAGAAAATAGAAGAAGAAAAATGGATCGTTGAAGAGAAAATAATTAAGATCGAAGAGCAGATAGGCGAAACAAAGAAAAAATATCAAATCCTCTTAGACCAAGAAGACGAGATCCGTAACAAGATCCAAGCTATTGATGAGCAAATTTTGCTCCAACAAGAAGTTCTTAAACAGCAACACGAGCTAGAAGAACAAAAGAGGCAACAATCAGCACTTAAACAAGCCGAAGAAGAGAAGCAAAGAGCCGACGCCGAGAGACGTCGGGTTGAAGAGATAAAAAAAGCAGAAGAAGATCGCAAGAAGGCCGAGGAGGAAAAAGCTCTTGAACTTAAAAAAAGGCAAGCCGAAGAAACCTCTAGTGCAATGAAAAGAGTAGAGGATCTGAGACGGGCCGAAGAAGAGAGGCAGAGACAAGAGACAACAAGACAACAAGCCGAACAAGCCAGAGCGGATGAGTTAAGGAAAAAATTGGTCGAGATGATGGATCATTCGGCGCCAACATCAAAAAAACCATCTCCTAAACCAGAAACTCCAATTGCCACTCCGGTACCAACCCCAACTCCACCCAAGGAAGAGCCAAGCCAAGAAAACCGATCATTAGAACTAGAACGCATCCGAAGAGAAAACGAAGAAGTTGATTTGAGTCGTCAACAGAAAATTAATGAGCAGAAACAAAAAAATGCTAGCTCTACCCAAGATGAAGAAGAGGGGATCAAGCCACTGCGAACTCTCCAAAGTGATATGGCCGAAGCTCTAAAGAACCAACAGATTAGCCCCGAAGATATGAAAAAGGGTGGCAAAAAAACTTTTCCTTGGTTCTAGTGGCTTGGTTAAAAACCCATGGATGACAAGACGAAAGACACAAACAACTCTGACAAGCTAGCCAAGGCTAAGTTGGTTTTGTCTGGTGAAGAAAAATTAACTAGTTGGAAGAAGGCGGGAGAAGATTTAGAAAAAAGACGGCAAGAAGCCGTCCGCGCAATGGCCAGCAATGAGCAAAAGAAAGCCTGGGACGACGAAGAAAAAGCTCGCCAAAACAAATTAGAAGCTCAAAAGAAGTTAGCCGAACTAGAGGCTAAACGCCGTATTGACGAACAAGAAAAAAGAAAGAACCTAAGCGAAGAGCAAATAAAAAGAGACCAAGAACTAGAAGCTGAGCGCGTCGCCCAAATTGACAAAATCCTAAAATCACAAAGAGAAATTGACCTAATCAAAAAAAACCCTAAGGCTGGACCGGCACCAATCCGTACCCTAACTCGAGATATTGGAGAAGTTGCCAAGAGTGGAGGTTTAAGCGCTAGCGGTATCATTACTAATACTCCAGATAAAGAAAATCTCGCTCCCTCAAAAAACCGAAACCTCGGCCAATCTTGGCTGGTTGGTGTCGGCCTCATCTTAATACTAGGAGGTTTAGGAGTTGTTCTCTGGTCTGTACTCCAGAGACAGGTTACAAGTATTGCCCCTCTCGAAGAAACTCGCCAAAGTCTCATTTTTGCTGATGAGCAGATTCAGATCAATCTAGAAGAGCTAAGCGCCGAACAGGTCGAGCAGGAATTAAGAACAAAAAGCGCTACTCCACCAAGAGAGAGGGAGTGGGTCCAAGAAGTTTACTTTACTTATCAGAAGAGAGAACAAACTCCTCAAGGTCTAGTTATAACCTTAACCGAAACTGATCCTACAACCTTTGCTACCAAACTAGAATTAAAGCTCCCCGATGAACTACTTAGATTCCTTGAACCCAAGATGATGTTTGGTTTTTATTATGGCCAACAGACAACACCTTTTTATATTTTTAAAACAAAAAATTACAAGAATGTTGCTGATGCTCTTCTAAACAATGAGAACGTTGTTGTCTCAGAATTGCTCTCCCCCTTGGTGGAAGCCTCGTCAACAGAAAAGTTAATTTCGAGCCTTTTCCAAGATAAGATGATTAATAACTATGACACCCGCTTAATGATAGATGAGGCTAATACTGTCATTGCCTTGTATTCTTGGCTCGACAAAGAGACCTTAGTCTTCACTACTAACGAGAATACCTTTAGCAAAATCCTCAACTCTTTCTTATCCCCCAAAGCAATCGTCAAATAAGCCAGCTTACTACTTAATAGGGTATTTTTATTATTGACAAAACAAGCTCGTTTGTTACGATATACTTAATAATTAAATAAAAAAATGACTAACAACACCGAAAAAAATGATCAATATTATATAGACTTGCTAGAAACGAACATCGCTAAACTCGTAAAAGAAAAAGGTGGTGACGAAGCAAGACTCAAGGAGATCCAAGATGACAAACCGATGTCCGGTGATGATGTTGGCAGTCAGCGTGATGATCGTGAGAGATTAGAACAAGAAATTGCTAATACCGAAGACCTCATAAGTGAAGCCAACCGGGCCTTAACTTGGGCCAAGAAAAATGGTTTTGTCTGTGCCGTCTGTCGCAAACCGATTGAGAAAGATCGCCTAGATGCTGACCCAGCTTCTCTTACTTGTAAAGAACACCGTGACGAAGAGGATGCTATTGAGTTATAATTTCACCCCGTCTATAATTAGCTAATGATCGCAAAAATAAACTCGGCTCAAGTTATCGGTCTTAAGACCGACATTATTGATGTGGAAGTTGACATTAATCGTGGGCTTCAATCCTTCTCTATTGTCGGTCTTCCCGACAAGGCAGTGGCTGAGGCCAAAGATCGTATCAACTCGGCGATCAAGAATTCTGGCTTCCGTGCTCCTCAGAAGGGCAACAAGAAAGTCATCGTTTCTCTTGCCCCAGCCAATATCCGCAAAGAGGGTTCGTCCTTCGACCTCGCAATTGCCCTTGGCTATCTCTTGGTCGCTAAAGAAATCAAGTTTAAACCGCAAAACAAATTATTTATTGGCGAGTTGGCCCTGAGTGGGGAACTCCGACCAATTAGTGGTGCTCTTCTTATTACTCAAAAAGCTAAGGAGAAAGGCTTTTCTGAAATATACTTACCAGCCGATAACGCCCTAGAGGCAAGTCTGATCAGAGGGATCACTATTTATCCTTGCCACAGCCTAGAAGAAATTACGAACTTCATTTCGCCCCAAGAAGAAGCCGGCCAAGCACCGAAGATAACACCCCAGCCAGAAGCCGAAATAAGAAGCAAAAGGAGCGAGGCTCTCTTCGACTTCTCCGAAATTAGAGGTCAACAGACAGCCAAAAGGGGATTAGAGATAGCCGCGGCCGGTGGCCACAACGTCGCCATGTACGGACCACCTGGCACCGGCAAAACAATGCTAGCGCGAGCCTTCACCAACATTATGCCACCCCTAACTATCGACCAAGTTATTGAGGTTACCGGTATTCACTCCGCCACAAGTGCTCTTGCCGACGAGCTTATTACTGAGCCACCCTTCCGTTCACCTCACCACACTTCCTCTTATGTCTCCCTTGTCGGCGGTGGAGCTTGGCCCAAGCCTGGCGAGATCACTTTGGCTCATCGTGGCGTCCTCTTCTTAATAGCATGAACGCTAAACCAAAAGTTATCAGAATAGAAGTTTCCGATACAATCGAGTTACACGAGATGATTACTGGTAAACATAAAAAGCCGGGACTTAAAAGACCTATTTCTGAATTCAAATCGGGACATGACTTCCACAGGGACACAAAAACCTGGAGGCTTCTAGAGAGAATTATTGATAGGGGAAAGAACTGGTATAAAGAGATAATCTCGGACTTAAAAGGAAACGTTGTCCACCAAGAAGAGCATCCCTTAAACGAACATAGGGGTCACGGTTATGATAAAAAATCAGGCAACCGCTAAATAGCGAACACCGTACAATAATAAGATGAATACAAAATTTACTCTTAGGGATTATTTCTTTTTTTTAAACACATGTAGTTCTGGTTCCTCAAAAGTCCCTTCATGATAAAAAATACCGTCATATCCCTTAGAAACTGCGTATCTCTTAGCAACCTCATCAAACTTGACTGAAATCATAGGATCACCGTCAAAACCAACAATGCCTGATAATTCCTCTTTATTTGAAACAATTAAAGGATTTTTGGGTAATTCTGAGACAAAAGCTTTCAAAACCTTACCGAAATCTCCAGCAACATATTTGCTGGCACTATAAAATTTATCACCACTTTGTATATTATATTTATCAAGACCCCTAAACCAGTCTCTGTTTAATTCTGGAATTCTGTTATTCATAAATCTATATATAACATAATTTACTGTTAAATAATATAAAAAAAACAAGTAAAATGAGGAGCTTTTAAATATCTCTCAAATATGCAAGAATAGTATGTATGTATGGGGACAAGGCAACATCACTATTTAAGAAGCTCAAAAAAGAGGGCATTGTTGGGGCAGAGGGGGAAATCAGCCTAAGTTTGTTGGGGGTTGAAGTGGAAGTCTCTGACAAAAGCGCTATCGGTAATTTACTCCAGGAGTGGTTGGGAGGTTGGATGGTATCTAAAGATATCAGACATCGAAGTAACCCCAACTCTCAAATGCCTCCTGATTTCTATCTTGGGGACAGCTCAGAAAAAGACCTCTTAGAAGTGAAAACTTTTGATTACACAAAGTCTCCAAATTTTGATGTGGCAAATTTTGATGCCTATGTTAGAGATCTAAAAGAAAAACCTTTTCGTCTCGATGCTGACTATTTAATACTTGGATATTCTTTAAACAATGGGATTGTCAAAATAAATGACGTCTGGCTAAAAAAAGTGTGGGAGATTACCTGTCCAAGTAATGACTACGCATTGAGGACACAGGTAAAACAGGGAAAAATTATAAATATCCGTCCGTATAATTTCAAATCAATGTCAAACGGCTTTCAACCTTTTAGGGATAGGGTATCTTTTGTTAATGCCATAAGGGAAACTCTCGCTAAATATAAAAATGATCAAGACGGAGCAAACATATGGTTTGAGGAAATAGAAAGATCATACAGACGTTTCAATTAAGTTATTTTCTCTATAAGTCTGGAGGAAACAAGCTCAATAACCTTAACACTCACGGAGTTTCCAAGTAAATCGAAAGCTTCTTCATATTTTACAATACCATCCAACTCATATTCCTCAGGGAAACCAAACAGCCTTAAGCCTTCCCGAATCTCTAATCTTCTCAGCCCTTTTTTGTCAGCAACAGCCAATCTTGTAACATCTGTCGCAACAAGAGTTGGAGTTGTACCCTTGGGATCTAGGATGTGGCTTATCTCAAAACTTAATTTCCCCGCTACAATATTGTAGCCCTCTTCATATCCAACAGGGGCTTTTTTGGGTTTTTCCTTCACCATATAACCTTTAGAAACCATATCATCAAGCATTTTTCCTAATTCATGTCTATTTTTTTTATTATAAAAAGTCATAATTTCTTCCAGCGTAAGGGGCATTCCGTCTGACCAAGAAAAATCTTTTCCTATTACCCAAGATTTTCTCCTCCTCTGTTTCAAAATTTCTTCAATCAAACCTTTTTGCTCTAAAGAAAGAGCCCCTTTTAGTTCAAAGTCCCAACTATGTATATTATTTAAACCACCACGTTTGTCTTTTATCTGCTTACCTCTTAAGTCGCGAACATTATAGTGTTTAAGTAATTTTTTTGTAAAATCAGTATTAAGATATTTAGAACTATCAACATCTCCAACGAGAACGTCTTCAAGTTTCGATACTTTTGTTGGCAAATCATCAAGACTAATTTCCTTATTTTTTGCTCCGACAATATAAATACGTTTCCTCTTTTGAGGGATGCCATACTGACTAGCATCTAAAACCTTCCAAGAAACCTTATATCCAAGGTTTTCCAAATGAACAAGAATAGTCTCAAGTGTTCTTCCGATAGGCTTGCTAGTGTCAATACGGTCATGAGTCTTAAGACCTTCTACGTTTTCAAGAATAAATCCTGATGGTTTTTTTTCTTTAAGAATACGCTCTATTTCAAAAAAAAGTGTACCTCGTGTATCACCAAAACCTCTTCTAGCACCCGCGGAGCTAAAAGGCTGACAAGGAAAACCTGCGAGCAAGATATCGAAGTCTGGAATAGCTGATTCTTTAATAAGGGTTATATCGCCATAAATATTATCTTCTTTAAAATTATTTTTATAAACAGAGATAGCGTGAGGCTTGATCTCCGAAGTAAAGACACATTTCCCCTCTAATCCAGCTTTCTCGAGAGCCCTCTCTAGGCCGATTCTTGTACCCCCAAGACCAGCAAAAAGATCAATAAATTTAATTTTTTTCTTTGTTTTCATAAGGACAATTATACACTAAATCGTTAAATGGGTCCAATTTCCACTTATCTCAAAAATATTCCATTTTAAAAACCCTAAGATTCCCCTCATAGGGGTAAACCCAATAAAACCAACACAAAGATAAGCTGATAAAGATCTGAGCGTTTCTAGGCGTATCCTGGACGATCCCACAAGTAGGTTTAGATAGTTTTTACACCTTACAGAGAGTCTAGGAAACTAACGACTTTAGCTGTTTTTCGTATTCTGTCCATTTATCAAACCTCTCTACATAGGCAGGATGCCATGCACAGACGTTACTAATGCCGATACTTTCTAACACATCTGAGGCACTTTTACCCAAAGAAACGATGGTTTTAGGCTGAATTATCGCTATTTCCTCTAAAAGGATGTCTTTAAACCTAGCAACTTCTTCTTCGGTTGGTCTCCTTGCTAGAGAGCAGGTTTTTACAACATCAGTGATGTAACTACCGTCTAGGTCTAATTTATTTAGAAGTTTGACGAATTTAAGATCGGACTTAGTTAAGAAGAAATTATCAGTTGAATCCCATTCAGTCTCTTTCCTTGGACAAGTCGGCATTTCTGCAACAAACATCACCTTAAAGCTTTCTTTAATGGAAATAGTGGGAATTCTGCGACCAACATAATACTTAGCCGAATTAGCGGTTTCTTTAACCTGAAGATTGATTTTTTCTAATATTTTACTGGTCATGTCTTTTGGACCAGTAGCGGAAACACAAAGCCCGCTACCAGGAGAGTCCTTGCGGACTCCTATATGGGTTTCCCCATACAACGTCAGACACGCCCTGATAACGGGTTCTCTATGTCTGACGATTTATGACCATGCCTCAATTTAAGTTAACTATGTTCACTCAATTAAGGTTTAGGTCTTCCTATTCAATTGTGACTAAATTGTAGCAGTTTTTAGGGAAAAAGCGAGAGACTGGACATATCGATGCAAAAAGGCAAATATATATAGTAACTACATACTTGCATAGATATATGACTTTTGACCAAAAATTCATTTTTAGCTTAAAAGCGGACGATTTTCTTAAAAAAGAGGTGGCTTTTATTAAGAAGAAATGGTTTAAAAATATTACAAAAAGTTCCCCTTTTTACGGAGAAGATTTAGACAAACTTCCTTTAGAGTATGCGGAGGATTTGGAATTTGTTCTTGGAATGTCTAATTTCCCAATGCGATACACAAAACCATTACACCTTTTCATCTCAAAAAATAAAATTCCTAAAATATCCGAGCCAACAAAGAAGGTGCGGATATATTTCAAGCATCACAAAAGAAATCTTCAAGAAACTATTATTTTTGAAATAGATCCAGATTCGGGGAAAAAAGATGTTATTAATGCGTGGGGAGAGGTCTCTGGAGAGAAGACCATAAAGGGGATTAGAGGAAAAAAATCTCTAAAATCATTTTCAAATACCACCTCTGGATTTCCACAAAAAATTGTACCCACTGCTAATTTCCCGCGATTAATGAAAATAGCAGACAATGACAAAAATTTGAAGAAAAAAGCTAAAGAATATTCAACTACAGACGAAATCACTGACAACTATGCAAAATGGAGAAACACTCATCAATTAAGGACAAATCTAAAAAGAAATATGAAAATATTTTCGACAAGAAGGATTTCCTTAGAGAAAAAGGGGGAATATGAAAATTATCTCAAAAAAATTAAGCCTGGTTTCTAAAAAATAACATCCACTGGTACCAATCAATGAACCCTAGATTGCTGGGGTTCATTTCTTTTAACATGGAGAGTAATGCAGAAAGACGCGTCTTGCAGATTAAAAAACAAGTTATGAAAAATCATGGCAACAAAAGAAAAAGACGACGAGGATATCGTCTATGTCCCCACAATAGAAAGCGAGGTCGAGACAACATTACAAAAATTAGTAAACTTTCTTCTGAACGAAAATGGATAATACTAAACAAAAATTACTAGAACAAGGAATGCTGTATCTTGAAAATGGTTTCTCCGTTATCCCAGTGGGGATTAAAAAAGACCCCCTTGTAAAATGGAGCGAGTATATGAACAGACAAACAACTCCGAAAGAATTAGAAATCTGGATTGAAAGTTTATCTGAGATGACTGGTCTAGCTGTCGTAACGGGGAAGATATCAAACATTGTCGTAGTAGATGTTGATGACAAAGACCTTAACCTTGGATTTCCCCTTACTCCAACGGTAAAAACCTCACGAGGGAAACACTATTATTTCAAATATCCCGATGCAGGTCTTGGCAAAACGGTAAAGATTGAAAAGGTTGACATACAGGGAGATGGAAAATGTGTGGTATCTCCTCCATCAAAACACGAATCTAACATTACTTACGAATGGGAGATTGGATTAGACCAACCAATGGCGGAATTCCCCAAGGAATTGATTCTTAAGGAAGAGAAAACTGTTCAAATCCCAAATAATACTAGTTTTCTTCAGGGAGTATTTGAGGGGGAAAGACATATCTCTGCAACCAAGGTAGCAGGAAAACTGATCAGTCTCTATCCGAAACTAGATTTACAAACTGCTTATTCATTACTAGAAGCCTGGAATGAACGCAATAAACCTCCTCTTCCAATAAAAGAACTCCAACAAATATTCAAATCCTTAGTT
>ERZ795054.4081-NODE-4081-length-10971-cov-7.337395_pt1 | contig 10971 bp, 10 predicted proteins | sample MGYA00375138_ERZ795054 | MGnify/ENA primary metagenome ERZ795054 (study PRJEB30183, sample SAMN05720215) | anaerobic digester metagenome | isolation source: active sludge of municipal wastewater-treating anaerobic digesters | place: USA | collected 2014-12-23 ...
CCAGACGAACTGGGCCATCTCAATCCCTCCCGGCGCGGGTCAGGGGCGCCGGGCCGCGGCGCCCGCGGCGGCCGTCGGCGGCGCCTGTCCCACGACGCCGACGCCGCGGGCGATCATCTCGGAGAGCTCGTCCGGCAGGGACGACGTGGAGATCGCGAGGTCCTGGGAGATGACCTTGCGATGCACGAGCGTCGCGAGCGCCTGGTTGAAGGTCTGCATTCCGTACTTGTTCTGTCCGGTCTGCATCATGGAGTAGATCTGGTGGAGCTTGTCCTCGCGGATCAGGTTCCGGATCGCCGGGGTCGGGATCAGGATCTCCATCGCGAGGCACCGGCCCTTGCCGGAGGCCTTCGGGAGGAGCGTCTGGCAGAGGATCCCCTCGAGGACGAACGAGAGCTGCGCCCGCACCTGCGACTGCTGGTTCGCGGGGAACGCGTCGATGATCCGGTTCATCGTCTGGACGGCGCTGTTCGTGTGGAGCGTGGCGAACGTGAGGTGGCCGGTCTCCGCGATCCGGAGGGCCGCCTCCATCGTCTCCAGGTCGCGCATCTCGCCGACGAGCACGACGTCGGGGTCCTCGCGGAGGACGGCCCGGAGCGCGTTCGGGAACGAGTGCGTGTCGGCGTGAAGCTCCCGCTGGTTGACGATGCACTTCTTGTGGGTGTGGAGGAACTCGATCGGGTCCTCGATCGTGACGATGTGCTTCGGCTGCTCGCGGTTGACCTTGTCGATCATCGTCGCGAGCGTCGTCGACTTGCCCGAGCCGGTCGGCCCCGTGACGAGGACGAGGCCGCGCGGCCGGTTGCAGAGGTTCTCGACGACCGACGGGATGCCGAGCTCCTTGAAGCCGAGGATCTCGTACGGGATCTGCCGGAAGACCGCCGAGACCGCGCCCCGCTGCATGAAGACGTTCCCGCGGAAGCGGGCGAGCCCCTTGACGCCGAAGGAGAGGTCGAGCTCGAGGTTCTCCTCGAACCGGTGCTTCTGGACGTCGGTCAGGATCGAGTAGCAGAGCTGCTTCGTCTCCGGGACGGTCAACGGGGGGTAGTCGAGCGGCTGGATATCGCCGTGCACCCGGACCATCGGAGGGGAGTTCGTGGTGATGTGGAGATCCGACCCGCCCCGCTCGACGAGAGTCTTCAGAAGCTGGTGCAGCGTTGCCGACATCGAAACCCCCTGTCCGAGGTGCTGTCGGGAATCATACCGCAGGCGTTTCCGCACCCCCTGCCGGAACCCGTCTCGCCCGGCGGGAGGATCCCCGGTTTCGCGCCTCTCGACCCCGCGGCGTCAGACTCCGGCCGCAGAAGGGGGGCGGGGGGACCCGGGGCGCGAATGAAGGCGAGGCGCCGGTGCTCTCTCCGGTGCTCTGGGCCGCGGAGGGGGAGCGGGGGGACCCGGGCGCGGGTCCCCCCGGAACATGTCAGAGCACGGTCTCCCGGACGACCTCCTCGATCGTCGTCATTCCGTCCTTGATCTTCTGGAGCCCGGATCCGCGGAGGGTGACCATCCCCTCCTCGACCCCCTTCCGCTTGATCTCCACGGAGGAGGCGCCGGAGAGGATCATCTCCTTGATCTCCTCGGAGACCTCGAGGACCTCGACGAGCGCGACGCGCCCCTTCAGGCCCGTCCCGTTGCAGCGCTCGCACCCCTTCCCCTTCATCACCTGGACGGTCTTCGACTCCTCGGGAGTGAAGCCGAGCTGGATGAGGACCTGGGGCGGCACCTCGGTCGGGACCTTGCAGTTCGAGCAGACGCGCCGAATGAGGCGCTGCGCGGCGATCAGGACGACGGACGTCGCGACGAGGTACGGCTCGATGCCCATGTTCATGAGCCGGTTGATCGTCGACGGCGCGTCGTTCGTGTGGAGCGTCGAGAGGACGAGGTGGCCCGTCAGGGACGCCTTGACGGCGATCTCGGCCGTCTCGAAGTCGCGGATCTCGCCGACGAGGATGATGTTCGGGTCCTGCCGCAGGAAGGAACGAAGGGCCGCTGCGAAGTTCAGGCCGATCGAGTCCTTCATCTGCACCTGGTTGATGCCGGGCAGGTTGAACTCGACCGGGTCCTCGGCCGTCATGATGTTCGTGTCGGGGGTGTTGATCCGCGAGAGGGCCGAGTAGAGCGTGTTCGTCTTCCCGGAGCCGGTCGGCCCGGTGACGAGGACCATCCCCCAGGGGCGGAGGATCGCCTTCTCGAACCGCTGGAGGCTCGACTTCTCGAAGCCCAGCTTCGTCATGTCGAGCATCAGGTTGTCCTTGTCGAGGAGCCGGCAGACGATCTTCTCGCCGAAGAGGGTCGGCAGGACGCTGACGCGGTAGTCGAGCTCCTTCACCTTCCCGGCGAGCTTCATCTTGATCTTGATGCGTCCGTCCTGCGGCAGGCGCTTCTCGGCGATGTCGAGCCGCGCGAGGATCTTGATGCGCGAGGCGATCGCCTCCTTGAGCTTCGAGGGAGGGTTCATCACCTCCTCGAGGACGCCGTCGATCCGGTACCGGACGCGGTACTCCTTCTCGTAGGGCTCGATGTGGATGTCGGAGGCGCCGCGCTTGATGGCGTCCGTCAGGATGATGTTGACGAGCCGGACGACCGGGGCCTCTTCCCCCTCCTCGACCAGCTTCTCGAGGTCGATGGCGTCCTGCTCCTCCTCGTCGACGACCTCGAGGGAGGTGTCGGCGGCGTCGACGGCCGACATCTCCTCCATGACCTTCTTGAGCTCGAGGGCGTGGGAGGCGCCGTAGTTCCGGTCGATCGCGTGCTGAAGGGCGATCTCGGAGGCGACGACCGGCTCGACGTTGTAGCCGGTCATGAACTTCAGGTCGTCCATCGCGAAGACGTTCGTCGGGTCGGCCATCGCGATGGTGAGCGTCGCGCCGGTCTTGTTGACCGGGAGGATGTTGTACTTGCGCGCGACCTCGGCCGGGACGAGCTTCAGGACGTTCGGGTCGATCTCGAAGTGCGTCAGGTTGATCGACGGCACGCCGAACTGCGCCGACAGCGTCTCGGTGATGTCGTCCTCGGTGACGAAGCCGAGCCGCACGAGCGTCTCGCCCAGCTTCACCCCCGATTCCTTCTGCTGCTTCAGGGCCGCGGCGAGCTGCTCCGCGTTGATGAGCTTCGCCTTCAGGAGAAGTTCTCCGAGCTTGACCGCCATGAGGGCAATGATAGTCGGTCGCCCGCCCGCCGGCAGGCCCGGGGTTTCAGCGGGCGTCCGGAGGGGGGGCGGCGGCGGGGGACTCGGCCGTCACGCGGGTGAGCCGGGCCGTGACGGAGCCGATCGGGAGGATCGTCCGGGCCATCACCGGGAGGCGCCGCTCGTCGTCGCTGAACCAGAGGAAGAGCTTCCCCTTGTTCTGGTCCTCGCTCCCCTCGCCCTCGTGCATCCGCGGCTGGACCTTGATCGCGTCGAAGGTGCCGAGCTCCGTCTCGACCTTCTCCCGGCCCAGTACCGCCACGACGAGCCGGTAGAGCCTCCCGCGCGAGCAGAGGTCGACGCGGGTCTCCCCGCCGGGGACGAGGGGGACGGTCCTCATGAAGTAGAAGGAGGAGATGACGTCCTGGAAGCGGGGCGGGAGCGTGACGACCCTCCGGCGGTCCTTCGCGTTCCGCCAGGTGCCGACGCGCCTTCCGAGGTCGAATTCCTCGACCTCGTCGGCCGAGTAGCGCCCCTCGCGGGCCCGCTTCTCGAACCGGACCGGGGTGAAGTCCCGGGCGTCGACCCAGGACTCGTAGCGGGTGTCGACGGGGTAGAAGCGAGAGACGTAGTCGTTCGACACGGCCGAAAGGCGGATCCGGTGGACCGGGACCCCGTCGGGGCTCCACTCCCGGCTCGTGGCGAGCGTCATCTCGCCCCCCTCGATCTTGAGCCACGAGACGGTGTAGACGAGCGTCTCGCCGGCGCGGAACGGCACCGTCGCGACCTGGTCCTTCGGGAGCTCCGCCCGGCCGAGGTTCGGGAGGACGTTCGCGGTGACGGAGGCGGCGAGCGGCCCTCCGACCAGGAGCGCGAGCAGGACCGCGCCGAAGCGGCGCCGTTTCGGCGGCTCAGGTCCTCTCGTCGAGGAGCGCGAGGGAGGCTTCGAGTACGGCATCGTGCGTCAGTCCGGGGAGGCCGGGGCGACCGGCATTGTAGGCTCCGCTCTCGTCTCGCAAGATCCGGACCCGCGGCCCGACCGGCCCGAAGCGTGCCGGGTCGGTCGGGCCGAAGAGGGCCACCGTCGGCGTCCCGGCGGCGGCCGCGAGGTGCGTCGGGCCGGTGTCGGCCCCGACGAACAGGGCCGCCCGCGCCGCGAGGCGCGCCGTGGCGGCGGGCGGTGTGGGCGGAGCGACGACGGCCGCGCCGTGGGCGAGGGAGGCGATTCCCTCGGCGCGCCCTCTCTCGCCCGGTCCCCACCGGAGGACGCCGTCGATTCCGCGCGAGGCGAGCGCGCGGCAGAACGCGGCGGTCTCGGCCGGGGCCCACTCCTTCGTCGCGCGCGAGGAGAAGGGCTGCAGCAGGGCGAAGGGGCGCGCGCGGCGCGCGGCGAGCCAGTCGTCCACTTCGGGGGCCGGGCGCCGGACGAGGTGCGAGACGTCGGGCGTCCTCTCGAAGCCTCTCCGGCCGAGGACCCTCTCCGCGAGGGCCAGCCCGCGGTCGACGACGTGGCCGCCCGGCGGGACGTCGACGCGCTCGCGGGTGACGAGCGCGTTCGCCCTCTCGGTCGCCGTCCGGAAGCCGAAGCCGACCTTCCGGTCCGCCCGCGCGGCGAGCGTGACCCAGGCCGACTTGAGGAGTCCCTGCGCGTCGACGACGACGTCGGGCGCGAACGCGCGCAGCAACGAGAGGAACGCACGGAGCTCCCCGCGCGTCTCCGCCGAGAACGGCTTCTTCCTCCACGCCCGCGTCGTCGCGGCGAGCGTCTCGTCGACGTACGAGGCCCCCTCGAGCAGACCGGCGAGCGGCCCCTCCACGGCCCACGCGAGACGGTCGCCTTCGCCGCGCAGCGCCTTCGCGAGAGGAAGCGTGAAGACGACGTCGCCGAACGAGGAGAGGCGGACGAGGAGAATCTTCATGCGCGTTTCGCTATTCTCACGTAATGGTGCTCGACGCGCCGGTTCTCGTCCTGAACCGGTCGTTCGCCGCCCTCGCCCTCACGGACGCGCGACGCGGGTTCACGCTCTTCTACAAGGGGCACGTCCGGGCCGTGCTCCCCGACTTCACGACCTATGGCTGGGAGGAGTGGTGCGACATCCCGGTCCAGCCCGGCGACGAGGACGTCGTGAAGACTCCGGGCCTTCTCCTGAAGGTTCCGCGGGTCATCCAGCTCCTCTCCTGCGACCGGCCTCCGCGGTACGACGTCAAGTTCTCCCGGCACAACATCTACCTCCGCGACGGGACGCGGTGCCAGTACTGCGGCCGGCGTTTCCCGACCGCGGAGCTCTCGCTCGACCACGTCGTCCCCCTCTCGAGAGGGGGCGTCTCCTCGTGGGAGAACGTCGTCTGCGCCTGCCTGCGGTGCAACGTGAAGAAGGGGAACCGGCTTCCCGACGAGGCGGGGATGGCGCTGCGCCGTCCGCCGGTGAAGCCGAAGGCCTCCCCGCTCGGGCTCCTCTCGCCGAGCCGGATCCACCCGGCCTGGAGGAGCTTCCTCGACGTCGCGTACTGGAACGTCGAGCTCGGCTGAGCCGGACGCGGGCGCGTCATTCCGTACAGCGGCAGCGCACGGATTCGTGCACCGGGACCTCCCGGGCCGGCGGCCCCGGGACCCTCCGGTCGACCGTATCTCTTTCTGCGCACGTCAGATGAGCCTCATGCTCCGATCGCTCGGCCGCCTTGGCAGGAAAGTTGAAATGACCCGAGGCGCCGGGGATCGACGCTCGCGTCGGGAGCCGGCAGCGGAGGAGCCTAGAGAGAGAGCGCACCACAGCACCCGAGCTTCAGGAACCCCGGCCTCACCGCCGGGGTTCTTCAGTTTTCGGGGGCGCCCTTCCAGCGGTCGTGGAGCCAGAGCCACTGGCCGGGGGCGGCGCGGACCTGGCTCTCGATCAGCGCCGTCACCCGAGCCGTCAGCCGCGAGACCCCCCGCTCCTCCGGCGGCAGCGCCGCCGGGTCGATCGGCTCCGAGTAGGTGAGCCGATAACGCCCCGGCCCGACTCGCAGGCAGACCACGGGGAGGATCAGCGCGCCGGTCCGGTCGGCCAGCCGGGCGATCGCGGTCGTCGTCCAGGCGAGGCGCCCGAAGAACGGGGTCAGGAGCGCGTCGGGCGGGCGTGCGCGCTGATCGCCCAGGATCCCGACGACGGCGCCGGCCCGGAGCGAGCGGAGGATCGTCCGCGCGGCGTCCTTCTTGTTCACGACGTGTCCCCCCGTCCTCTCGCGCAGCGCGGTGAGCCGGACGTCGAGGAGCGGGTTGTCGAGCGGGCGCGCCACGATCGTGACCGGCATCCCGTTGGCCCCGGTGACGAGGTTCGCCCACTCCCAGTTGCCGAGGTGCGGCGTGGCGAAGAAGACGCCGCGCCCGGAGGCCGCGGCCACGCGCGCGTGCTCGAGCCCCTCCACCTCGACGCGCGCGAGGAGGGCCTCGACGGGCGCCGCCTCGGATCGGACGAGGTCGGCGGCGATCGCGCCGAAGTGGGCGAAGACCTCCCGCGAGATCGCCTCGCGCTCCGCGGCCGGCTTCTCGGGGAAGGCGAGCGCGAGGTTGCGGGCGACGAGCCGGCGGCGCCTCCGGTCGACGAACCGGTAGAGGCGGCCGAGCCCGCGTCCGAGGCCGTCGGCGAGGGAGAGCGGGAGGGTCCGGAAGAGCGTACGCAGGAGCAGGTAGGCGCCGAGCTCTACCCGGTCCCGGAGCGCGCCGTGCTTGCTGGTCCTCGTCACGAGGGCCTCCGCGCGAGGAGCGAGAGGAGGTCGGAGACGAACGTCGGCTCGACGGGCCGGGCCTCGACCGCGACGCGGAAGACGGGGACCCGTAGCCGTTCGTCCAGCTTCACGGCGTCCTTCTCCGTCGTCACGACGGCGGTCGCGCCGCTCTCCTCGAGCGTCCGCTCGATCCGTCCGACGGAGGCCGGGCCGTACGGCTCGTGGTCGCGGAAGGAGAGGAGCTCGACGGGCTCGATGCCGATGGAAGCGAGCGTCGCGCCGAACGCCTCGGGGCGGGCGATTCCCGCCACGGCGACGGCCGTCCCGGGAGGCAGGTCCCCCGGCTCGACGGGGAGGCCGTCCCGGCCGGTCACGCCGAGGACCTCCGTCCGCGCCCTGTAGACCGGGACGCCCGGGGCGAACCGCCGGGCGATCTCGAGGGCCGGACCGGGGTCGGACTGCTCCGTCTTCGTGACGACGAGGAGGTCGGCCCTCGCGAGGGACGAGAGCGGCTCCCGCAGGCGGCCGGCCGGGAGGAGCGCGCCCCCGGCGTCGGGCGCGGTCGCGTCGAGGAGGACGACGTCGACGTCCCGCGCGAGGGCGACGTGCGAGAAGCCGTCGTCGAGGAGGTGCAGGTCGACCGGCGTCCCGAGCGTCTCGGCCCGCGCGGCCGCGTCGCGGCGCCGCGCGTCGGCGACGATCGGCACGGACGGGAGCGCCCGGGCCAGGAGCGCCGGCTCGTCGCCCGAGTCGGCGACGGTCGCGAAGGTCCCGCGGCCGTCCGAGACGACGACGGTGCCGCGGCTTCCGCGGCCGTATCCGCGCGTCAGGATCGACGGGTGCCGGCCGCGCCGGAGGAGCTCCCCGGCGAGCCACCGCACGAAGGGAGTCTTCCCCGTCCCGCCGGCGGCCACGTTCCCGACGGAGACCACCGGCCGCGCCGCGCCGCGCACGGCGAGGAGGCCTCGACGATAGAGCGCGAGGCGGAGGGCGACGCCGGCGCCGTAGAGGGTGGAGAGCGGCCGGAGGAGCGGCGTCACGCGGCCGCTCCGGGACGGCCGTCGAGGAAGCCGAGCGCGAGCCGCACGGTCCGCTCCGTCGCGCCACGGTGCGTCGCGAAGAGCGCCGCCGCGGCCTCCCGGGCGGCCGCCCTCGCGGCCGGGTCGTCGAGGAGGCGCGCGAGCGCGGGGGCGACGCCGGCCGGGTCGGGCACCCCGACGACCGCGGCGCCGGCCGCCTCGACGACGCGCCGGATGTTCCAGACGGAGGGGCCGAGGACGACCGGGAGGCCCGCCTGCAGAGGCTCGAGGACGTTGTGCCCCCCCCGCCGTCCGAACGTGCCGCCGAGAAGAGCGACATCGCCGAGCGTGTAGGCCGAGGCGAGCTCCCCGAGCGTGTCGAGGAGGAAGACGTCGGCCGGGCCGTCCGGCGCCGGGCGCGACCGGCGGACGAGCCGGAGCCCGGCGGCGACGGCGCGGCGCTCCGCCTCGTCCCAGCTCTCCGTCCGGCGCGGGGCGAGGAGGAGGAACGGCGTCCCGGACGCGCCCCGGGCGAGCAGGCGCGGGAGGGAGAGCGCGAGGTCGAGCTCCTCCTCCGCGATCGAGCCGGCGACGAGGACCGGCCGACCGGCGGCGAGCTCCCGGAACGAGGCGGCGAACGCCGGTTCGGCGGGGAGGGGGCGATCGAACTTCATGTCGCCCGCGACGTGGACCCTCTCCCTCGGCACGCCGACGGCGGCGAAGCGCTCGGCGTCCTCCTCGCTGCGGGCCGCAACGGCGGAGAGGGCGTCGAGACCGCCGCGAAAGAGCGGCCGGGCGGCGCGAAGCCGCCTCACGGAGCGTTCCGAGAGACGCCCGCTCGCCACGAGGACCGGCAGGCCCCGCCGCCGGGCCGCCCGAAGGAGGACGGGCCAGAGCTCGGTCTCCATGAGGACGAGGAGGCGTGGCGTCGCCGAGTCGAGGAGCCGGCGGACCGAGACGGGGAGGTCGAGGGGGAACGGCTGCAGCCGGGCGGGAGGGGCGAGGTCGCGGAAGCGCCTCTCGAGGAGGCCGACGCCGGCCGGGGTCGAGGAGGTGACGAGGAGCGACAGCTCCGGACGCGCAGAGCGAAGGGCGAGCGCGAGCGTGTGGGCCAGCTCGACCTCGCCGACCGAGACTCCCTGGACCCAGACGTCGACCCGCCCGGGGACGGCCTCGGGGAGGAGCCTTCGCGCGAGGAGAGCCGTCAGGCCGGTCCCCCCGGCCGACGGGCGGTCGGATCGGGTCAACCGGCTTCCCTGGAAGAGGTTACGTTCTGCATCCGAGAGGCCGCATTATATGCGCCGCGCCGCGCCGGAGAGCGGGGCGGGAGCGGACGAGGCCGCCTCGTAGACGGGGCCGTGCGCGGAACCGTAGAACCGACGGCATGGCCATTCAGCTGGTCCACGTCCGCCGGGTGCAGGAGGGGACGACGATCGAGCCGAGGGACGAACGGCACCTCGCGGCGCTCGCGAAGGCGGGCGACGAGGACGCCTTCGCCGAGCTCGTCCGCGGGCGAACCGACTCCGTCGTCGCGTTCCTCCGCCGGATGCTCGGCGACACGGAGGACGCTCGCGACGTCGCGCAGCTGACGTTCCTGCGCGTGTGGGAGAACCTCCCGCGCTACGACCCGTCGTACGCCTTCTCGACGTGGCTCTTCCGGATCGCCGGGAACCTCGCGATCGACGCCCTCCGCTCGAGGGGGACGCGGGCCCGGACGCTCGCCGAGAGCTTCCGCGTCGTGAAGGGGGGGCTTCTCGCCGCGAGCCCCGAGGCGCCGCTGCGCCTCTCGCAGGAGGAGGTCCGCCGGGTCTTCGAGGCGTGTGCGTCGGTCCTGTCGGAGAAGCAGCGGCTCGTCTTCGTCCTCCGCGAGATGGAGGAGAAGGAGAGCCGCGAGGTGGCCGAGATCGTCGGCTGCCGGGAGTCGACCGTGAGGAACCACCTCTTCCAGGCCCGGCGCCTCCTGCGCGAGGAGCTGAAGCGGCGCTTCCCGGAGTACGTCCCCGAGTCGCACCGGAGCGCCGAGGGAGCATGAGCGTGAAAGAGCCCGCCTGCGACCGCCTCGACGACCTCCTCGCGCGGCGGGAGGAGGATCGCCTCACCCCGGCCGAGGAAGGCTTCCTCCGGGGGCACCTCGCCTCCTGCGAGGTCTGCGCCGCCGCGGCGCTGCGCCGCGACCCGGTCCTCCTCTTCGCCCGGGCGGCCGCGCCGGAGCCGCTCTCCGCCGACGCGCGGGAGCGGTTCGTCAGCGGCGTCCTCGCGGCCGCCGCGACCGCGAAGGCCGGCCGCCGACTCCGGAGAGCCCACACCCGGCCCGTCCTCCGGCTCGCCGCTTCCCTCCTCCTCGCCGCCTCCGTCGCGGGCGTCTGGCTCGCGCGGGAGGCGGGGAACGGCCCCGCCGAGGCGCCCCGCCCCGACCTCGTCGCCGCCGCGGACGAGGGCGTCCGCACGCCGCCCGACGTCGTCCCCGCGGTCGAGGACCTCGGCGGCGACGCGTCCGTCGTCTACCAGTTCCCGTCGACCCGGCCGGGCGAGCCGACGGTCGTCTTCGTCGTCGACCGGAACGCCGACATCTGATGCGCGCCCCGCTCTTCCCGGGCCTCCTCGCGGCCGCGCTCCTCCTCGCCGCCCCGGCCGCCGCGAGGACGCCCGCGCCGAGACCGACGGCGGGGCCGGACGTCGTCCGGGTCTTCGTCCTGAAGCACCGGAAGGCGGAGGACGCGTTCCTCCTCGTCCGCCCGCTCCTCGGCGCACGCGGGACGATCGTCCTCCAGACGGCGACGAACGCCCTGACCGTGAGGGACTCCGTCCGCACCGTCGAGAGGGTCGCGCAGGCGGTCTCGGCCTTCGACCTTCCCCCGAGGGCGATCGCCGTCTCCGTCTCGCTCATCCGGGCGACGCACGCGCCCGGCCCGGGCGGCCCGCCGGCGCCCGTGGCCGAGCGGTTCCGCGGGGTGGCCGACCGCCTCCGGAGCCTCTTCAACTTCACCGAGTACGCCTCCCTCGACGAGGTCGTCCTGCAGGGGCTCGAGGGCGACCCCGTCTCCTGGACCCTCGGGGGGAGCTTCCGGATCGACTTCCTTCTCGAGCCGGGGGGCGGGCGCGAGAGCGTTCGCCTCCGGA
>ERZ795054.4086-NODE-4086-length-10964-cov-5.305344_pt1 | contig 10964 bp, 11 predicted proteins | sample MGYA00375138_ERZ795054 | MGnify/ENA primary metagenome ERZ795054 (study PRJEB30183, sample SAMN05720215) | anaerobic digester metagenome | isolation source: active sludge of municipal wastewater-treating anaerobic digesters | place: USA | collected 2014-12-23 ...
GGGAGTGAACATCGATTGTTCTTTGATGACGCGCTTCAGCTTTTCCAAATCCCAAATCCCGTTGTCGCTCTCCAATGTGAACAATTGGACTCCGGCGATGATCGAGGACGCTCCGGATTCGTGAATGACAATGTGGCAATTCTGGTCGACGATGACTTCATCCCCGCGATTGGCGTGGGTAAATAGGGCCAACTGGTTGGAAAAGGTTCCCGAAGGGACGAAAAGGGCGGCTTCTTTTCCCAGCATCTTCGCCGCTATAGCTTCCAACCGCAGAGTCGTGGGATCGTCTTCGAATACGTCGTCTCCCAGCGGACAGGTCGCCATCGCTTGACGCATTTCCGCAGTCGGAAACGTGACCGTGTCGCTTCGCAAATCGATGAACCGCATGTTATCTTCCTCCGGCGCCGAGAGTAGCTTGGCATTGTTTGGATTCGCTTAAAATCAAATGCAAAAACCGCTCATAAGCAGCGGAAAATGGGGAACCGTCGATCCGTTCCTTGTTTCGGCGCAGCACTTCGGCTTCGCGATCGGCATCGTAGATCGGCAATCCGGCGGTTTTCTTCAGGGCGGCGATGGCAGACACCACCGTCATCCGCTCCAAAAACAACCTTTGCATTTCTTGATCGATCCGATCGATCTGAAGGCGAAAACGCTCTAAGGATTCCATATAGATAACCTCCCGAAAAACACACTGCGGAATCATTATATCACAAGGAGAGGTTCTTGCGGAGCAAGTCTTTGGAAAACCAAAAAAAACGTCCTGATTTCTCAGGACGGTTTAGAACGAAGGAATTTGTTGATGTGGAGGGCGGCATGGGCACCGTCGCTGACCGCTTTTGCAATCTGCGATAGTCCCCCGATGCAATCTCCTGCGGCAAAAAGTCCGGGGATGTTGGTCATGAACTTGTCATCGACGGAAATGACGTTATTCTCGATGAAAGCTCCCATCCGCAAGGCAAAGTCGGTGGCGGACGGTGTACCAACGGCGACGAACAGAACATCGACGGAGAAGGTCCCTTCATCGGTGAGGACCCGCCGCAACAACTCGTCGCCTTCCAGACGACGAACGGGGGAGGTGACGACGTTCGCTCCTTCCACATGAGCGATCAAGGGTTTCCCGTGGGTGAAGACGGTGATGTTGGGGGAGAAATTCTTCAGAACTTCCAATTCTTCGGCCATGAATTCGCCCTCGCCCAAAAGGCCGATGGCTTTTTTTCGGTACAGGAACCCGTCACAAATGGCACAGTAGGAAATGCCTTTGCCGATAAAATCTTGAAAACCGGGAATCTGAAGGTTGGGGCGGGATGAACCGGTCGCCAACAAGACGGTTTTTGCAAGGTATTCCCCTTGCGTCGTTTTCACGACAAATCCGTCGGCATTGTCAATGTTCAAAACTTCTTCTCTTTTGACATCGATGCCGAGGCGTCGAGCCTGGCGGACGCCGTTGTCGACGACCTGGGTGCCGGTCATCGGTTCGGGAAATCCGTAATAGTTTTCGATGTGATCGGTTTTTCCCAACGATCCGTAATCCTTCATCAACACCAAAACGTCGAGCTTGAACCGTTTCAGGTAAACGGCGGCGGAAATCCCCGCCGGGCCCCCGCCGATGACAATGACGTCAAACATGGCTTACAAGCCCAGATTGCGTAGCAAGTCTTCTTTGCGCATCAATCCGACCACTTTTTTGACGGGAACGCCGTCTTTGAAAAGCATGATCGTCGGAATCGTGGAGATGCCGTAGCGCATCGCAATGTCTTCGGTGTTATCCACATTGACTTTTCCGACTTTCGCACGGCCGGCAAGATCGTGATGCAGTTCTTCGATCGTGGGTCCGAGCATTTGGCAAGGACGGCACCAAGGGGCCCAAAAGTCGACGATGACGGGAACGGTGGAATCCAAAACTTCGTTTTTGAAATTGCTGCTGGTCAATTCTAATGCCATGATTAATCCTCCAAAAATTATTTTCTTTTACGCCCTAATTATATCGAATGCCGAGAAAAATGCCCAGGGATTTGCTCAAAGGGTCATTTCAAACTTTCGGAATCGGAAGAGAACAAAGAGAGTTGGCGGTATCCTTCGTTTTTTTCCACCAGGAGACGCCGATAGTTCTGATAGATATGGTCCGCAAGATCGGAAAGCGGGATTTCCGAAGTATCGATGATCATGTCCAGTCCTTGAATCTTGCTCACGTCGAATTCGATGCGGTCCGCCAGAATGCGCCGTTGAATGTCTTCCGGGGCATCTCCGCGTTTCTGCATCCGACTGACCCGGGTTTCTTCCTTGGTTTGCAAAAAAATCGCCACGATCTTACAAAGATCGAGTTCCAAGAACGATTTCAATCCCTGCGGTTCCAAGATAATCAACTTGTCATCGCGCAGTTCTTCCAAGGGAGTTCCGTAACAAAACCCGTTATAAACGGCGGTTTCCGCAAAGTAATTGTGCTTGAGCAGCTGCAGGAAACGAGCGTCGGAAACAAAATGGTAATCGAACCCGTCGATCTCGTTGATGCGTTGTGGTCGGGTGGTACAGGTAACCACCCGCGAAATCGGATACCGGTTGATCATGATTTTGGCAGATTCGGTCTTGCCGGAGGCGCTCGGCCCCACGAGGATTAACATCAAGGATCACCTTCCGTATTTGGTCAAAAAACATTATATCACACCCGCAAGGACGGAGCCACCGAAAACCGGAAAATCTCCTTTCATTTTTTATCACATCGCACCGCCCCTTTGCATATTGGGCAAAAAAGGAGTATAATGAAAAACGCATGAAAAGAATGAAAGGAGGGACGTCGAAAACCATGAAGAAAAACCGTTTGTCTCCGCTGTTTGTGATCGTTCTGAGCTTTCTGGCTCTGATATCCGTTGGCGCAATCCTGCTAAAATTACCGATTTCCGCCCAAGATGGAAAAACACTTTCTTGGATCGATGCCTGGTTCCTTTCTTTCTCGGGAGTCTGCGTCACGGGTCTTAGTCCCATCGCGGATCTCTCGGCGACCCTCTCGATTTTCGGAAAAGTCGTGCTGATGGCATTGATGCAGATCGGCGGATTGGGGATCGTCACCATCGCCGTCTACGTCCTCGTGCTGTTGGGAGTCAAAATCGGCATCACCGAACGTTATGTCGTCCGGGAAGCATTGAACCAATCCGGGTTGGGGGGAATCATCCGACTGGTCCGATCCATCATCTTCACCTCCCTGATCATCGAAGGATTCGGGTTTTTGATCAATTTGATCGTTTTCCTGCCGGTACGTCCGTTTTGGGAAGGTGTCGGAATCAGTTTATTCCACGCCATCTCCGCTTTCAATAATGCCGGGTTCGATCTTTTTGGTGCTTCCAGCATGATCTCGCAAGCCGATAACCTGCTGCTGAATCTCAATACGATGCTGTTGATTTTCCTTGGAGGGATCGGATTCGTCGTCATCCATGACGTTTTGCACAAAAAGAAATGGAAAGATTTGACCCTCTATTCTAAAATTGTGTTAAAGACTACGGGAATCCTCATCGTTGTCGGCACCCTTTTGATCAAGCTGCTCGAATGGGATCGGGTCACATGGCTCCAAGCAATTTTTCAAAGTGTCACTTCACGGACCGCGGGTTTCTCCACCACGGACATCGGGCTTCTCTCCGACACCACCGCCATCGTGATCATGCTTCTGATGTTCATCGGGGCTTCCCCGAACTCCACCGGGGGTGGCGTGAAAACCACGACCGCCTATACGATTTACAAGACGGTCACGAGTTTCCTCCTCGGAAAACCGACCGTGATCCGCAATCGTAAAATCGATGACGAAACCAAGTTTAAAGCTTTCAGTCTCGTTACCCTTTCCGCCTTCTGTCTGTTTGTCGCTTTCCTGGGATTGTCGGCGATCGAAGCGAAAAACATGGCTTCCGATTCCTCTTTCCTCAACATGTTTTTTGAAGCCGTTTCGGCTTTCGGAACCGTCGGTCTTTCTCGGGGCATTACCCCATATCTGATGGGCGGATCGAAAGTCATCATCATGTGCTTGATGTTCTTGGGTCGTCTGGGTCCCATCACCATTTTCGGCCTTCTCAACAAAAACTGGGGCCATCCCAATGTGTCCAGCGTCGACTATGCCTCAGAAAAAATCCTGGTCGGGTAGGTTCAATCCCGAATACTCCCCCATTTGGATGAAGGAGCGATTCCATGCGAATCTTGCGGGTTGAAAAAAACGAAGAAGGAAAAACGTTGGAGCAATTCCTTTCCGTCCGAGTTCCGACGATGGCCAAAGCGATTTTTCTTGCCCATTTACGGCGGGGAGATCTCCTCATCGACGGCCGACCCGCGGACACGGGAAAAGAAGTCCTGCGGACGGGAAATCGGATCGGACTGTCCATCGAGGAAAGGCATTTTGTCCCAAAAGCCAAACCGCAACGACTTCTGCATATCGTTTACGAAGATGAAAAAATGATCGTCGCCGATAAACCCGAGGGGATGCTTTCTCATCCCGACGAAAAACTGAAAGAACCGGATTTGTTGTCGTTGCTCACCCAACAGAAACAAGTCGCCCCGGGCACCTTCGCCCTGATCAACCGTTTGGATTTCAACACCACGGGGTTGATTCTTCTCGGAAAAGATCCCGCTTCGATCCGAGAATTGAACGATGCGGCCTTTAAAAACCAGATTCGCAAGTTCTACCGCTGTCTCGCTTGCGGGTATTGGGATCGGCCGAAAGGGGAATTGCGCGCCTTTCTGTTGAAAGACGAACCGGCAGGGTTGGTCAGAATCAGCGAATCTCCGATGCCAAAAGCCCAGGAAATCATCACCGATTATGAAGTTCTCGCCGAAGGCAACGGCCTTTCCTTGGTTGAAATCGAACTGATGACCGGTAAGACCCATCAGATCCGAGCTCATCTGGCTTCACTCGGGCACCCCATTCTCGGGGATCCCCTTTACGGGAAAGAAGTTCTCAACAAGCGGTACGGGGCGACAAAACAGGCCTTATGGGCTTCGAAACTCGTCTTTTCCATTCCGGATCCGTTGAGCCCATTGAACTATTTGACGGAAAAAACGATTGTTCATGATCAACCACAATGGTTGAAATATCTGCAAAAATAAAACGACGTCGCAACGTCGTTTTTTTCATCGAATGAGATTGCCGCGGCATATGACATGCCGGACTTGAAGTTCCCGATCCAGAATCACTATATCCGCGCCCATGCCCGGGTCCAATCGACCGAGAAAACGGTCAACACCCAGAAGCTTGGCGGGCGTCTCCGTCAGCATTTTCACCGCATCTCGGAAAGGAATGCCGATTTTGACCGCATTCCGCACCAGTTGATCGGCGGAGACGACGCTTCCGGCCAGAGTTTCCGTCCCTTTCAAATAGGCCGCTTCCCGAATCTCGAGTTCCATCCGTTCGGATCCGGCTCCGATCGCCGCAGTTCCGGCGGGAGCCCCGGCCGCGCTTAGGGCATCGGTGACCAGCATCATTTTTTCGGCGGTCTTGTTACGATAAGCCCAGAGAAACATGTCGGCGGGGACGTGGACCAGATCGCCGATCAGTTCGACATAAACCCGGTCATCCATCAATGCCTTTTCGGCCAATCCCGGGGCCTTTTTGCCCAGGTGATCTCCGTAGGAAGACATGGCGTTGAACAAGTGGGTGACACTGGTAAATCCGGCGGTGACGGCGCGATCGATTTCTTCGCCCCTGGCCTCCGAATGTCCCATCGAAAACTGAACTCCTTCGGGAACGTGGCGACTCGCCAAAGCGCAGATCCCCGGCCATTCCGGGGCGGCCGTCACTCTCCGAATCAGCGGAAACTCCTGCAGAACCGTTTCAAAAGCCGTCAGTTCCGCGGACTTCACGACGGAAAGGTCGTGGGCTCCCCGCCGTCGCTCTGACAACAACGGTCCTTCCAAATGGGCTCCCAGCAGTCGAACCCGGAGATCGGGATCGGCCATCGCCCGGCGGTGGGCATTCAGAAAAGCTCGTAAGGATTCCACGGTTGCGGAAACGGAGGTGGGACAGAGAGCGGTGGTTCCGTGAAGCAAATGATGTTCGGTGGCCGAACGAAAAGCCTCCGGGGTGGCTTCCATGAAATCATGGCCGCCGCCGCCGTGCAAATGGATGTCGATGAAACCGGGGACGACATACCCGTCCCCCGCATCCAAAACCACATCCCCTTCGGGAAGACGATCCGTTTGTTCGCGGATGAGATCGCCTTCGATGTTCAGGTACGTTGGTGCTTTCTTATCGGCATCCAGCCAAGAGAGACCGTTTCGAATGACGATGCGCATGCCCGAACCCCCTTTCAGAGATGAAAACGTTTCTTGATTTCGGCTTTGATCGATTTGGGGAAGAAAAAGATGATTCCCAGCAGGATGCCCCCCGCCAGTCCAAAGGCTGCCAACGAAGGCCAATCGATACGGATGACATCAAAGAGGCATAACACCGGGGGGACCAAGGAGAAAACGACGATCGTCAACAGGTAAAAAAGATAGTCGCGATAATTGATGCGTTTGATGAGAATGATCACGGAAATGGCGATGTTACAGGCCAAAAGCGACAGCGGGGTGACATAATCGAGGGCCCATCCGCGGTAAGCCTCGGCGGTGTATTCCTGATCGATTACGTTGAGGATGGCGATCAAGATTGTGGTGAGGATCGCCAGCTTAAAGGCGATGTTATGGCGGGAAAGGATCCCCAGACGGATGATGACGAAAACGTAAAGGATGGCCCCGATCGGAATCAAACTCCACAGGCGACCGTCAAAATCGGTAAGATTGACGATGAGGAGCGTGATGATCGATACGACCGTCACGAACAAAACCGCTTTTTTGGTCAATGCTCGAACGGTGCGGATGGGCGGGACGTATTCGGGATAGACTTCCATCCGCGCCAACTCGGATTCCCCTTTCAGAACCTGATGGCACAACGGACAGTACGGTTGATTGGTCCGAACCTCCACATGGCATTTATCACAGTATTTCATCAGTATTCCTCCACATAGTTGCTTTCGATGGTCACATGAATGCCCTTCTCGGTGAAGTGGCGGAAAAACTCCCGTTCGATCGTGGTCTCGACGATCGATCGGGTGAAGGTGATGCGGAACTTGTCGCGGAAGGAAGAAGTCCCGATGTTGATGGTGTTGAAACGGCCGGAATAAACGGCTACGGAGACATTGTCGATGTAAGGTTCCATCGATTCGGGAAAATCGATCTTTCCCAAATTGGAAAAACTCAAGGTGTTGAGCAAAAGACCCATTTTTTTATATCCGATCCGCAATGCGAATTTTTTTAAGAAATAAGGGGTGATGCGCAGGAAAAAATTCTTTTCAAAAGAGACGTTTTCGCTCATTTTCCGAATCAATTCTTTGGGTTGAAGGCCAAAAGCAAATTGTTTTTTCGTTTCTTCAAGAATTTCATCGAAGGTAATGTCCGCGCGGTTCATGACCATCCCCGATTTGACGAAGTTGGCGAAATTGCGAAGCGTATTGGAGGGGAAATGCTTTCGAAGGTTGACCGGGACAAAAATCTTGACGGGCTTTTGGTTTTCCTTCAGGTGTTCGCGGTATTTGATTTGAGTGAGATAGATGATGTACATCAAAAGCGCGGTGAGGTACTCGGTGACGCTGGCTTGATGATTCCGGGCCAAAGCAATCATTTCCGCCGTCGAAATCGTTCCGGAAATCAACCCGATGTTTCCGTCTTCGATCGGGGTTCCTTTGACGAGAAAAGCCCGTTCTTCTTTGACGTGTCGATGGTTCTGGGGATCATAATAGGTCAGATTGCTATCTTCATACTCTTCTTTCGTCGGTAAGCTGTCCCGCGTCAAAATCATATTGTCGGGGGTGACACGGCACCCTTTTAGGGTGAGATACTCGTAGACGATGGTTTTGATCAGGGCAAAAGCCCCGCCGCCGTCGGCGAGCGAATGGAACATTTCCAAAACGATCAGCCGAGCGCGATAGTAGATTTGGAAGAGATAACCGTTATTGTCACGGGGATCGAGGGGGCCGCAGACCTTGTGGGTCAAAGGACGGACCGTGAAGGGACGTTGATTATAGTCGAGATAATTCCAAAAGAGCCCGCTTTTCAAACGGACTTTGAACATCGGATAACGTTCGAGAGCGGCGTCGACGGCCAACTGTAAAAAATCTTTATCGACGTCTTCGGTCATCTCGATTTGCACGCGGAACGTGTTGGTTTCGCGTTCCGTCGAGATGGCGGGAAAGATTTTCGCGGCATTGTCGAGCCGGAACCAATCGTTGGCGGATGGGACTTTTCCGTGAGCCATGGGATTCCTCCGAAAAGGCGGATACGAACAAATGAATTCTTTCGTATCACATATTATACCACAGCCACGTCTTCTGACAAGGAAGCAAGAAAGGGTTTCTGCCTTTTCTGAAAAAAAAGCGACGCTGCTAGACGTCGCTTTAGGAGTGCGGTAAATTGTCGGTTGCGGACCACACGGAGTTTTTCCCGCTCCGTTTGGCCCGGTAAAGGTTTTCGTCGGCGATGCGGATCAGTGTTTCGGGGGAGTCCAGCTCCGCCATTTGTTGGGTGGCCACGCCGATGCTGACGGAAAGATTTTTGGAAACCGATTCATTGGAATCGAAGTAAATCAATTCGAGTCTTCCGACGGTCTCTTTGATCAACTCGGCGATTTCGATGGCTTCTCGTTCGTCGGTCTCGGGCATGAGGACAACGAATTCTTCTCCTCCGTATCGGGCGATGGTGAATCGATCGGAAGGAATCGCCGACCGAATGGCCAAGGCGATTTTGGTCAAGATTTTATCGCCTTGTAAATGACCGTAGTTGTCGTTGTACATTTTGAAATTGTCGATATCGATCATCAAGAGCGATGTCATCTTACGGGTCTGAGCGGGGTTATTCCATAACTTCAGCAACGAAGCGTCGAAACTGCGGCGATTGAAAATCTGGGTCAGGTCGTCAAAGAAACTCAAACGCAGGATTTCTTTCCGCGATTCTTCCAAACGCAGATCCGTCAGATGCCGGAGAAATTCCAGAGTACCGCATACGACGGCGAAGATTCCGTGGGCGGCAACGAAAAACCATCGGGGAAAAGCGGGATTTTCCGGTAAATGGAGCCAATCGGCCAAAGGGGAAAGATACAGAACGGCGAGAAACGTGAATGTTCCGCTCAGGAACGTCACGGCCCAGCGCAACCGCAGGAACATCATCGACAGACTGGGGATGACGGCCAGCCATAAGAGCGTGGTCAGGTTGTCACTGCCGAAAAATAAAGCATAAAGGAGCACCAAAACCGAAGAAATCCCCATCAAGCCGGTAGCGACGGTTTCTAGCGACTTCTTTCCGAACAAGGTCATGCTCGTCAGAACAAAGCCGAAATAGAAAACCATCACGCCCCCGTATAACGCATCACCGGAAAGAAAATTGATGAGGGCCATCAGCACGGCGATCACCGACAAAACAACCGACAGCATCCGTTTCTGGAAGATCTGGCGGGATTCGTCTTGATGATACAAGTTGGACACATATTGTTTCAATTTTCCGAAATATCGGCTGAACACTTTATCGCCCCGTTCTTCATGAAGGAAAAGTCAATCGAACAGCATCATCTTCATTATTTTATCCACCGAAAAGGAAATTGTCAAGATGCCGGGTTTTTTCAAGAAAAGATCGGACATATCCTGACTTAAATCCAAGCCTCGACAGCGAAAAAACCGCCAAAAAAGCCATAAATGCGATATAATGGGACTATCTGAATGAATGTGAGGTTTCGAGAAATGATGAAAACTTATGAACGTTTTTTGGAATATGTCGCATATGACACTCAATCCCGTGCGGATGCCGATGCCTATCCTTCAACGGAAAAACAATGGTTGCTGGCCAAACGGTTGTCGGCGGATTTGCGGGAGATGGGAATATCCGCGGATGTCGATGCTTTCGGCTATGTAATCGGAAGACTCCCGGGAAATGTTCCCGGCGCTCCGCGGATGGCTTTGATCGCTCACATGGATACCTCCCCCGACGCCAGCGGGACGAATGTCCGGCCGCGTTGGGTCCGTCGTTATGACGGGGGCCCCATCGTGTTGCGAACCGAAACCGGAATGGTATTGTCCCCATCGCAGTTTCCGTCTTTGAAAAAACATGTCGGACATGATTTGATCGTCACCGACGGAACCACGTTATTGGGGGCGGACGACAAAGCGGGGGTCGCGGAAATCATGACGATCGCCGCGGAACTCGCGGCGGACCCGAAGATTCCTCATGGCGATCTAGTGTTCGTCTTCACTCCCGACGAGGAAGTCGGAAGCGGAACCGATCATCTGGATTTGGCCAAGGTTCCTGCCGATTTCGCCTATACTCTCGATGGATCGGATGCCGGAGAAATCGCTTATGAAAACTTCAACGCCGCCGCGGCCACGGTGACCATTTTCGGAAAATCGGTTCATCCCGGAAGCGCCAAAAACCGGATGGTCAACGCCTTGATGGTCGCCATGGAGATGGATTCGCTGCTTCCCGATTTCGAACGTCCGGAAATCACCGAAAAGTACGAAGGCTTCCACCATTTACACGGGATGGAAGGAAACTGTGAAAAGACCGTCATGAAATACCTGATCCGCAATCATGACCAAGCGACGTTCCAACGGCAGAAACAGGACTTTATCGTCGCCAGAGATTTTTTGAACGCCAAATACGGTTATGAAATTTGCCATATAGACATAAAGGATTCGTATTTCAACATGCGGGAAAAGATCGAACCGGTGATGCACATCGTCGATATCGCGGTGGAAGCCATCCGCGAAACCGGGTTGGAGCCGTTGATCGAACCCATCCGCGGGGGAACCGACGGCGCCCGTTTGACTTTTCTCGGACTTCCTTGTCCGAACCTGGGCACCGGCGGATACAATTTCCACGGGCCTTACGAATATGTGTCGGTCCAAGAGATGGATCAGTCCGTAGAAGTTCTTCGCCGAATCATCGCCAAAGTCGCCAAAACAAAATAAAAA
>ERZ795054.4088-NODE-4088-length-10958-cov-6.436852_pt1 | contig 10958 bp, 4 predicted proteins | sample MGYA00375138_ERZ795054 | MGnify/ENA primary metagenome ERZ795054 (study PRJEB30183, sample SAMN05720215) | anaerobic digester metagenome | isolation source: active sludge of municipal wastewater-treating anaerobic digesters | place: USA | collected 2014-12-23 ...
GGAGCCGCGCGCTCGGCGGCGTCGACGGCCTCGTCGATCGCCTTGAGGAGGCGGCCCACGTCGACCGGCTTCGGGAAGACGGCGGCGAAGTCGGCGCTCGACCTCCTCACCTCCTCGGCGTCGAAGGCCGTGAGGGCCGCGAGGGGGAGGAGGGGATCGTAGCGCTCCCCCGAGTAGGACCTGATCCTCCGCGCGAGCTCGATGCCGCTCATCCCGGGCATCTGGATGTCCAGGACGGCCGCGTCGGGCGGCCGCGCCTCCAGGAGGGCCAGGGCGGCGGCGCCGCTGGAGGCGGTCTCCACGCGGTGCCCGGCGTTCTCCAGGATCGTCGCCATGTAGGAGAGGTTCACCTCGTTGTCGTCGACGACGAGGAGGCGGTAGACCCTGCGGCTCGGCGCCGGTCCGCCTTCGGCCTCGGGCCCGGGCCGGGCCGGGGCGGCGCCCGCCGGCACGAGGATCGTGAAGACCGAGCCCTTGCCGAGCTGGCTGCCCACGCGCACCTCGCCGCCCATCGCGCGCACGATGTTGCGCGCGAGGGAGAGGCCGATGCCCGCGCCGCCCGCCTTCGAGTAGGGCGAGGCGAGCTGGACGAAGGGCTCGAAGACGCGGCCCTGCTCCTCGGGCGGGATGCCGGGCCCGGAGTCGGAGACCGAGAGGAGGAGGAAGGGCGCGTTGCCCTCCCTGCGCTCGACCGCGGCCTCGACGCGGACCCAGCCCCTCTCGGTGAAGGAGACGGCGTTGTCCAGGATGGCCGCGAAGGCCCGTCCCAGGCGGTCGGGGTCGCTCTCGACCAGGTCGGCCGGGATCTTCCCCGCCTCGAAGGCCAGGCCCTTGGCCTCGGCGGCCGCGCGGAAGGGCTCGCAGGTCCTCGCGACGAAGCCGGGCAGGGGGAAGGAGAACTTCCGCAGGGAGGCCTGGCCGGTCTCGAAGCGCACGAAGTCCAGGATGTCGCCGAGGACTCCCAGGAGGCCCTCGGCGCTCGCGATGATGGAGCGGGCCCGCGCGGCGGGGTCGGGGGAGCCCATCTCCACGAGGCGGGCAGCGGCCAGGATGCTCGCCACGGGGCTCTTGAGCTCGTGGCTCATGGAGGCGAGGAAGTCGCTCTTGGCGCGGTCGGCCTTCTCGGCGGCCTCCTTCGCGACGCGGAGGAGCTCCTCCATCGCCCGGCGCTGGCTCACGTCCTCGCAGATCGCCACCGCGTGGGTCACGTCGCCCGCGGGCGAGCGCACGGGCGAGGCCCGGCAGGCGGCCCAGGCCGTGCCGCCCCCGGCCTTCCCGATCTCCAGCTCCCCGCCCGCGTCGAAGCCGTCCAGGACGAGGCCGCGCATCGCGTCCGCGTCCGAGGGCGCGATCCGGAAGAAGGAGAAGAGCTCCGCGCCGATGACCTCCTCGGGCGAGCGGCCCGTGATCCGGAGGAAGGCCGGGTTGGCGTACTCCACGACGAAGCGCCGGTCGGAGACTAGGACGCCGGCGGAAAGCTGGTCCACGGCCTGGTAGAGCTTCCGGAGCATCTCCTCGGACTTGCGCCGCAAGGTGATGTCGCGTATGACGCCCACGGAGCCGAGGAAGGACTCGCGGCCCTCCCGCATGCCGTACTCGCCGGCCGCGGTGACCTCGCCGTAGGCGGTGACGGAGGCGAGGATGTCCCCGCCGGGGCCGGCCGCCGGATTGCGGCGCAGCCGCACCTCCAGGCCCTCGGTGCGCCGGTCCAGCCCCCGCCGCTCGTTGAAGAGCTTGGGCGAGAGGGCGGGGCCCGTCCTCTCGCCGCGGAAGAGCTCCAGGACCGAGTCCCGGTCCACGGCGCGGGCGTCCTCCTCGGAGAGGAGGACGGAGAAGTGCCTGCCCGCCAGCTCCGAGGGCTCGTAGCCGAGGAGGCGGACCGAGTTGTTCACGAAGGTTATGCGGCCATCGTAGTCGAGCTCGTAGACCACGTCGGGCAGGGCGTGGACCAGGTCCTCGTAGCGCCGCTCCAGGGCGCCGAAGGCCCCGGAGAAGCGGCGGCGCAGGGAGTCGAGGGCCTTGGCGTAGGCGGCGACCCGCCCTTCCCAGCCCGGCCCGTCGCGGAGGAGGCAGTCGAAGGCCCCCGAGGCCAGGAGGCCCGGCGACTCGGCGGCCTCGAAGGCGTCGAGGAGGAGGAGGATGAGGTAGGACTTGGGCGGCTTCGGTAGGGTGGCCGTCAGGCGGGGCCAGTCCCTCGCGTCGGCGAGGAGGAACTGGGCGCCCGAGGCGCGGAGGGCCTCTGAGGCCTCGGGCCTGGCCGATCCGGTCCCGCCCGGGGCGGCCGCGCCGCCGCCCTCGCCGGCCTCCAGGGCCGCGGCGGAGGCCCAGGGCACGCCGGCGGAGGAGAAGGCCGCCGCGAGGCTGCGGGCCTCGGCCTCGTCCGGCAGATCGATGAGCACCGCTGGCCTCCGAGCTTCGTCCATGGCTTCCACGTTCGTCCTTCGCGGCCGCGAAATCAAGGGCCGCCTTGAGGGCGCGGTCCGCGCCTCCGCGCCGCGCGCCGCCCCGAGCCCAGGCCCCTAGGCCTGGTAGGTCTTGCCCTCGCGGGCCATCTCCGCCTGCAGGCCCGTCCTGCCGCGGAGCCGCTCCTGGTAGAAGAGCTCGAGCTCCTGGAGCTCGGCGTCGCTCCGGTTCGGGTCGTGGTGGAAGAGGAGGAGCTTCTTCACCCCCGTCTTGTGCGCCGCGTTCACGGCGAACTCGTAGGAGGAGTGGCCCCAGCCGATCTTGCCCGCGACGTACTCCTTGGCCGTGTACTGCGTGTCGTGGACGAGGATGTCGGCCCCGCGGTAGAAGCGGAGGAGCTTCTCGTTCTCCTCCGCCGCGGCGGCGTCGCCCTCGCGGGCGGCCTCCTCGTCGTAGCGGGGATCGGCGGGGTCCGTCGGGAAGACGTTGCGGAAGGGCTCGTTGTCGTAGGCGGTGACGATGGACTTCCCCTCGTACTCGAAGCGGTAGCCGAGGCAGAGGATGGGGTGGTTCAGGTACTTCGTCCGCACCGTGAGGCCCTCCCCCAGGTCGATCGTCGTCTCCTTGATCTGCTCGTACTCGATCTTGGCCGCGAGCTCCTCCTGCCTGACCGGCCAGTAGCGGTAGGAGAGCTGCGAGCCGAGGACCTGCTCCAGGGTGTCGTCCTCGTAGGTGATGGGGCCGTGGATGCGGAGCCTCGTGCCGGGCACGTAGATGGGCGTGAACATGGGAAAGCCCATGATGTGGTCCCAGTGCGTGTGCGTGATGAAGATGTCCGTGTCGATCGGGCCCTTCTTGAGGTCCTCGCGCATGAGCTTGTCGCCCAGCTGCCGTATCCCCGAGCCCGCGTCGACGATGACGAGGCGCGAGCCGGCGCGGATCTCCAGGCAGGAGGTGTTGCCCCCGAAGACCACCGTGTCGGGGCCGGGCGTCGGCATGGAGCCGCGGTCTCCCCAGATTGTCAGGCTCAGCATTCGGCTCTCCTCACTGTGCGAGCTTCAGGAAGACCTTGGCCTTCTCGATCTCCGCCGCGACCGGCGCCTCGAGCTCCTCCAGCCAGGACTTCTCCATGTCGAGGAGGCCGTAGACCTCGGCGCCGGGCTTGTCGGGATAGAGGTTGCCCGAGAAGCCGATGCCCTCGCGGTTCGCGAAATAGTTGGCCACGGCGACGGTGCGGACCACGTCCCCGAAGTCGCCGCGGTAGCTCTCGTGCGTGTGGTGCCAGGTGATGGCGTCGCCTATCGCGCCGCCCAGGCGCCAGCTCTCGGAGACGACGCGGCCGGCCTCGCAGTGGTCCAGGTCCAGGGCGCGCTTCTCCGCCAGGAAGAGGGGGATGCGCTCGCGGTCGGCCACGGCCATGGTGCGGATGTAGTCCTCGGCCAGGGCGTTGTTCAGCGGTATCTTCCCGACGTCGTGGAGGAGGCCGGCGGCGAAGTACTCCTCCACCGACTTGGGGTCGACGCCCCGGCGCTTCGCGATGAGCTTGGCGGTCACGCCGACGCCCAGGGAGTGCCTCCAGAAGCCGTCCATGTTGATGGCGCGGAAGGAGCCCTTGTCGGAGAGGCGGTCGATGACGGCCGTGGACAGGGCGAGGTTCTTCACCGTGTTGATGCCGAGCATGATGATGGCCCGCGCGAGGCTCGTGACCTGGGTGCCGAGGCCGTAGTAGGCGGAGTTGATCAGCTTGAGGACCCTGCCCATGAGGACGGGGTCGAGCCTGATCACGTTGTCGAGGTCGATGGGGCTGGTCTTCGGATTGTTGCAGACCTCGAGGACCTTGGCGACGGTCGTGGGAAGGCTCGGCATGCCCCCGACGTATTCCTTGACCCTGCGGAGGCTATCGCTTCCCTGCATTCTCTTTCTCCCGGCGCATGATCTCGATGAGCCGCGCTATGCGCGGGGAAACGGGAAGGCCGGCGATCTCGAGCGGCCTGCCCTCGGGCGACGTGCGGACCGGCGCCGCCTCGGGCGGGATGCTCTCCGGCAGCTCGAGCTTGGGCGGCTCGGAGCGGCGATCCAGCTCGGCCCGCCGGTCGTCGGCCTGGCGCCTGTCGCCCAGCCTCCTGCGGTCGGGCTCGCCGGAGCGGCGGTTGGACTGGGGAGCCCTGCGCTCGCGGCCGGAGCGCCGGCCCTCGGGCGCGCGGCGCGGGTCGTGGGGCCTCGCCGCGGCGGCGGTCGCCAGGAGGCCGCTCGGTCCGCCCTCGGACACCGGCCCGGCCGCTCCCTGACCGGCCGTTTCCGGCCCGGCCTCCGCCCCGCCCTCTTCCTCCGCCTCGGGCGCGAGCTTCCCTATGAGGCCGTCCAGCTTCTCGCGGAGGCCGCTCTCCTCGAATTCGTTGCGCTTCTCCTCGGGGAGCTCCTCGGAGAGCCCCTTCAGGTACTCGAAGAGCTTGGCCGCCCGTTCGCCGAGGAGGGACTCCTCGGATGCGGCGGGCTGGCCGCCTTCGTCCGCGGCGCCTGAGGGGGGGCCAGCCGGGGATCCGGCTTCGGCGGCCGCCTCGGGCGTCGCCGTCGGCTGGGAATCGGACTCGGGCGCCGGCTCGGACTCGGGAGGCGGCGCCTCCTCGGCCGCGGGGAGGATCTCCTCCTCGCCCAGCTCTTCTCCTCCCGGCTCCTCCCCGTTCCAGATGTCCTCGGCTTCCTCCTCCATGAGGAGGCCGCCTCCGTCTTCGCCCGCCGCCTCCGAAGCGGCTTCGGCCTCGGGTTCGGGTTCGGGTTCGGGTTCGGATTCGGGCTCGGGTTCGGGCTCGGGCTCCAGATCGGTACCGAGATCGAACTCGTCGTCGTCGAAGGGCTCCTCCCCTTCCAGGTAGGGCTCCTCGATGTACTCCTCGAGGTCCTCGATCTCCTCCTCGCCGCCCTCGGGGAGGGGGAGATCGTCGAAGCCGAGGTCCTCTTCCTCGTAGGGCTCGGGCTGGGAGAGCTCGATGGGGCCGGAGGGGCGACGACGCGGCGGCTCGGGCCTGTAGGCCGGGGCCGCCGGCATGGGAGGCATCATCACCTGGATGGGCGGCATCTGCATCGGAGGCATCTGCATCTGGGGCATCTGCATCGGAGGCATCTGCATCTGGGGCGGAGGCGCGTAGGAGGGCTGCGCCTGCGGCGCCTCGGGCGGCGGCGCGTAGCGCGGGGCGGGCTCGGGACGGGCGGGCTCCCGCCAGGGCTCGGCCTGGCCTTCGGCGCGGGGAGTCAGGGGGGGCTCCGCCTGGGGGGCGGGCCGGAAGGGCGGCTCGGCGTCGCGCCGGTCCTGGGGGCTCACCAGGGCATCGAGGCCGCGGGGCCTCGGCTCCTCGTCCTCCTCCTCGAAGACGGGCTCCTCGCCCTCCTCCAGGATGTCCTCGTCCAGGGGCTCCTCGCGCTCGTCGAGGAAGAGGAGCTCCTCCTCCTCGGGCACGGCGAGGGGCTCGGCGGCCGTCATCGAGAGGAAAGGCTGGAGGGAGGCGTCGCCCTCGGGGGCCGCGCCGGCCTCCGCGGCCTCCTCGGCCGCGGCCGCGTCGCGCTCGGCGCCGCGGGCCTTCCTGAGGACGGCTATGTTCCTCTCCCAGGCGCCGGTCATGCCGGCGCCGTAGTTCCGCACGGCGTTCTCGTAGACGCCGATGCCGGAGAGGAGGTCGTCGACGGTCTCGCCGCCCCTGGCGCCCCGGAGGGTCACGAGGCGCTCCGCGGCCTCCACGGCCTTCGAGCCCTCGCCGAGGGCGCGATAGGCGGCGGAGAGCTCGAGCTGGACCTCGGGGTCGTCGGGATCCTCGCGGGAGAGGTCGAGGAGGGTCGCCTTGGCCCCCTCGTGGTCGCCGCGCTTGGCGCGCGCGCGGGCCAGCTCGAGCCGCGCGGCCCTGTCCTCGGGGCGGGCGCGGAGGTAGGAGAGGAGCTCCTTCTCCGCCCGCGCCAGGTCCCCCCGCGCGGCCGCGACGCGGGCGAGCTCCACGCGGAAGCCCACCTCGCCCGGGTCGAGCCTGAGGAGCTTCTCGTAGATGGCCGTCGCCTTGTCGGACTCGCCGGCCTTCTCCAGGAGGGCGGCGTAGGGCTTCAGGGCCTTGGGCTCGTCGGGCCTGCGCCTGAGGACCTCCTCGAGCGCCTCGCGGGCCTCGCGGCCCCTGCCCAGGTTCTCGTAGAGGGAGGCCAGGTGGACGCGGAGCTCGTCGTTCTCCGGCATGATCTCCACGAGGCGGACGATCTCCTGGAGGGCCGCGTCGAAGCGGCCCGCCTTCTCGAGGAGCTGCTCGATGTTGAGGGCGGCGCGGATGAAGGAGGGGTCGGCCTCGATGGCCTCGCGGAACCAGCGCAGGGCGTCGTCGACGCGGCCCTCCTCGGCGTGGACGAGGCCGATGTCGTTCCTCGCCTCCGCGTTCAGGGGATCGACGGCGAGGACCTGGGTGAAGACGTCCATGGAGCGGCGGTGCTTCCCCGTGTGGAGGAGGGCCAGGCCGTAGCGGTTCATCGCCTCGACCCAGCCCGGCCTGGCCTTCACGGCCTGCTCGTACTCCTTGAGCGCCTCCTCGTGCTTGCCGAGGGCGTCGTAGGCGTAGCCCAGGTTGTAGTGGAAGGAGGGGTAGTTCGGGTCGACCTGGAGGCCCCGCCAGAAGACCCTGACGGCCTTCTCGGGATCGCCCATCGCGCGGTAGACGCCGCCCAGGTTGTTGTAGGCCAGGACGTGGGAGGGGTCGATCTCGATGGCCTTCGCGTAGGACATCTCCGCGGCCTTGAGGTTGCCCGTCTGGCGGTGCGCGTTGCCCAGGCTGAAGAGGATCTCCGCGTTCCCGGGCGCAGCCCCGAGGGCCCGCTCAAGAGCGCCGATGGCGTCCTTGGGCTTGCCGAGCTTCAGGTAGGCCTCGCCTATCCCGATGAGGGCCTCGATGTTCCCGGCGTCCCGCGCGATGACGCTCGCGAAGGCGGAGAGGGCGTCCTGGGCGCGGCCCGTCCGCTGGTAGACGCCGCCCAGGAGGAGGCGGGCCTCGTCGGACTCCGGCCGCTCCAGGAGGAACTGCCTGGCCAGGCGCTCGGCGCTCTCGAAGTCGCGGAGCCGCAAGGCCCCTCTCGCCCTCTCGAGCAGCTGGGCCGGGTTCTTCGTCGCGCTTGAGCTCATCGTGCGGTCCTCGAGGGGCGGACGGAGACCTCCGTGGAGAACTCCCCCGCGCGGGATGCGGCTGCCGATGCGGAGGCGGCGGCCCCGGCGGTCCCGGGGCCGGCGCCCGCCCGGGCGGCCGAGTCGTAGGCCGCGACGGCGACGTAGACGAGCCGTCCGTTCGCGAGGCCTGTGAGGGTCAGGGTGGTGGAGAGGCCGGCGTCGACGGGGCTCGGCCCCTCGGCCGCTCCGACGCCGAAGTACTCGCCGGGGGCGTCGCCGTAGTAGACGAGGTAGCCGGCGACGTCGGACTCGGGCACGCGGGTCCAGCGCAGCTCGGCGGCTCCGTCCTTCGGGAGGCCCGCGAGGCGGGCGGGAGGAGGAGGCGGAGGGTCGGGCTCGTAGGCCACCGCGATCGAGGAGAGGGCCGGGCCCAGGCGGCCCGTCCCGTCGGCGTAGAGGTCGGCGCGGACCTGGAGGTAGCGCCCGCGGGCGCCCGCGGGCAGGGCCTCGCCGGGGCGGAAGGGCGTCCAGGCGGGGTAGTCCAGGCGCCAGCCCGCCCAGTCCTCGGCCAGGCGGTAGGAGAGCTCGACGCTGGAGTTGCCCGGGGTCCTCGCGACGGCCTCGATGGAGGCGAGGCGGCTGTGGCCGAAGCCCAGGTCGACGACGGGCGAGAGGACGAGGCCGGGGTCGCGGCCGTAGGGCGAGAGGCTCGGCTTCTCCACGAAGCGGCGCGAGATCCTGAGCTCGTCCATTAGGCCGGCGTAGCCCTCGCCCACGACGAGGGGCGAGGCGGCGCCGGCGGCGGGGGCGAAGACGGCCCCGCCGGGCCCGGCCTCGCGGCCCGAGGGCGTGGCGTAGGCGGTCGCCTCGGGGCGGCCGTCCACGAGGTACTCGAGGAGGCCCGTGTCGCCGTCGAAGCGCAGGAGGTGGTGGGACCAGGCGCGGGGCACGAGGGGGCTCCGCGCCCGCAGGTCGAGGCGGGTCGCCGCCTCCGCGGGCCCGGCCTTGCCCGCGACGGGCCTTTCGAAGAAGTTCTCGAAGCCCCAGGAGACCCGGCCCGCGGCGACGACGCAGGAGAGGCGCTGGGGGAGGACGCCGCCGGGCAGCTTCCGCAGGGACTGCCAGAGGAGGATGACCTCGCCGTTCTCGGCGTTGACCGGGTAGAGCCAGAACTCGACGGAGAAGTCCCGGAAGCGGGAATCCTTGCCGAAGAGGGCCCCGGAGCGGGGCCGCAGGGAGACGGCCGAGCCCTTGCCCCGGAAGGAGGCCGAGCCGCCGCCCAGGAGGGACTTGGGCCCCTCGACGGAGAAGCCGGGGCCGGCCTCGGCCTCGTAGTTGCCGGCCTCGTCGCGGGGAGCCCCGCCGTCGAAGTGGAGGAGGAGGTCGGAGGCCTCGTCGGCCCGGTAGGCGGCGTGGGAGAGGACGTAGTCGAGGCCGCCTCCGCGGCCGGGCAGGGCGACGGCCCCGTCGGCGGTCCAGCCCCCGACGAGGGGGACCTTGGAGGCCGCGCCGGACGCCTCCCCCGCGGCGCCGGCCCGGGCCGGCTGGACGGGCCCGACTCGGAGGGCGCCGCCCCCCGGCGTGAGGGCGATCCGCTCCAGGAAGGCCTCGCCGGGATTGGCCCCGGCGGGGACCGTCGCGGCCGAGACGGCGGCGAGGAGTATCGCGAGGAAGGCTATTCCCTTGTTGCTCATTCGTACGTACATTGATTATCGTCCACTATGGCCGATAATAAAGCGGGTAGGAAGCCCCATCGCGAGGGAGAAGCCGCCGATTCCCCCTCGAAGGACCGGAAAGCGGGGCTCAAGGCCCTCGTGCGCCAGTCCCCCCTCGAGCCGGGCGTCTACATCATGCGCGACGCCTCGGGCTCGATCATCTACGTCGGCAAGGCCAAGGTCCTGAGGAACCGGCTTTCCTCCTACTTCACGGGCCGCAAGGACGTGAAGACCCGCCACCTCGTCTCCCGCATCGAGTCCATCGAGTGGATAGTCTCCCCCTCCGAGTACGAGGCCCTCCTCCTGGAGAACAACCTCATCAAGGAGAACTCCCCCAAGTACAACATCAACCTGAAGGACGGCAAGACCTACCCGAGCGTCCGCGTCACGAACGAGCCCTTCCCGCGGGTCTTCCGCACGAGGCGGATCGTCAACGACGGGAGCTCCTACTTCGGCCCCTTCCCCTCGGCCGAGACCATCGACACCTACCTGGACCTGATCCGCCGCCTCTTCCCCCTGCGCCGCTGCTCGGCGATGAAGAAGCGCGAGGCGCCCTGCATGTACTACCACATCGGCCGCTGCTCGGCCCCCTGCGCCGGGAAGATCGGCGAGGCCGAGTACGCCCTCCACGTCGAGGAGGTGAAGAAGCTCCTCTCGGGCGAGACCGAGGCCCTCCTCTCCGAGCTCAGGGAGCGGATGGCCGAGGCCGCCGCCGCCCTGCGCTTCGAGGAGGCGGGGAGGCTCCGCGACGCCGTCCAGGCCATCGAGCTCTTCGCCGGAAGGTCGGGCGCCGTCGACTTCGATCCCGGCGCCCGGGACTACGTCGCCCAGGCCGCGGACGGGGACATGGTCGTCTTCGCGGCCTTCCAGATGCGCGGCGGGAAGCTCACGGGCCGCGACGTGTACCGGAGCCGCCTCTACGGCGGCGAGGAGGAGGCCCTGGAGGCCTTCCTCATGGCCTACTACGGCGGGGAGCGGCTCCCCCCGCCGCGGATCTTCCTCGCGGAGGCCCCGGAGGGCCTCGGCGTCGTCGCCGAGTACTTCAGGAAGGAGTTCGGGACCGAGACCGAGTTCCTGGGCCCGGCGGGCGCCGGCCCCGAGGAGGAGAGGCGCCACGCGGCCGCCCTCGCGCTGGCCGCTCAGAACGTCCGCGAGGAGCTCGCCAAGCGCCGCCGCGAACTCGGCGACCTGGCCGCCCTGGAGGAGCTCAAGGCGGCCCTGGGCCTTGCCCGCCTCCCCGAGCGGATCGAGGGCTTCGACATAGCCCACCTCCACGGCAAACACACGGTCGCCTCCCTCGTCTCCTTCCGGAACGGGGTGCCCGACAAGAAGAACTACCGCCACTTCAAGATCAAGTCCCTGGAGGGCGCCGTCGACGACTTCGCCTCGATCCGGGAGGCCGTCGCGAGGCGCTACACCCGCCTCGTCAACGAGGAGGCCGAGCTCCCCGACCTCATCCTCGTGGACGGCGGCGCGGGCCAGGTCTCGGCCGCCCGCGAGATCCTCGAGGCCCTGGGCGTCGACTCGGAGCTCGCGGGCCTCGCGAAGCAGAACGAGGAGCTCTACCTGCCCGGCCGCGACGAGCCCGTCGTCCTCCCCAAGGACTCGCCGGCCCTGCGCGTCCTCGTCGCCGTCCGCGACGAGACCCACCGCTTCGCGACGGGCCTGAACCAGCGCCTCCGCGCCTCCGAGCTCAAGTTCGGCGTCCTCGAGGG
>ERZ795054.4092-NODE-4092-length-10956-cov-5.013118_pt1 | contig 10956 bp, 5 predicted proteins | sample MGYA00375138_ERZ795054 | MGnify/ENA primary metagenome ERZ795054 (study PRJEB30183, sample SAMN05720215) | anaerobic digester metagenome | isolation source: active sludge of municipal wastewater-treating anaerobic digesters | place: USA | collected 2014-12-23 ...
AAAGTCGACAGCTGGAGTCACATACGCCCCGGGAGCGAGAACGCTCATGTCAATGTCGGTGGTGAGTCGATAATGGGCGGAATCGTATCGGACGGCATTGTTTTGGGTCGAGAACCCCAAAACTCTGGAGAAAAAAGCTAACTCGACGGCCGACTCGATGAGGTAATACCCATCGACAAAATCAAATCCTTGCGTAAGGGGGTAGCAATCGTTGGCATAGAAGTGCCATCGGTCATCGGTGTCATCCAAGACGGATCCCACACCGGATTTCATCACTGCGCTCGATTCCGCGGTCGCAAGCCCGTTCAAGGGGGTGACGTTGAATGTTGAAGATCCCACGGTGACCGTCGGGTATTTATAGATTCCCGCGGCATAGTTGGCCGGATTCAAGTCAAAAGCGAGTTGTCCATAGATATAACTGCTTCCTTGATTAAGGAACAAAACGGGTTGGGCGGCGAATTTGTTGAAATAGGATCCGTTGACGACCACCGGGGAGGAATAGTAAGCGTTGGTGAACTGCCCGGCGTTGCTGTGAACGACGCCGGCGGCTTGGAAGTTGCCGGTATTGTTGCCGACTTTGTAGCGGATACCGGCGTCCGTGACACTGGTACGGGTGTCGATGACGAAGACATGATCGACCACCCCTTGGTTCAGACCGACGAGGTTGGACACCTTCGTGATCGTCGGATGAAAGTTCAATAATTCCAAGGTGGGATTGATCAATCCGAGATTGAGGATTTCCCCACGATTGGCCAGAAACATCGAATAGAAAGAATAGATGGCAATATCCGCCGTGTCCACGAAAACCATGAAATCGTATCCGCCGACATACAGATTGGAAATCACATAGCCTTGACCGTCAAAAGTCCCGGTGAAGAAATTTTCATGAGGAGTGCTGTTTGTTTCATTAAAAGAATACCCAATCGGAGAAAACTTCTTGGAAGCCATCGTGGAATAATCGATATTGTTGCCCAAAGCATAATTTTGGTCAAGAATAACCGCCACTTGGGCTTCGGTGAATTTTTGAGTTTCGCTGGCGTATTTTTTCAAAAAGGAAACATCCGTGGACCATCGATAAAGTTCTTCTGCCGTGTCAATTCGAATGATTTTTTCATCATCCGTTACGTCGCATTCGGTCGGAGTGTTGGCAAAAGTGCAATAACTTGTCCGGTACTGGGTGTAAGTGATATAGGCGGTGCTGTCCGTTTTTGTGCTCAATCCCGACGGATTCCATGGAAAGGTGCCGTCAAAATAGAAGAGATCATCGGTTCCGGAACCGGAACCGATTCCGGCATTCACCGAAGGAAGAAAGAAGGAGATCGAAATCAGCGAAAACAACAAAAGCGCCATCAGTGCGATGCCGCGCATGCGAATCGATTGGGTAAAACGCAGACGTTGGTTCATCGGTCGGTTCCTCCTTTGCTTGTTCCTACCATGGAGAACCCCAAGGCGCGGTTGCCAGATTCCAGACATTTTCAGGACCGCCCTCGGCTTGCACGGCCTCGATGCTGAAAGCGATTTGCAGAGAGTATCCCGGAGGATAAGTAGAAAAGTCGACGGGCGGGTCGGCAATCAAATCGATGACCGTCGGAACGCTTTCGCTTTGACGGGTCACCGGAAGCATATAATACAAGTACCCATCGGAAGATCGACGGTCATACCAGTTTTCGGTTTCGAAACTGAAGGGCATGTAGGTGGAGTTGACAATGGAAAGCTCGGTTTGAACCCCCAGATGGTCCGTGTAAATCATGGTAAGTTGTTCGATGATACGAACCCGGACGTAGGTGGAAACAGAACTTTTGACTTTGATTTTCACCCGGAAATCCTCAAAGGCGATGACGCTGGTGTTTTCCGTGATGTTCACCAGATACACCCCCGGTTTGGTGATGTCGTCATCGGGATCTTCCGGATCGTTTACAATGATGATGACTTCGCCGGCGGGGGTAATTCCATCGATGGGGTCGTCAAAATAGACTTCGATGTCAACATCGACCAATCCCATCTCGAGAAGAACCTCTTCTTCGAACAAATGGGTGATCCAGGCAACGGTGGAAAAAACGAATAAACCGACCGAGGCGATAAGCATGACCAACGATAACGCAAACCGTTTTTTCCATTTCGTGCTTGCCACTCCGATCGCCTCGCTTTCCATCTCGTTTTTTTTATTTTACCATATATTTCCCTCCTTAAGGAGGGGAATGGATAAGAATCGGGTAAAAAAAAGGCCTTTACCTCGGGATAACGGCATCTGTTTACTCCCGTGACCCACGGAAATAAAAAAACGCCCTCATCTTTTCCAAGATAACGGCAACTGGCTACCATCGGTTATCGAAGGCCCTATAGCTTTGCGTCGCTAGTTTTCACTAGTTTTGCTATTTACGGATTCATTATATTATCATTCAGACCGTTTGTCAATATCACCGCACAGAAAAACCCGCCCCGTATTAAAAATAGGGCGAAAACATCGAAAAATCGGTCTTTACGAAGGTCAAAACGTGCTTCTGAAACCGGGTTTTTAGCAGCCGGATTCACTAAATATACACAATAATTTTGTTGTTTTCTTAAAGAAATGATGGTATCATAGATAATGCATATTTATAAGGGAGTGGCACACACATATGAAAAATCCTTTGGTAAAAAAACTGATCATCATTTTTTCCGTGATATTGGTCATTATCGCCGGTTCCGTCACCGTCGCCTTGGTCACCGGGAACACCTTCGTCCCGTCCCTCAGCGATCCCGACGGAATCTTTTACGAGCGGCTGGATGACCAGGGAAAAGTCATCTATACCATCACCAATCAAGAATTGTACGAGGAGATCAAATCCAACGACGGTCTTGAGCAGCTTCTCAGCCTAGTCGATGTATATCTTCTCCAAGACTACATTGCCAATTTGACCCAAGAACAGATCGACGCCAAGATCAAGAAATTGACCTATGGGACTTCCGATCAGGCGGCCATCGACGAAATGGACGCGGAAACCAAGACCACATTGGAAAAATCGTACGTCCAAAACATCACTCTTGCCGGTTACGGTGAATCTTTGGCGGCTCAGGAAGAATATGCTTCCTTGCTTTTGGCTCGCGAAGAATATGCTCGATACGCCATCGAAAAAGACGGTGACATCACCGACGGAGCGATCGGAGACGAATACGCCAAGAACTGGTTTGAAGACATTAAGGCCATCAAGATCCGCTTTACCAGTTCGTCCGATCTGAAAGCCGTGATGCAGAAGTTCAACCTCGTTTCCTACTCTTCCACTTCCATTCGTTCCTATAACGGATATAAGTACACGAGCGAGTCTCTCAAACAGCATGATGACACGAACAAAATCGTCGAAGCGTATACCACGATCGACACGTATTACAAAGACGCTTCCGGAAACCTGTTGGACGTCGATTCCAAGATCGTCTACACCAAAGGAACGACGAACTACACCGACAAGGCCGCAAAAACCTACACGATGGACGAAGACGGAAACCTGTGGGACGAGAACTCCCTTTTGAAAGTCTCCACCGAAAACATTTTCGATAACAAGACCGACGCCGTCAATCGTAAAAATGCCAATACCGTTTACTACACGGTGACCAAAACCAATCCTTTCGACAAAGAAGAAAAAGCCGAGGTCAAAGATGGCGATGGCCTCACCGTCTACACCATCGACAAAAACAACAAAATCTGGGACGGTGATACCGACGTCACCGCCAGCACGAATCTGAAAGTCAACAAGGTTTACACCGACATCACCGCCGTCACCACCATCACTTTGAACAACTCCACCGAGATGTCCGAAGCCGAAGTCCTGGCCGCCTATATTAAAATGTACAACTATGTATACGGGCAATACCGCGACGTGCTTCCCGAAGCCGCCACGGCTGAAGATCTCATCGCTTCCGACAATGCTTACCTGACTCACAACTACGATGATACCAAAGCGGTCCAATCCAGTCTTGCCACCTACATGTTCTTCACACTCGATTTGGAAGACGATACCCTCCTCCCATATTCACCGGTGGGAAAAACCTACAGCGGAACGAACGATTCCTTTGTCTACCTCATTTATAAACTCAACCAACCCGCAAAAACCAACGTTTATCAACGCATGATCGATTACGTGGATGACATCGTCGAGGGAATGGTTCCCGAACAGACCACTGCGAACATCGGTCTTCCGTTAAAGAGCTGGTATGGCTCCGCGATTACATGGACCGCTTCTTCGAATGCGACCGTGCTCACCACCGGAGGCGTCGTGACCCGTCCGGCCACCGATACGACTGTCACTCTGACCTACAAAATCACCGTTGGTGGCGTCACCCGTAGCAATTTGACCCAAGAGGTTCTTGTTTTCGGTACTTCTTCTTCAGGAAGTACTTCTGAAATCATACAACCCGGCGAAGACCCCGTAAAAGTCGAGACCATTTTGAACGATGCCGACCTCTATGCCGACATCCGCGCTTCGCTGATTGAAGCCAAATTGACCGGCGACACGGCGGAGGACACGATCAACGGCAAATTGGCCGCCTTGAGATCTGAATGCGGTTTTGAAATCAACGATGCTTTCTTGGGTATCGATTACGCCGACATCGACGACAAGTTCGAAGCCAATCAAAAAGGCCACAAATCGATCGTCGCTTCTCTCACCGGACGTCCGGGCTACCATGGGGCGACAGGTGTCACCGAAAAAACCGAAATCACCGCCGATGAATTGCTGGAATATTGCTTGACCAAAAATACGGCTTTGTACACGCTTTACGCCATTCAATTCAAGGAAATGGTTTATTCTCAATATTTCCAAAACGCCTTCGGTTCGGAAACCGACCTGCGAAAGAATAAATCCGACAAAATGGCGGATATGCTGGAAACTGTCGCGGCCGTCAAGAGCAACTATGTGTATTACAAAAATCTCTACGGCGACAATATGCCCTATAACACTTTCCTGGATTACGCGTATGGTGTTTACGGAACCAAGTCGGAATATGAACTTCTCCGTTACTTCGTCGAAGGCGCGATTCAACCCTTCATCGTCAACGAAGCCATCGATGAATACACTCTGCTCGATTTGTTCACCGACACGATTCAAGAGTATTACGATCATTACTTCAGCCTGTTTGTCACCCATGTTCTGATCCACTTCGATTACGATGAAGACGGCAATCCCGACAACTACGACGATTACGAAGCTGATTTGATCGCCAAAGGCACCTATGATGCCTATCTCGCGATGGTCAGCGCTCTGGAAACCGACATTATCGAATACCTGGACGATCCGGAAGCCGACGACCACGACTTCGAATCGTTGGTCACGGCATATAACGCCGCCACCCGCGAGGACGAAACTTGGGGCGTTTATAAACAATACGGCTTGCTCTTGATGACCGAAGAACTGAATGTCACCGATTCCAGCAAGAAAGTCCACTCCTTGGAATACAGCGGCGAATACGGTGTCAAAGACAAATATGTTCCCGAGTTCGTTCAAGCCTTGGAAGAAATGTATGCGGAATATCAACTCGAACAGAATCTCACGGCTACCGAACTCCGCAGTGACCTGAAACCGACCGAATACGGATTGCATCTCCTGCTTGTCAAAAAAGGAACCTATTTCAACCGGTACAGCTGTGCTTGGACCGAAGCCAACCCGGCCTCTCCCGTTTATTCCGTCGGCTCCGCAAACCCCAACGGGCTCCCGACCGCCGACCAAATCAGCCTCTATGCCCAATACTTCTTCTATAATACCGTCTACGATTTGAAAGCCAGCGACGTCGAAGAAAAGTACGGAATCACCGTTCCCAACCTGCCTCCGACCGTCTCCACTGCTTTGGATTTCTATTTCTCGGATCTGCTCGAAAGCATGTATGTCATCGGTTTGGTCAATGTCCGCACGGCGGATTTGATCCAACAGGGTCGTTGGGCAACCACCGATTACACCGCCGAGATGAAAACGATGCTCGAGGGCGTCCGCGACATCTACTTCAGCGCTTTGTTCGGAAAATATACCGCCGATCCCAACGACTGATCAAAAACAACCAGAAAACCCCCGGTTCCGACCGAGGGTTTTTTTTGTAAAAAAAATCCGGAACGGAGTCCGGATTCAAGGGTTATTTCGAGTATTTGTGCTTATAATACCGCTCTTTATCCAACACACCGATCGGTTGCGTGAAGTCTCCGGTCTGGGTCTTTTCCAGTTCTTCGCCCAATACACAGACTTTCGAATCGACATTGTCGATGAAGTGGATGACGAGGGCTTCGGCGGTGTTTGGTTTTTTCGGGGAACCGAAGTTTCCGTAATAATGGTGAGAAAGGATGATGTGTTCCAGCATCAGACACGCTTCCGAGGATTCCAACCCCAGTTCTTTCGCCGTCAGCGCGATCTCGTTGGTTCCCAAGGTGATGTGCCCGATCAGACGACCTTTGATGGTGTATTCGCTGCCTTCATAGGAATCGAATTCAAGGACTTTGGTCACGTCGTGCAGGATGATGCCGGCGTAAACCAAATCCGAATTCAAAAACGGATAAACTCGCAGAAACCCATCCGCCAGTTTGAGCATCGACCAGGTGTGATAGGCCAGACCGGAAATATAGGCGTGATGGAACTTCGTGGCGGCGGGATAAAGATAGAAATCATTGGCGTATTTGCGGTAAACGGCTTCCGTGATGGCTTTGATGTCGGGATCCTGCAGACTCGCGATCGTTTCTTCGATGCTTTTCCGAGCTTCGGGAACGTCCATCGGGGCATACGCGTAGAAGGCACGCATCAGCCGAACCTTAACTTCTTCGGCCAAATCCATCGTCGAAATGGGGGAATAACGGGATGCTTGCAGATGGAGTCGATCTTTAAAAAGAACGGCGATTGTTTCAAAATAATAGATTTTGTTCAACAGGACTTCGGCCGATTCGGGAATGCGGACGATGACCTTGTCTCCGTCTTCGCAAGTGACGTTGCAGGCATAGGAATCGTAAGTTGATACGTTGACTTGGTCGATCCGACCGAAAAACTGGACTTCTTGATTGACTTCAAAACGCATGTTGATTACCTTTCCTTTTCAAAGACATAGGTGCCGATGTCGTGGATTTCATAGGTGTCGGGCGCGCTTTGACGCAAGGCGCTCCCGGAAGCCAACCGCAACCGATAGGAAGGATCGATCAGGATCGTCTCCGAAACCTGCAGCGGTTTGAAGACGATGAGGAGTTCCGATCCATTGTTCAAATGATAGAGGATCGATCCCGAAGCCAGCGGAATCGTGTCCGCGCACTGGGCGAGATCGGAGGCCGCCCGCAAGCGGAAGGAATCACGGTGCGCTTTGCGGAAAGCGATCAAATCCTTGATGAATTCGACGTCTTCGGCGAAATCATCCAGTCGACTCCAGTCGACGAGGTTGATTTCATCTCCGGCATCGTAAGAGTTTTCGACATCTTTTTTCGTCCGGCAGAATTCCTGTCCGGAATGGAGGAAAGGCACGCCTTGGGCGAGGAGTGTCATCGCGGTGGCCAACTTCTGTTGTTTACGGACCAAAGCGGGATTGCCGGAAATCATCATCGCTTTGTCATAGAAAGTATGATTGTCATGGCATTCGACGTAATTGAGGGATTGGGAAGAATACTTGAAAAGGTAGCGGTTGTCGGCACTTCCCAACAACACTTCCCGAACAATGGCGATATCCTTGACGGAGCCGGTGGCGTAGCCTTCGGCCATCACGTCAAAGGTTTTGCCTTTGATGCTTTCGCGGAAGGTGTCGTTGAAGAAACCGATGGTGTAGATGACATTTTTGTTTCGCATGTGAGCCATTCGGTCCGCCAGGTTCCCCGCATGCATTTTCCACCCTTCGCCGTAGACGATCACGTGGGGATCGAGTTCGTGAAGTTCCTGACGCAGTTCGTTCATCGTCTCGGTGTCGATCAAGCCCATGAGATCGAAGCGAAAGCCATCGACTTTGTACTCGTTGACCCACCAAAGAACGGAATCGATGATCAGTTTGCGCACCATTTTTCGATGGGTGGCCAAATCGTTGCCACACCCGGAAACGCCGGTGTAGATCCCTTGTTTGTCCACATGATAAGCATATCCGGGAACGAGCTTTTCCATGGAGAACTCTTCGGCGTCCCAGACGTGGTTGTATACGACGTCCATGATGACGTTGATGTTTTCCCGATGGAGTCCGTCAATCATCGTCCGCAACTCGTTGAGTCGCGCATAAGGATCCTCGGGATCCGAAGAATACCACCCTTCGGGGACAAAATACTGGCGGGGATTGTACCCCCAGTTATAATCGCCATCCGGGTTCTTTTCATCCACTCCCGCAAAATCGAAGAACGGCATCAGTTGAACATGGGTAATGCCGAGCGCTTTGAGATGATCGATGCCGGCAGGCCGTCCCCCCGGGGTTTTGATTCCGGATTCGATGAATCCCAAATACCGGCCTTTATCGTGAAAACCCATCTCGGGATCGATCGTGAAATCACGAACGGAAGCCTCATAGATCACCGCTTCCAAAGGATCCCCGGAAAACGTGGTCCGATGAGTCATCGGAACGAGTTTGGCGGGATTGATCACATAACTGTATTCGGCGTTGGCGGCGGAAGAGATGGCATAAGGATCGGTGAGAACGCGTTCTTTTCCGTTGACATAGACCCGGTAACGGTATTTCCATCCGTCCAAATCGCCGTCGACCACCAAGCGCCATACTCCTTGGTTTTTATAGGGGACGTCGAGTTCCCTCGGCTGTCCTTCCGGATCCACTAGCTCTAATATCACTCGTTTCGCGGTGGGGGTCCACAGTTTGAATTTCGTGCTTTCGGGACTGTAAGTGAAACCCAGGTCGTTTTTCTTGTAATGATAGATGTTGTCGAACAAATCCGTTCGCACGATCTTGCCGGTTTGCAGTTCGGACCGGACCCCCGTTTCGTCGACGACGAAATAGAGGATTTCCGGACGGATGTAGGCGTCGAAGGAACAAATGAGTTTGACTTCGGTTCCGAGATTGGCTTTTTCTTCAATGACCAACTCCACCGTCTCATCGTTTCCGATCAGGGCATAAGAGTTGTTGTCGCGGTACCACCGCATCGGGACAATGATCGTCAATTCGTCAAAATCGTCGAGATAACTATAGAATTCTTTCGTTTCCATGATCGTTTCCTTTGGAGTCCCATTCCGCTAATTTTCGGAGGGCATGTTGCTTGAGCGGTTCGTATTGATTGGGGAGTTGCCGAGTGATGACCATCAGGACCAAATCGCTGATGATCTCCCCGATCAATCGTGCGTCGTTGACGGGGGTTTCCCGCAACAGATCCTGACCTTTGAAGGCCAAATCGCAGGTTTTGCGGATCGGAAGGTTTTCATCGATGGCAAGGATTCGCTGTTCCTGATCGCGCTCGGGTGCCAGAAGTCGGCTGATTTCATTGGCTTTGAGGCATAGGTTCTTACCATAAGCATAGACCAGTTCTTCGTGATATTGATCGTCTCTGGTCACTTCCAGTAAATCGGTGAGCTGCCGAATGATCGCTTTTTCTTTGTTGGAGAAACGCCATTCATCCGGGATCCCTTCTCCTTGAAGATGAAAACACAGGGCATAAAACTGGAAAAAGTCCAAAGAAAGGACAGGTTGTTTCGAAAGGAAGCGAATCCCCGACCCGAGATCGGGAAACACCTCATCGATCCCACACTCGATCATGGCTTTCAAGGCATGGACGGAAAAGGGATGCCGGATAATCGCCTTGAGTTCCTGCATGATGCGTTCGATGGACACGCTTTGAAGACGAAAACGGTTCCGGAGGATGCTTTCGGCGGTAGCGGTCTCCAAGGCGAAATTGAGCTTGGCGATAAACCGAAACGCCCGAAGAATGCGAAGCGCGTCTTCTTGGAAACGCCGGTCGGGATCCCCGATCGCCCGGAGAATCTTGGCCCGCAGATCGCGTTCTCCTTCGCAAAGATCGATGATTCGTCCGGACCGGTCCATGGCCAACGCATTGACCGTGAAATCCCGGCGGACCAAATCCTCCGCCAGGGTTTGCGCATAAGTAACCCCCACGGGATGGCGACTGTCCTGATAGGTCCCGTCGGTGCGAAACGTGGTGACTTCATAGGAAAAACCGTCCAAACGGACGGTGACCGTCCCGAATTTCAAGCCTGTCTCCTTGGTGTCGGGAAACAGAGCCGCGACTTGGACGGGGGTGGCCGAAGTGGCGATATCGATATCGGTGGAGGGAATCTGTAGCAAAAAATCACGGACGAACCCACCGACGAAGTAGGCTTCGAATCCGTGATCGTTCAGTTTTTCCAGCAGGGATTTTCCCGTTTTCACATAGAGGTTCATTCACTTCACCATCTTTATTATACCATGCGCCTGTCAATTATTCTATTAAAAAGCGGTGTTCCGTGATATAATGGGAAAGGTGATTTTGATGAAATCGATCCGTGGAACCGTCGAATGTGAATGGATCATCCGCAAATCCCGGTTTTTGGGATTTTTGACTCCCGTCTTGACTTCCGAGGAGGCCACGGCTTTCCTGGGACATTGCCGGGAAGCCCACCCGGATGCCACCCATGTCTGCCATGCGCTGCGTTTGTCTTCCCAGGAAACGGTCGAACGGGCCAGTGATGATGGAGAACCGCAGAAAACCGCGGGTTTTCCGATGTTGGAACTTTTGAAAAAGAAGGGACTCACCGATGTTTTGGCGGTGACCGTCCGCTATTTCGGTGGAATCAAATTGGGTGCGGGTGGATTGGTCCGCACCTATGCCGAGACCCTAAGGCTTTGTTTGGAAAAAGCCGAACCGGTCGAGGCCATCGGCTTTGTCGAAGGCTGGATCAAGGTTCCATATACGGCATTCGGCCCCCTCGAATCCTTTCTCCGTCAGGTAACCCGACAGATCGACGTACGGTTTGAAGAAGATGCGGAAATTCGCTTCGTATGCCAAGAATCGGACGTTACAGTCATCGCGGGAGAAATCAAAAAACGGAC
>ERZ795054.4093-NODE-4093-length-10953-cov-6.568086_pt1 | contig 10953 bp, 12 predicted proteins | sample MGYA00375138_ERZ795054 | MGnify/ENA primary metagenome ERZ795054 (study PRJEB30183, sample SAMN05720215) | anaerobic digester metagenome | isolation source: active sludge of municipal wastewater-treating anaerobic digesters | place: USA | collected 2014-12-23 ...
CCCTCTTTTTTCGAGGATTTTTCGACCACCTCCTTGATCTCTTCGCTTTCCTCGTCATAGAGGAACGAAGCCGGCACGCTGTCAGCAAAAAGCTGCCGCGCCGGAACCGTTGCGAACACAAGAGAAATGATCAAACTTGAAATGATTTTTATCATGGGCATATATTAACAGCAGAACGGTAAAATAGCACCAATTATTTGAGACTTATCTTCTATATTTTCGGTGCAGTCCCGAATATTCTTGATTCATTATGGGCCGTACTATATCATGGTATCTGGATCGTTATATGCAGTATTCCGATTTAAAAATCCGCAGCAGGGACATAGAAACGCTGATCGACGCGATCAGGCAAAAAAACCCCGAGGAGGACCTCGACATCATCAGGAGGGCCTTCGACTACGCGAACAGGTCCCACATGAACCAGTCGAGGCTTTCAGGAGAGCCCTATATAACGCACCCGCTCGAAGTCGCCCTCATACTCGCAAACCTCGGATTCGACACCGCCACCATAGCGGCCGCCCTTCTGCACGACACCGTGGAGGACACCGGCACCACGCTCGAAAACATCGCCAAGGAATTCGGCGAAGACATCGCGCGCCTCGTCGACGGCGTGACGAAGATTTCCTCGATAAAAAACAGATCCAGGGCCACGGCGCAGGCCGAAACCCTCAGAAAAATGCTCATCGCGACCATCAAGGACATACGGGTCATAATCATCAAACTGGCCGACAAGCTTCACAACATGCGCACCATCATGTTCCAGCCGGCCGAGAAACAGCAGCGTATCGCAAAGGAGACGATGGACATCTACGCACCCATTGCCCGGCGGCTCGGTATGTCGCAGATAGCCTCCGAGCTCGAGGACCTCGCTTTTCAGGTGCTCTTCCCCGAAGAGTTCGAGGATATCCGGAAAAAACTCGCCCAACGCAAGCACGAACTGGAAGAATATCTCGATTTTATCAGGACCACCCTGCAGGCGAAGCTCAAAGAGCTCAAGATAAACGCGGAGATAACCGGCCGCGCCAAGCATTTCTTTTCAATCTACAGAAAAATGTACAAGCAGAACAAACAGTTCGACGACATCTACGACATCCGGGCCGTACGGATCATCACCGACGAGGTCCGCGACTGCTACGGAATACTGGGAGTTATCCATACGATGTGGTCGCCGGTCGCCTCCCGTTTCAAGGATTACATAGCCGTCCCGAAATCGAACATGTACCAGTCGCTGCACACCACGGTGATCGGGCCGCAGGGCTATCCGCTTGAAGTACAGATCAGGACGAAGGTGATGCACCTCACTGCGGAGATGGGAGTCGCCGCGCACTGGCTTTACAAGGACCAGGAATCCAAAAAGAAAGGCATCAAGAGAGACTACCGAAGCCTCAACCTTCTTCAGGATATCAGCAAATGGCATAAAGAGCTCCACGACACACGCGAATTCATGAAAAGCCTGAAAATGGACCTCTACCAGGACGAAATCTTCGTCTTCACACCCCAGGGAAAGATCATCAACCTCGGCCAGGGAGCGACGCCGGTCGATTTCGCGTTCGCGATTCACACCGAAATCGGCATGCACACCGTCGGGGCCAAGGTGAACAACAGGATGGTTCCCCTGAGGGAAAAGCTCAAAAGCGGCGACATCGTCGAAATCCTCACGAGCAAAAACGGGCACCCTACCAACGAGTGGCTCAAATTCGTCACTTCCCCCAATGCGAGGTATAAAATCAGGAGCTGGCTCAGGAAAAACGTAGAAACGGAAAGGGACCGAAAGGAGCAGACTGAAGAGAAAGAGAAGGACAGGTCAAAGGAAAAAAAATCAGCGAAGGAGGCCAAGCAGGTTTCGGTGTCCATACCGGTGGACGAGCAGGTCAGATTGAAAAACCTGTCCCAGAAACAGCGTATAGGCGCCCAGATCGAGGGGACTTCGAACGTTCTCATCAGGCTTTCGCAGTGCTGCCAGCCTATACCGGGCGACAACGTCGTCGGATTCATTACACGCGGCCGGGGCATAACCGTGCACAAGGTAACGTGCCCCTCCCTGAAACGGCTGAGGTACGAAAGCGAGCGGATCGTGAACATCGTGTGGCAGGAATCGGAGCATAATCTTTACCCGGTCAAGGTCACGGTGCACGCGATAGACAGGAAAGACCTGCTCAAGGACATCGCGGACGAAATATCCCTGTGCCACACGAACATCGTCAAGGCCGAGGCGCAGGTGAAGGAGAAGGGCCTGGCCCTGTTTAAATTCATCCTGGAAGTCAAAAGCAACAAGCACCTGAAAGAGATAGAAGCAAGGATCAGAAAGATCAAGAACGTGACCGACGTGTACAAGGTCAACGAGAAAGTCATCCTCAAGTGAGCCATGAAAATCATTCTCGCCTCCTCATCCCCCCGCAGAAAAGACATACTCGACGGGCTTCCGGTCCGATACTCGATCATGCATCCCTCGGCCGACGAGAGCGTCCTTTCCGGCGAAACCCCGCTGCATTACGCATCGAGGATTTCTTCGCTGAAGGCCCTCGCGGTCTCGTCACAGACGGGAGAACACGCCGATGCCGTGATAATCGGTGCGGACACGATCGTGACCATCGGAGGGAAAATTCTGGGGAAACCGCGGGACTTCAACGATGCGTTCGGCATGCTGCGCTCCCTCAGCGGCAACACCCACGAGGTGATAACGGCTCTTACGGTAGTGCGCAGGCTCGGTTTCAGGGATGAAGCATTGACCCGGTCGGCCATGACCAGGGTTTCATTCAAAAAAATCGGCGACGAAGAGATCAAACAATACATGTCGCTTGTCGACTACACCGACAAGGCCGGCTCGTACGCATTTCAGGAACACCGGGAACTGATCATCAGCAAAATCGAGGGATCGTTCACGAACGTTATCGGGTTTCCGCTTCGGACTTTTTTCATGATCCTGTCGGAGATGGGGCTGGCGGGGATTGTTTTCGGAGTAGAAACGGGCGTCGCCCCTGCTGAAATGAAATAAAAAAGGGGAAACCCGTTTGGAGAATCCCCTTGCGTCATTACGGCATGATTTGCACCGTCATTTGCCTTCACGCTGCCTGATCTTCTGTACCATCTGGCCAAATACATCGTAAAAATCCTTGAGCTCGTCCTTTTTACGAAGCGGCCGCGGGCTGGGATACTTCCCGTTAATGACCTCTTTCATATAGTTGGTCATGACGAACAGGGGACCCGATATGCGATGGGTCATCTTTATGATGAGCATGTAGAGTATGACGGCCTGCGCCACAATAAAGACAAGCAGGGTAACCAGGAGCGCCTTGTTGTATTTTATTATTTTATTCAGAGTCTGCATGTTTTCACTGTGGTTGAGCGCGATGTCCTTGATGGCGTTCTTAAAGGACGGGTCCTCGACCCCCTGCGGCCTTGACGTCAGGAAGTGGACGATATTGTCTTCTATTTCATAGATATTTTCAATTTTCAGATTATTGAACACCAGATTGGTCGCAATAACCGAGATAATGGCCGCGGAGATTATGGTCACTATTCCGATTATCGAAAAGGTGTGTTTAAACTGAAACTTCTTGTCGATGATTATTTGCTTACGCTTTCCCATGCACTTACTCCTTTTCCTTATGATTCAAACCGATATTTTTATCACGATCCATTGCCCCGAAAATCCGACGTCTTCGACACATCCGAACAATCACTTGAGGTGTTTCACTTTTTCGAGAAGCTCCTCGACCACTTTCGCGACAATGGGATCCTTTGAATTTTTGCAATACACGGAAAAATTCACCGGGGGCTGGATGTTCGACCTGAACAGCTTGTAATAATCGGTCTTGAATATCAGGTCATAGCGCCCGAACTTTTTCTGAAAGTAAAACTCGCTCATTATCGTCGTCGGCGCGTCAGGATCATAAAACTTGACGCTGTAGCCGTCGCCGGTCGGAAAAATGTCCGTTCCCTGGTCCAGCTTGAAAAGAAGCGTCTCCATCGACTTCATTTTATAGGAATAATTTTCACGGAAAATCTTTCCATCTATGATGTCCCTCTTGAGCTCAGAAAGGTCGCCTTTGAAGAAAATCGAGGAGGATTCCCTGAGAATCCTGGTTTTACCGCTGTCGGGATAGTAGTCATAGACCTTGTCGATGGTATTATCGCTTCCATTGTCGATAATATGGGATAGCAGCTTCTCGGAGCCGGTAAAATCGCCGATTATTATCGATGTATCGTCGTCGATCGACTGAAGAAAAAAGTAGTTTCGATAGTCGGACGGGATTGGAAACATTCTGAGCCTCTCCGGTGATATCGGCTCAATAAAAAAATTGCCTGCGAAAAGACATGTTGACATGATGAACAGAAAGAAGATCACCGCCTTTATTCCAGTCCTTTTCTTCATACCTGACACACTCGCTTGTTTTATTTCTAAATGTTATTATTGAATCCGGCTGATAGGAACCGCAACATCCTGTTCGCGTTCCGCATAATGATATGAATTCAATAATATATATACAATTATAATCACATAATTAAAAAAAATACAACAATTTTACTTTTTTTTATTCCGGCAGAAACGGCATCCCCCGGCATACATGAATCGTTCAACGAACCCGGCGACCCGCTCCAGCTTCAGGATTAAAAAATCAGGGCCTAATCAATTTTATCCTTGACTCCGAAAATGAGAATATGTAAACAAAAATGTTTAATTCGGCGATTTTTTCTACAAATAATTATGTCGTTTTACAAGCCCGTTCAACCAGTTTTCCAATCCTGGAACAGCGGGCAAACGGGAAATAACGAGGGACAGCAGAATGAAAAAAAGGCATCTCGCGCTTACATTGACAGTCCTCGCCGTCACGGCATTCTTTCTGTTCAATTTATGCATATCATCAACGCCCGAATGGGATGAATTCGAAAACAAAAAATTCAACGACCTCTTCGTGACAATAGATTATACAGACTATATAAGAGAAAACGTCAGCTTCGATTCGATCGATCTTCGTATAATAACGATCAGGAAGGGAGATAATTTCTGGAAAATCGCCAGAAAATACGGCGTCAACATAGATACGCTTATCGGCGCAAACCCGCTCTGGGACAGCCTCGTCGCGCGGGAAGAACAGAGCATCGTAGTTCCTTCAGAGAACGGCGCCATGCATTTTATCCAGTCATTTTCCGAAATAGATACCCTGCCAGAATTGTATTCAACAGAAAAGGAAAAAATCGTCATACAGGACCTCCCTCCCCTGTACCGGATATATCGCGCGTTCGCTGAAGAGAAAAAACCCGTGGCCGTATTCATCAGGGGAGCAAAACCGCTGCCCGGAAAGATGGCCGACAAGCTCGCGCTTCAGTACGAGCTCAGGGAAAAATTCAGATCCCCCCTCGGCGGAAGGTTCACCTCCTTCTTCGGCCAGCGCAATCATCCTATTTTCCGCATCAGGAGCTTTCACAACGGCATCGATATCGCGGCCCCGACCGGCACCTATGTCGGAGCGGCGCGAGCAGGGCGCGTGATTGGAACCGGGTGGATGGGCGGATACGGAAAGGCGGTGATCGTGCAGCACGATAACGGTTTCAAAACGCTTTACGGCCACCTCTCAAGAATCTGCACCGCCAACGGAAGAACCGTTAAAGCGGGCAGTCTTATCGGCAGGGTCGGATCGACCGGTTTTTCCACCGGACCCCACCTCCATTTCACGCTCTGGCAGCACGGCAAGCTGATTAACCCGATGAAGGTGCTGTGGTAGATGCCGGCCTCTCCCGACCAAATAATCCTGAAGGCGCGTGAGTTGTCGCGGCTGATCAAGGAACACGATCTGACCAAAAAATACGAACAGGCGCTCACGGAAATCACGAAAGACCGCGACGCCCAGGAGCTGCTCTCGGAACTCATCATCATGGGCCAGGAACTGAACGCCCGGGCCGCGCGGGGAGAAGCCATGAAGCCGGACTCCCCCTCCGAGCGGGAATTCCTGAGAGAACGTTTCGAGAAAAAGCCCGCGGTTAAAAATTTCATCCAGGCCGAAAAGGACTACCTGAATCTCCTGAAGGCCGTGATAGAAAAAATCAAGAATCCGGCCAGCTGAAGCATCAGCGCATTATCTCCGCCCGTCCCTGAAGCTCATCCGTTTCATTATTGATGAAAGTACGGATTTCATCATCCCTGTCGCCGAGCATCATATCGAGTATCTGCATGACATTTCTTGCCGACAGAATTCTGGGAACAAACACGTAATCGGCGCCCTCTGCGTACATTTTCAGCGCTCTTTCGATGCTTTCGGCAGTGACGATGATCCTGGCCTGAGGACAGATTTCCTTCATATGCCTGATGATTCACAGATTATCGGTTCCCACAAGTATCGTGTCGGGGATGGTTGACAGAAATTATCATTTAATTATTTACATCACGGCGACAATTTATTATTCTTGTATCAATCGATGAGTATATTCTGTCTTTGTTCATAAGAGTTCAGACCGGCTTCGTTTCCTGCTGATAAAAAATACAGATACTGAGGATATTATTGCATGATCAATCTTCCGAGAAAAATTCTGCTTGCAACCGATCTGAGCGCGCGCAGCGACCGCGCCCAGGACCGGGCAGTAGCCCTCATGAAGCAATTTAAGGCCGAGTTGATCATCCTCCACGTCCTCGAATCCACGCATGAAATAAGCAACATCGGCCGCATACCCTTCATGCAGTTTCACCGGCCCAATGCGGTGCTCATCGAAAAGGCCCGGCGCATGCTCCTGGATTACCTTGGCGAGGCCAGTCCGCATGTTTCGGTGCGAATCGAAGAAGGAGAGCCGTCCGATGTCATAATGCGTATTTCACGGGAAGAAAACTGCGATCTTATCATAACAGGCGTAGCCCGCAACGAAGTGCTCGGGCGTTTCACTCTCGGCAGAACCGTTGACCATCTGATGCGTAAATCAGAAAAATTACTGCTTGTTGTTACCGGAAGAGCGCGAAACCACTATAAAAATATTGTCGTAACCACCGATTTCTCGGAGGTATCGGAACACGCAATCAGGGCGGCGGCCGCACTTTTCCCCGACCACATACTGGTAATCCTTTACGCCTACACAGCGCCGAAATCCTCCTCAGCCGACGATATCGACGGATACAGAGAGCAGATGCGTCAGGTCGCCCGGCGGGACCTTGAAAAATTTATAGACGGAATCGGTTTGACACAAGATGAACGCAGCCGGGTCAACCAGCGGATCGAGATGGGCAATGAATCGCGTATCATCAAGGACTTTGTCCGTTTGACCGACGCGGAGCTGGTCGTCGTCGGCTCAAGGTTTCGGGGAATTGTCTCTTATTCGCTGTTCGGCAGCCACGCGAAACGGATAATATCAGCACTGCCGTGTGATGCTCTTGTCGTACGTTATAAGAAAAATAATATGTAATTATTTCCGCCATGCCTTCAATTGGCATTTAGTTCCGGATATCTGCAGAACTAACGATTAGACCCGAACCGGAGAGACTATGGACGAGATCAATGTGCTGTTGACTTTTACCGGAGGCCTGGCTGCAGCCCTTTTCCTGGGTTATGTTGCGAACCGATTGAGGCTTTCTCCAATCATCGGTTACCTTCTTGCGGGTCTGGTTGTCGGCCCTTTCACCCCCGGTTTCACGGCGCATCAGGAAATAGCGCACCAGTTCGCCGAAATCGGGGTGATACTCCTGCTTTTCGGAATCGGACTCCGTTTCCACCTTCGTGAACTGGCGGCCGTGTGGCGCATCGCAGTACCCGGAGCATTGATTCAGAGCGCTTTCTCGACAATGGCGACCGCAGTCATTCTGAGACTGTTCGGGTGGGATTGGGACTCGGGGATAGTGCTGGGCCTTGCTATTTCGGTGGCAAGCACGGTGGTTATGGCGCTGGTTCTGGCCGAATCACGCGATCTGCACGCCCCCATCGGGCACATCGCCATCGGATGGACCGTCGTCGAGGACATTCTTACGGTGATGTACCTTCTCCTGCTTCCGATCGTATTCTCATCGACCGGCATCGGGAGCGAAGCAGGGCTGGCAATCGCCCTCACCGCTGCAAAAATTCTCGGTCTCGTCGTTTCAGTGATCGTGCTGGGAAGATGGGTGATCCCATGGGCCCTTGAACGAATCGCCATTACCCGTTCCCGGGAACTGTTCACGCTTGCCGTTCTTGTCCTTGCGTTGGGAATCGCCGTCGGATCATCAAAAATTTTCGGCGTATCAATGGCGCTCGGCGCTTTTCTTGCAGGCCTGACCGTGGGCCGTACGGATTTCGCGGCCAGGGCCGGCAACGACGCCCTGCCGATGCGGGACGCCTTTGCAATCCTGTTTTTCGTTTCAGTGGGCATGCTCTTCGACCCCATGAGCCTCATTAATGCCCCGCTGCTGATAGGCGCCGTCCTGCTGGTGGTGCTGGTCGGCAAACCGCTTTCAACGCTGCTCACTGTACGAATCCTCGGCAGGCCGCTCTCAACCGCGATACCGGTCGGCGCAGCTCTGTCCCAGGTGGGGGAGTTCAGCTTTATCCTCGGGGCGGTAGCCCGCGAGCTCAAACTTATCAATGATCTCGGCTGGAACGCCATGATTGCCGTATCCATCATTTCAATCGCACTCAATCCGACAATTTATCGTTATGCGCGAAAGCTCTCCTCAAAAGGAGCCGGAGCGAGCATGCCTGCAGGGTCGCACGCCGAGACTGATCCGCGGAAGTGCATCATTGTCGGATACGGGCCGGTCGGGAAAACCGTGCATCGGCTGCTCGCCGAACGCGGTGCGGACATAACCGTGGTCGAACTGAACCTGGACACGGTCCGGCGCCTGCGTTCCGAGGGCTGCCGCGCCCTTTATGGAGACGTCCTGAGGCCGGGAACGCTTGAAGAGGCGGGCGTGGCGACGTCCGGCAGCCTCATCATCACCGCCGACGTGGAGGACTCGGCCGAGATTGTTCGCGAGGCCCGGCTCCGAAACAAGGACCTGCGAATCCTGGTGAGGTGCGCGCATCTGCGCGATGTGGGTCCCATTCGCCGGGCCGGCGCGACGGTAGTTGCAGCAGGCGAAGCTGAAGTCGCGGTCGCCCTTGCAGAAGCGGTCACCGAGGGAGATGAAAAGGATGTCAGCAGGATTGTCGCACGGGGCGACGAAATTCGACGAAAGCTTTATAACACGCCAATAGACTGACAGCCGCATGATTGTGGCCGGCGCAATCCACGGGAATCGATTCAGTTCTCCAGCCTCCAGATGTCGTAAGCCGGCTCCTCGTAGGGATGGGACTCTTTTAAGGCCCGGATAATCTGCTCCCTGAGACGGTCCTCGAACACCATTTCGACCTTGTACTCGGAAACGGTCTCCACCTCGTTGATCCTGCCGATAAACGGATTGCTTCCTTCGAGCGCCCTGAACTGGCCCTGCCCCTTGACCTGCCACGCGCAGCAGTCGTAGTTGCCGATCCTTCCCGCGCCGGATTTGAACAGCGCTTCCTTCACTCTTTCGAGATGGGAGTCGGGAACATAAAAGCACAGTTTATACATACTCACTCCATTTATGAGAGCATAAAAATTTTGTCATACAATCCGCGTGTCTTCTCGCAGAATACATCGCCGGAATCAAGAGTCAATGCAATTTTCGGCTCCTGACCATATTGAAATCGGTTCAGAAATACCGACCCGGCGCCGATACATCAAGCAGGTGAATAAAATGCTGTCTAAAAATTCAGCGATACACATCATCGACGCCGCCAACAGCCTTCTCCTCTATGAGGAAGACATGCTCGGAATGCATGAGCTCATGGAAATGATGCCCGAAGAAGACGTCATAACCGGATACCGGCGGTACATAACCGAGATCATAAGGCAGTGTTCGGCCACGGCCGGCTGCCATACCCGTCTTAATTTCTGACTGCATCCCAAAAAATTCTCCGGATAGCAATTTTTTTTTATCATTTTCCCCCTGCCGATCGTATTACACAGAAGGAAACATTCCTCAGGGACAGTATGCCCTTACATTCAACAATTTAATAAAAGGAGAAACGCGATGCAAAACGTGGCAGCGGCGACCATCGAGGGTTTCGTGACCCAGAACCCAGTCCTCAAAAAAACAAAAACCGGGAAATCGGTATGCACTTTTTCCCTGGCGGTCAATCACTTCACGAGGATGGACGACAATCCGAAGGTGTCGTTTATCGAAGTGGAGACATGGGAAAGGATTGCGGAGATATGCTCCGAGAGCGTGGCCAAAGGGAAAAGGCTGCTCGTAATCGGCGGACTGAGACAGGACCGATGGGAAGGCAAAGACGGGAAAATGCAGTCACGAATCAAAATCGTCGGAAACGAAGTCCGTTTCCTCGAAACGCCCAAAAAAAAGCAGGATGACGCCGAAATGCAACCGACTGAAATCCCCAGGACATGACCGGGTAAAAAAATACAACCGGAACGGAATCCGCGGGGGGATGTCCGGCAATGGACCCAAACCGGGCATTCCCCTCGTACGGGCCCGGGTCGAATCCGTTATAAAATGTCGGGGTCGCAAAAATCAGGTTTGATTTCGCCGAGAATTTTCACCAGAAGCGGAATGTCATCGGTTATGAAACCGTCAGCGCCGGCTTCGATGAGACGCCTGATCTGCGCCTGGCTGTTGTCAACCGATATTATCACTTTCAGTCCTCTTGCTGAACTCTCCCGTATCATTCCCTGGTTGCCGACGAACGACGGGCCGATGACCTCCGGAATCTGAAGCGCGTCGGCCTTGAAACCGCGTTTGAAATACAGAAATCCCGTCCTGAAAAGGGCGTACAGGCCCAGCACTCCCGTCAACGACAAAGATGTTGCTATCCCGGGAATGGAAGCGCGGACTTTACCGATTGTCGACGCATACATGGAGTAGACCAGAACCCTGTCAACCGCTTTATGGCGCTCAATGACGTCCCGCAAAGCATCGACCGCCCTTTCTCCCTTGTCCGCAAGTTCAATATTGAAGCGGCG
>ERZ795054.4095-NODE-4095-length-10949-cov-6.328805_pt1 | contig 10949 bp, 8 predicted proteins | sample MGYA00375138_ERZ795054 | MGnify/ENA primary metagenome ERZ795054 (study PRJEB30183, sample SAMN05720215) | anaerobic digester metagenome | isolation source: active sludge of municipal wastewater-treating anaerobic digesters | place: USA | collected 2014-12-23 ...
ACGGTCACTCTTGGCAACGGTGCGGAGACCTTCGAGATTGGGACGGAACATGTGGCCTTCACGGAGAAGCTCCCGACCGATATCTTCTCGGCGCCCATGACCGATGCAACCGTGTACGTTGACGTGGCACTCACACCGGAGCTTGAAGCAGAGGGGTATGCCCGGGAAGTGATCCGGCGGATCCAGGATATGCGGAAGCAGCTTGATCTCGCGGTTGAGGACAATATCAACGTGGAAGCATCTGTCAGTGACAGGCGGGTCCTTGCCCTGTTAATGGACAATGCAACGATTGCGATGATCTCTGACGAGGTCCGGGCGAAGTTCTTCGGGTTCTCGAAGGATGGGTCATCACCGGATTCATCCCGTTTTACTTCTGTCAAGGAGTGGGATGTCGAGGGGGTAGCGATGACGATCGGGATTGCGAAGGCGGAATAATTTCTCATTTTAATTTTTTTTTGCACGCCCGGCCCTGCTTAAAAAATTTTTAATCGCGATAATTGGTTGTTAATGAGCGAAGCGATTGTAGGTTAATTACCCTACAATTCGGGTGTACAACCTACAGTTTTTTACCTTGTCCGGCGTGGGTGTTTCGGGGGATAGATCGGATTATGATTGAAAAAACCCGGGCGGGGGGTGAGGGGGTGATTGAATTTTTTTTCCGGAGATTGACTGTAGTTGCGAATTACCGCGGGTTTTGATCTAATATGGGGGCTGATGCCCCCATACCCCCGTTTGCGATACGTGTCACCGCCCCCGACGGGGCGCCCCCGCGGCGGCGTTAACGACCGGTTTTACTAATAACCTCCTCGCCCAGGCGCGACCCGACGAGGCGTCGTCCCGACTCCAGAAGGGGGGGGGACTCATAATTTCACTCAGTGGAGCGAATTCTCAGGAATCAATCGCAAAACGGATCCGGGATTTTCACACACCAAACGCGATCTTGATCGCAATCATAACTATTTTCGGAAAAATCGATAATCGATTTTCATTCCGGAATGGATCCGCGATTCCAGGATCAAAATCAGCTCCAGATTTCTAAACCGCGCCCAGCACCTTCGCGAGGAACGCCTTCCCCTCCGGACTCGTGAATAAGGGTAAATCAGACTCAACCACAACCGCACTCCGCTCCGCGATAACCGTCTCTTTTGTTATCGGGTTGAACCCTTCCTTCTCTGTGATCTTCTTGTACACAAGAGTTCCACGGCGCTGCCATGCGGGTGTTGTTGCGAGGTTCACGCCCCGGGCGTGCATCATCTCGTGCAGGTCCTTTGCCTGCAGGCCTTTCAGCTTCTCTGCGGCTTTGCGGGCATCCATTCCCTCCTCGATCAGGGCCTGCTGGCAGTAGGCGTTGATGTGGTTGCGCCATGCTTCGGATTGCCGGTTGGCCAGGTACGCGACCGCATAGGCAGGAGTTGCCGGGATCACCCGGGCATCGAATGCAACAAGCGTTGTCCCGCCCAGGGCAAGCGTGAAGGAACTGGCGGCGTACGATGCAGCAACCGAATCGATCTTCTCCACCCGGCCGGAAAACGGGAGCTTCGTGAACCAGAGACTGATCTCGTCCGAGAACGTGAACGCGAAGTCGGGGTTGAGCCCGCTGTCGGCAACAAGCGAAGTGCAAGCGGTCACCATTCCCTTGTGGAAAAATTCGTCAAAGGGCCTCTCAAGGCCAAGGCAGTCCGCGAGACGGTGGAATGCCCGCCCGTCGAGCCGGACAAAAATGGGAGGAAGCGTCGTGATATTAGCGAATATTTCACGGTTTTCCATACAAATACCATACGGGAGTTTTTTGAATAAAATATGGTTGGGGATCTCCCGCTGTTCCGGGCTCTGCCTTAATCTTCCGTGGTGCTGCCACCGGTAAAAGCGCCCGGGAGGTGGCGGACCAGGACAATATCATCAATCGCGCTGATGATGCGGTAGGGTATCTTAAGGCCCTTATAACTCTTGAGCTCGAAGAGCTGGTCGTTGACCTTCCCGACAATGAGCGAATCGATCTTCTTCTCGTCCACGTCGATGAGAACATCCTCGACCTCGCCGATAAACATTCCCTTGTCCGTATAGATCTGAAGCCCGAATAAATCTGTAATCTGGGTTTCCATCGTTATCAGATGAAAGTATATACTTAAGAGTTAAAAAGATAATCCCTTGTTTATGGACGGGTCTTTTCGCATTGGCAGTATATTTGGCATCCCGATTCAGATCCATTATACGTTTCTTCTGGTTATCCCGCTCTTTGCGTGGATCATCGGGAGCCAGATCTCCCAGACGGTTGGTTTGCTCCAGGAAATCTATACCGTACCTGTCGACCCGGTGCTGATCACGCAGGGATTTATCCCGTATCTGCTCGGAACAATCGTTTCGTGCGGCCTCTTTTTCGGGGTCCTGGTCCACGAGCTGGCCCATTCGCTCGTTGCCCGGAAAAAAGGGATTGCCATCAACAGCATCACCCTGATGATCTTCGGCGGGGTCGCGACCATGGAAGAGGGCGTCCCGGACCCGAAGGTCGAGCTCCCGATGGCACTCGCCGGGCCGGGTGCAAGCCTCCTCTTCGGATTTTTCTGCGGCGGGCTGGTCTATTTCGTTCCCTCCCTTGTTCCTGACCCGGGCTGGGCCGGGGCCCTCGTCTTCCTGTTCGGCTACCTCGGCGTTCTCAACATTATCCTCTGCTTCTTCAACCTTATCCCGGCATTCCCCATGGACGGTGGCCGGGTACTGCGGGCATGGCTCGCAAAACGGATGCCGCTCCATAAGGCCACGCAGATCGCGGCCGATATCGGCAAGGGCTTTGCCATCGTCTTTGGCATCATCGGGCTCTTTGTTTTCTCCCCGTTCCTGATCCTCATCGCCCTCTTCATCTATATCGGGGCGAACATGGAGTCCACGGCAATAAAATACAGCCACCTGCTGCAGGACGTGACCGTCGGGGACATGATGAGCAGCCCGGTAACCACGGTACCCCCGAACCTGCCGGTCAGCCAGATCATCACCATGATGTACTCGAGCAAGCACCTCGGGTTCCCGGTCGTTGAGCGGGACACCCTCATCGGCATGGTCACCCTTGCCGATGTGAACCGGACCTCGCCCATTGACCGCGAGGCAATGCAGGTGCGGGACATCATGACCCGCGATTTGATCACCCTGCCACCCACAGCTCCCGTTATCGATGCCCTTCGGATCATGTCATCGCACAACATCGGCCGGATCCCCATCGTACAGGACGACAGGATACTCGGGATCGTGACCCGGACCGACATCCTGAAGGTGACGGAACTCCGGCAGATCTGAATGCAAAACCAGCGATGCCCGATTCCCTGTACCAAAAAAAAAGGTGTTTTAAGCCCGATAATCAGCTGATCTTTGCCCCGCACTGGCTGCAGAACTTCAGGCCCGGCTTGAGGGACGCCCCGCACTGGGAGCAGAAGTGCCGTTCCTTTGTACCGGCAGCGGCAGGAGCTGCCGCGATCCCGTCCATCGCGGAAAGGACTGCCCTGTCGGTAAGGAAAGTTTTTACATATTCATGGATCGTGGCAGAGGAGACCGCTTCGAGTTCGATGTCGTCAGCATTGTAGTCGATATAGAGAAGATCGTGGATGCCGCTGATGATGCAGGAGAACCCGGCAATGTTGGTCTTCCCCGAGGACTGCCCTTTCCCGGAAGTGAGCGTGAGATACATGGACGGCATGAGATGGTTGCGGGCGAGAATGACTGCCTGGTCCGAGAGCGAATATTCCTTTCCTGTCGTGGTTATGAGACCCTTTGCGGCAAGCGACGCAAAGATCCCGGCAGTATCACCGGCTTTCGGGATCCGTTCCTGTTTGAAGAGATCCGTAAATCCACTGGAGAGCCACTGGGTGTTTCCCGGCGGCATCTTCAGCATCGCAAGGACTTCCTTTTCAGAGACGGCGATACGCCCGGCAGTCTTCCCGTCGGCAAATTTCCGGAGCATCTCCTTTCGCTGGAGATCGATCATTGCAGAGAAGACCAGGGTCTCTGCCCTGTTCAGCTTGGCTTCGAACGGGATGCTCCGGTAACGGGTGACGCCGATGGTCTGGCGCACCAGTTCGAGCATCGCATTGTTCGGCGCAGGGAACGTTATCAGCTGCATGCCGTTGTCATTGGTCACGCCGACTATCTTCCCGTCAGGACCAAAATACGCAAGGTATTCGATGACCCGCTGCGGTGTTGTCAGGTAGATCCGGGTGAATGCCTCGGCAAGGGCAAGCGATGTTACAACCTCTTTCTTGTCCGCGGCTATCGTCCCGCCCGCGTCGCATATCCCGAGGGCTGCAAGCTGCGCGATGCCCGCGGCAGTATCGGTCTCCTTTCCGTACCTGAACGGGGAGACCGGGCTGAGAGTGACACCCGAGATCTTCCCGAGTACCGCGAGATGTTCCGGTTTTATCGTGAAATGGATCTGGTCTTTCATACTATTCTCCTGCATTCATCAGAACCATCCGGTCCATGATTTTACCCGATCCCAGAGGACGTAACTCTGGGCCTGTCCCTGCAAAGCGTTCTTCGCACCGTTCGCCAGCGCCTCCCGTGCTTCATCGGTGTTGATTCCCTGTACGGCGAGCTGGCGCAGGTTCTGGATGGCATCGCCGGTATCGGGTTTTACCACGGTGCCGCGAAGCCGGTTCCAGATCTCCGAAACGCTCACGTTCCCGAGATCGGCACCGGGAGGCCCTTCGAATTTTCCGAAACCCGGGATCTTGCCGCCAAACCAGTCGGTGACCTTGCCCCCGAAGAAATCAAGGGCCTTGTCGACCAGCGCTTCTCCCGACCCTTTCACCAGGCCGGCCCATGCGCCTTTGCCATCAAGGATGCTCTGGGTGGTGCTTGTTGCAACGGTCTTCACGGCAGAATAGACACTCTTGACCGTACCCCCTGCCCCGGGAGCGAGGATCGATCCAACGTCAAGGGCTATATCCGCGGTCTTTGTGATAACGGAGGCCGCGGTCTCGGCATATCCGAGGTTGTCGGCATAGTCCGACCACTCGGCTGCTTCCTGGGAATTTTTCTCGATCTCCCTTATAAGTTCTTCCCTCCGGGCCTGTTGCTCCGGCGTGAGGATTCGCCTTCCGGTGTTGGGATCGATGCCGGGAGGGACCGGAGGCTGGGCTGTTGTCGCGGCAGCGGCCCCGGCGCCGGCGGCCGCTGTCGCAGCAGCGGCAGCGGCTGCAATGGTCCTCTCGTTACGGATGTCATCGACTGCCTCCTTGATATTCTGGATATCGTCCGGGTTCACCGGGAGACTGTCGGGACCCTGTGCCAGCGTTCCTGCCGGCATGTCATTGCCCGGGGGAAGGTTGTCTGCACCTGCTGGGGTTGTCGTTTGCGGGGACGGAGTCCCCGTGGTGGACGGGGTTGTCTGCCCGGAGGTCTGCCCCCCCGTCCCGGCCTGGTCGGCTCCTGACGGGGTCTGCGGTGAAGGTGTCTGTCCGGACGGTCCGGAGGTCTGCCCCCCGGTCCCGGCCGGGTCAGCAGGAGTCGGGGGGGTTGACGGGGTGGTCGGCTGCGCAGGTGACGAGGGTGCCTGGGTCCCGCCGCTGGAGAGGGTCTGGACCACGGTCGGGCCGTTGACGGAGGTGGACAGGATCGTGGAGAAACCACCGGAGATTCCTTCGGCATAGCCGCCAGTCCGCAGGCAGTCCTGGGCATTGAGGATATCCCGGGTGCAGTCATCGGCACGGACGGGGAGGCAGAGGAAATAACAGATGGCGGCCGCGAGGAAGATAAAAATCCCGTGGGTGGCAGGCACCGGGCGCTGGCCGGAGCCCGGTTGTCCCCCCGTTCCCGCCATGCTGATGACCGGGTTCCGGGTGATAATGTAGGCGCCGAATGTCCCGACGATCATGTTCGTCTGGATCAGGGAATACTGGGTGATATGGAAGATATTGTACAGGATGAAGGCGGTCAGGAACGGGAATGCCATGCCGATCCCGACAAGCAGGATCTTATTGACGTCTTTGCGATACGGCTGGAACCCGAGGAGCGCCACATCGAGATCTTCCCGGAACCAGATCATGAAGACCGGGATGGCGACCATGAGGACGGGTGTTAAGAAATCGAATCCCTCGCGGATCCCCGAGTAGAGCAGCCAGAGGATCGCCGAGGCGATGCCGCCGAGTATAGAGAGAAGGTCCCACCACTTCTGGGGGCGTTTTGCCAGCGGCACCTCCTTCGACATCTTCTTGAAATCGTCCACCGTCATCAGCCGGGACTGGAACTCGATGAAGCTCTTCGGTGTTCCCGTCTGGAGGCCCGGTGTAGGCGGGGATGCGGGCACCCATGCCGAGCCGTTCCACACGAGCCAGCCCTGGCCCGCGGGATCGGGCTGCCACCACCGGCCCTGCACATCCGTGACCCGGAGGGCGTTCACCGCGGCAGCATATGCCTCGCCCGTGATCTGGCCGGCAGCGTACTGCAACCGGAGTCGTTCCCGATCTTTCTCAGCCGTTTTGAAATCCATTCGTGCTGCTCCCCCATTATCCAGCGACCTGACCGGCATGTATCGTCCAGGATTATGAATTATTCACGTAATAATTGTATTTGAGCCTGATCCTTACGAGCCGGGAGCTATTTTCCCTGCTGCAATCCGGCCGGGAGCGTGGGCCGGTTTGAGAAATTAAATCCGACTCCCCGTTTGTCCCGATACCGGAATTGAACACTCTTTCTGTCAAAAGAATGGCTGTTTTCACAGGAAAATTTGGAGGCCGGCTAGGGGGGGGGTGGATATATTTACGGATTTGCGCAGCTGGCGGCCCTTTCGGAAAACTGAAAATATCCGATGTCAAAATCTGCGATTCCCCAAATCCGGTCGGTCCGGAAAAATAAATCCGACCCCTCATTGTGCCGTGTAGTCAATGGAATAATTGAAAACTTCGGTAATCCGCACCGAAATTAAAATGCAAGGAGCGGATCCACCACTGAATCCCCCGCCACCTTCCGGTACTCCCCGAGGTTCCGGAACGGCCTTTTTGCAATAACCGCAGCAACCCGCTTCTTCCCTACCCCCGGCAGCCACCGGATCGCAGATGCCGGCAGCTCGTTGATCCGGACCGGCACCGGGAGGGCCGTCACCGATCGCATGCCCCAGTCAACCACGACAGCGTCTGTTACCATCCGCTCCCTGAGAGGGAGCGGGATGCCGACAAGGATCGGGTAGGACCCCATCTGCCTCCCGAAAGAGAGATCGCCCGTTACCTCGATTACCACATCATGGAGCACGGTGCCGGGGGGAAAGACCCGCTGGAGCATGGGCAGGTCAATCCTGTTCCGCACGTACTCCTTGAACTGCCTGAACCTCCGCTCGTACTTCCCGAGCATGTTGTTCGTGTACGCCGGCGTCCCTTCAAACGCCATCACCTGCCGGATATTCACGCGCCGGACAGAGAGTCCTGCCTCCAGGACACGGTCAAGAAACTGCTCGTTGAGATCGTAGGTCATCTCCGTCTCCCCGGCAAGCCCGCAGACAAAGTTGAGCCCGGGAAGGAGCTCGGGCACGTTGTACCGCCGCATTCCACCTTCCCCGTTCACGATCTCTATCGCCCGGAACACCTCGTCCGGACCTGCTTTGAGGTTATTGGCCGCAATCACGGCCGGGTCCGCGGTCTCCATGCCGAACGCCGCAACATCCCCGGGCGTATGGTGACGGATGATCGCCCGCAGCGCCTCGCGGGCGGCCTCCTCATGCCGGGCTATTGTCGCCGGGTTGGTGTTATCGATGTGCAGGGTCTTCAGGTCCGGCGCAGCAGAGCGGATGGCTGAGAAGAGGGCATCAATCTTTTCCGGTTCCGGGGCCGGGTATTCCCCGGCTCCTGCCCCGTAGGCAAGAATATCCGGTTGCCGGCCGACCCGGAAGTGCCGGGCCCCCAGGGCATGGAGTGCGGCGACTTCTGCAGCCACTGCGGGGGTACCCCGGTATCTCGGCATACCGTAGAACGGCTCGGTGCAGAACGAACAGCCGCCGGTTGCCCCGTGCGGGCAGCCCCGTGCGGTCTCCAGTTCGCACATGACATGCGGGAAGGAGGGGTGCTGCACAATGACGCTGCTTCCCGTTATGCTCCACGGATCGGTGCGGGTGTAGTCCAGCACACCTTCCGGTTCGTTCCCGCCCAGGTAATTGTCAAGTGCCACAGCCGGCTCACCTTCCAGCAGGGCATCATATCCGGACATGACCTGCCGTATTGCCGGCTGACCCCCTTCCTTTGCGTAGCCGAAGCCGATCGGACCACCCACCAGCTTCTTTGGCCCCCTCACCATGTGGCCGACCTGCTGGATCTCAGTGAGCGTGGCAGGGGTTCCGCCGAGATACTTCCCCGGCACCGTTACCCCCGCTATCATGATGAGCAGCCCTGCCCTGTTCAGATCAGCGGTCCGGAGCGGATCGTTCCGGAGCTGGTCGATGGTCAGGTACCGCAGGGTGTATTGGTGCGCAAGAAGGGCCCCGGCAACCGTACGGATGTAGGGTGAGACGTACGGCGGCACCCCAAGGCACGCCGGTTCGTCCACGTACCCGTCAAGGATGACCGCCGTGTTTCTCATAGTTCATGCCCGATCAGGGCAAGAAGTTTCCGGGCCCAGTGGAGTTTCCCGCGTTTCATCGGATCCACGTTCTCGTCGTCAAGGTCAAAGCCGGCGAGGTTGATGTGCGAAGCCCCGAGCTCGTCCGCAGCAAAGACCGCCCGGTCACCATCCGTGAAACCGCCGAAGTTGTACACGTGCGGGAGGGGCGCTGCCTGCGTTGTACCGACAACCTTGCCCCTGAACCGTGGTACCCAGTGGTTCAGGAGCGGCATATTGTCTCCGTGGGCGTGGATGACGATGATAGTCCCCCCGTTGTTCAGTTCGATGAAACGGTCGGTCGCCCCGTCGAGGTCCGTGAAGATGGCGTCCGGGCAGATACCGTGGGAGTCAAGGACCTCGGCCGCGGCATCAGCAGCAAATACGATGCCAGTGATTTTTCCGATCTCATCTTTAAGGCAGGGTGCATTGCCGCACACGGTCACTTCGTTGCCGTCCGTCAGGGATGCAAGGGACAGGAGGTTGTCCCGGTCCAGGAGGGATGCAAGGAGCCGGGCAGCCTCTTCATCGGCGGAACGGTCCAGACCAAAATAGTCGACAATCTCCCGGTAGTAGGGCTCCCATTCAGCAAACAGCATACCTGTCCCCACCTCTCCCGTCCGTGGTGCCCGGACCCAAGACAACCTCTTGCAGGCCCGACGCTGCCTTCCGCTGTTCAGACGCCATTCTTCTTCCCCTCGTTCTCCAGGCCGACAAGGTCCCGGAACTTCTTTAAGACCGGTTCGATCACGATCTCGAGCAGCCGGGCCTTGTCCTCCACCTTTCCAAAGTAATGGAGCGGGAGCGTGGCTGCAGCCATGTTCGGGTGCCCGCCGGCATCGCCCATGTCCCCGAACGCCTCGGACAGCGCATTGCCGATGTGGAGGCGTATGTCGCGGTTGCGTGCCGAGATCACGATTGCGTTATCGGTGATACCATACACGAGCGCTGTGTTCACGCCCTCGAGCGTGATGAGGAGATCGGCTGCCTGCGGCAGGGCATCACGGTTTATTACATAGCCAACGTTGGCGAAGAGGTACCCGCTCTGGATCTTCCGCTCATGGATCGCCTTCCCCATCACGTCGAGCGTCTCCTGCGACATGGACGGGGACATGATCTGATCGAGCAGGTCCGCATCAGTCAGCGGCAGGAGAAATCCGGCGTAACTGAGGTCCTGCGGTGTGACGTTCCGCTTGAACTCCTTGGTGTCCGTACGGATACCGTAGAGGAGAGCGGTCGCGACCCTTTTGTCTACCGGCACATCGAGCTCCTGAAGGTACTGGGTCATGATACTGGCCGTTGCCCCCACACCCGGGCGGATATCCAGAAAAGTACTCTGGACCGCCGCGTGCTTTCCCTCCCGGTGGTGATCGATGATGATATGGATCTTCGTTTCCACGGGCACATCGTTGTTGGCTCCCGGACCCTCGCAGTCGACCATCGCAAGGTACGTGCATTTCTGGAGGGCGTCTGCGGTGAGGTGCTCCATCTTGATATCGAGCAGGTTGACGAACGTGCGGTTCTCCTGGTGGCCGATGTTGCCCTCGTAAAAGATGCGGGTGGCAAGCGTTTTGCCGTTCGCCTGTTTTGCAATCTCAGCGAGTGCCATGGCAGACGAGATCGCGTCCGGGTCCGGGTTCTTGTGGGTGATGATCCCAAGCGTTCCCTCCCAACCGGCAAGAAGGGAGAAGAGCCGCTGCGAGATCCGGCTCGCGTGCTGTTTTTTTACCTGGAGGATTGCCTGCCGTGCAACCACTTCCTGCGGGTAGAGGACAAAATCGGCCCCGGCCGCGGTCAGCTTCTGGCCGTTCACCGGGTCGATCGAGCGGGCAACAACCTGCACGGCGGGATACCGCTTCCTGACGGCGAGGACTGCTGCGAGGTTCGCGTCGCCGTCACCGGTCATGACAAACGCGATCTCGAACGGGGGAAGACCCGCAAGCATCTCAGGCGAGGTTATGTCGCGCTGGTACGCATCGAACTTCTGGTCGCGGAGGTGACGGACAAGGGTTTCGTCCCGGTCGGCAACAATCACGCGCTCGTGCTCTTTGGCAAGCTCCTGGATGATGTTGTAACCGTTTGTCCCGCACCCGAAAATGCAGTATTTTACCGGTCCCGGCTGCTGATACGGGGCTTCCTGCGGCATGATACAGAAGATGTATCATTCCACGGTATTAAGGGATTCCAACAGAGGGAAAGAAAAGCCCCCCGCGGTTTATCAAAGGTCGTGTCCACGTTCCTGCCGCTGTTCCAAAACCTTTATTCGCCATTATCAACCACATTAGTAAGCCCAACAAGGTATGGGTCTGTAGCTTAGTTCGGCATAGCGGCGGACTCTTAATCCGCAGGTCAAGGGTTCAAATCCCTTCAGGCCCGTTTTT